>Ga0209379_10000841_pt1 | contig 22298 bp, 13 predicted proteins | sample tdDd001_FD_187124 | JGI IMG/M metagenome (GOLD analysis project Ga0209379, IMG submission 187124) | Marine sediment microbial communities from the Atlantic coast under amendment with organic carbon and nitrate - tdDd00.1 (SPAdes)... | ecosystem: Environmental > Aquatic > Marine > Coastal >...
TCAATAATATGAAATCTGGTAATGATGGCGAAGAGGCCACACCTGTTCCCATTCCGAACACAGCAGTTAAGCTCTTCAGCGCCGATGGTACTTGGGGGGCAGCCCCCTGGGAGAGTAGGTCGTTGCCAGTTTCATATAATGTTCCAAGGTAGCTCAATGGTGGAGCAACCGGCTGTTAACCGGTAGGCTGTGGGTTCGAGTCCCACCCTTGGAGCCATTTAATTAAAATTGGCCGGGGTGGCGGAATTGGCAGACGCCCGGGACTTAAAATCCCGTGATAGAAATATCGTACCGGTTCGATCCCGGTCCCCGGCACCATTTTAGCCGATAAGATCGAGTTAAAGTAATTATATGAATATTTAAAGCATCAAACACATGACGCGGGGTGGAGCAGCTGGAAGCTCGTCGGGCTCATAACCCGGAGGTCGCAGGTTCGAATCCTGTCCCCGCAACCATTAATTTTTACCATCAAGATCGAATTAAAAGTAGTTTATATGAATATCAAAAGCATCAAACACATGACGCGGGGTGGAGCAGCTGGAAGCTCGTCGGGCTCATAACCCGGAGGTCGCAGGTTCGAATCCTGTCCCCGCAACCATTAAAATTTTACCATGGCCCCTTGGTCAAGCGGTTAAGACACCGCCCTTTCACGGCGGTAACAGGGGTTCGAATCCCCTAGGGGTCACCATTTTTTTAAAAAGAAACATAATGAAATACCAGCAATTGGAATTAAGACTGCTTGCAGTTTTGATTATACATGGGAGTATAGCTCAGCTGGGAGAGCATCTGCCTTACAAGCAGAGGGTCATAGGTTCGAGCCCTATTACTCCCACCATTTGCGGCCTAGTAGTTCAGTTGGTTAGAACGCCAGCCTGTCACGCTGGAGGTCGAGAGTTCGAGTCTCTTCTAGGTCGCCAATTATTTTAAAAATGCACTTGCCGGTGTAGCTCAATTGGTAGAGCAACTGACTTGTAATCAGTAGGTCGCGGGTTCGAGTCCCATCACCGGCTCCATTTTTTAAAGAAAAAGTATTAAGTAGCAACCAATATGGCGGGATTCCCGAGCGGCCAAAGGGGGCGGACTGTAAATCCGTTGACTGAGTCTTCGAAGGTTCGAATCCTTCTCCCGCCACCATATTATCTGCGGAAGTGGCTCAGTGGTAGAGCATCGCCTTGCCAAGGCGAGGGTCGCGAGTTCGAATCTCGTCTTCCGCTCCATACATGCGGGTGTAGCTCAGTGGTAGAGCCCCGGCCTTCCAAGCCGGTTGCGAGGGTTCGATCCCCTTCACCCGCTCCAATTGTGACCCATTAGCTCAGTCGGTAGAGCACCTGACTTTTAATCAGGGTGTCCTGCGTTCGAGTCGCAGATGGGTCACCATTAATTACGGCGCCATAGCCAAGTGGTAAGGCAGAGGTCTGCAAAACCTTTATCCCCAGTTCAAATCTGGGTGGCGCCTCCAAACTTGCACCGTTAGCTCAGCTGGATAGAGTGTCTGACTACGAATCAGAAGGCCAGGGGTTCGAATCCCTTACGGTGCACCAATAAATCCTAGATTACTTTTGTAATCTGGGATTTTTATTTTTTGAGAAAAAGATGAACTAAAACCTCTTGGAAGTGAATAACATTATTAAAATGGTGTAAAATAGTAAAGACGATATAATTCAATCAAAATGAGGTACTGGAGGAATATAGTATGGTTGGAGCGGTTATTCTTGCTGCAGGATTATCGAGAAGAATGGGTCAAAACAAGCTAACATTGATGTTAGACGGGATACCAATTGTCGAACATGTTATTCGCAACCTTGAAGTAAGCGACGTGGATAACATAGTGTTGGTTTATTCTGAGCATACAAAAGAAGTGAAGAAGATAGCCGACAGGCATGGTATCAGGTCGTTTAGAAATGATAACGCTGAGGAGGGACTTTCAACCTCCGTCGTTAAAGGTCTGACTGAGCTATATGGAAATGAAGGTGTGATGTTTCTTTTAGGAGATCAGCCGTTCATACTTACTGAAGATATCAACAGTATTGTATCTAAGTTTTTAGAAAATCGGAGCAAAATTATTGTGCCAATGAACTATAGCGGAAGAGGCAATCCAATTCTGTTTCCAGAGAAGTATTTTAATGAAATTCTGGATATCACCGGTGATTCTGGTGCGAAACAAGTTTTAAATAGACATGAAGATGAAGTTGTCTTTGTTCAAGTTAAGGACAGTAAAATTCAATTTGATATAGATACACCTGAAGATTTTGAAACTGCAGGTACTCATTTTAATAACAATATAAAAGCAAGTAGAGTAAAGTGAAAGTGATACAAATATCAACGAGATGATTTCATAAAAAGAGATCCGCGCATATGCACGGATCTCTTGATAATTTACAATTAAAGATAGATTACTTAACTTTAACGACCCATCCCTCTGGACCTTCTACATCACCAAACTGAATGCCACAAAGTGTGTCATAAAGTTTTTTAGTAACAGGACCAACTTCAGTTTCAGAATGGAAAACGTGCATGTTGCCTTTGTAGCTGATACCACCGATAGGTGTTATAACAGCAGCAGTACCACAAGCACCAGCTTCTGTAAATTCACCTAAATTGTTAACCAAAACATCACGTTCTTCAACTTTTAGATCCATGTAGTTTTCAGCTATATGCATAAGTGAATACTTTGTGATACTTGGAAGAATTGATGGTGATTTAGGCGTAATGAACTTATCATCTTGAGTAATACCAAAGAAGTTTGCAGCGCCGACTTCTTCAATTTTAGTGTGTGTAGCTGGATCTAGGTAGATACAATCAGCGAATCCTGCGTTAACAGCTTCTTGATGAGGTAGAAGACTACCTGCATAGTTACCACCAACTTTAGCTGCACCAGTACCGTAAGGAGCTGCACGATCCATATCAGCAATCGTGAAGTTAACTGGAGCCATGCCACCCTTGAAGTAAGGACCAACAGGAACACAGAAAATAGAGAATAAGAACTCTGGTGCAGGTTTAACACCTAAGTTGTCACCAATTCCGATGATGAATGGACGCAGGTACAGTGTAGCACCAGTTCCATATGGTGGTACGAAATGCTCATTAGCCATTACAACTTGTTTACAAGCATCGATAAATTGTTCTTCTGAAATTTCAGGCATAAGAATTCGACGGCTGCTCGAATTCATTCTTTTAGCATTTTGATCGGGACGGAAAAGTTGAATAGATCCATCTTTGGTTCTATATGCTTTTAAGCCTTCAAAACATTGCTGACCATAATGTAGAGCTGTAGAAGCCTCTGAAATTGTAACTTGGTTGTCTTCAACTAAAGCACCATTGTCCCACTTACCATCTCTCCAGTAAGAAACGTAACGTAAGTCTGTTTTCATGTAAGAAAAACCTAGAGTACTCCAATCGATATTAACTGTTTTGCCCATATTTAATACACCTCACACGTTTTATTCATCTTCATTATGCAACACTATACAATAAGAAAACGTTTCTATTCATAATCATACACTAAATAAAGGATGAGTTCCACTATCTGAGTAAGTGATGAAAAAGATTTAATAGGTCTGTATAGATTGGGTATGAGAAGGAAATACAACAAACATTGAAATTCCAACCGTTTTGAGAATTCCTTAGTGAAGCGCGTGCAGAATATTGCGAAAATATAGAGGAAAAACAAGAATAAATAAATACTAATTGTAATATATTCCATTGATTAAATTGTTGTTAAAAGACGAACGTATCTGTGGTATTATAAAGGGTAGATTAAATACGGAAAGGGAGATTTGATGTTTAACTCTCAAGAGCCTTATATTCTTGTATTCGGGGCTTCAGTTGTCGATATTGTCGGCTTTACAAATGTATCTTATATACCTCTTAATTCAAACCCTGGCAGCGTAAAAATATCGTATGGTGGCGTTTGCAGAAACATTGCTGAAAATATGGCGCGTGTTGGACTTAACACGAAGTTCATATCAATCCTTGGCAATGATGAAACAGGACGCGGCATGCTCGAACATAGTCGGGTCGTTGGATATGATATGGAAGATTCATTGATTACAACTTCTGGCGGTACGCCAACCTATATGGCTGTTCTAAATGAATGTGGAGAAATGGTATCAGCGGTTGTGGATATGAAGAGTATCAATGAACTCTCGTATGAGTTTATTAATGAGAAAGCTGATGTCATTGAGAATGCAGAGTATGTCATTGTCGATACTGATAACCCTGATAAACTGGAATACTTACTAAAAAAATATCATAGGAAGACGCGATTTGTACTAGATCCTGTTTCATCAGCTAAAGCTGGAGATGTTAGACATCTAGTCAAATACTTCCACACAATAAAACCTAATCGTCATGAGGCTGAACAATTGGCTGGATTCGGTATTAAGAATGATATGACTATGACTAAAGCGGCACAGCAGTTTCATGAACTAGGTGTTACAAATGTGTTCATCAGCTTAGATGCAGATGGAATATTCTACTCTGATGGTGTAAAATCAGGTAAAATTAAATCCAAAGAAGCTATCGTTCGGAACGTTACAGGTGCAGGGGATGCGTTTGTAGCAGGTCTTGGTTACGGATTTATGAACAGCAGTGAAGTTATTGATACAGTTAAGTTCGCGATTGCGATGTCACTTGTAACAATAGAGCATGAGGATACGATTCATCCTGAGATGAGTCTTAATAAGGTTAAGGATACGATTAATAATACACATTGGATAGAAGTAGAATTCTAGAACTGAGAATTCTGGACTAAGAATTCCCTGGAGGATGAAATGAAAGAATTGAAAATAATGCTAAAGGATGAATACGTCAACCATATTAAGTCTGGCAATCCTTTACTCGAAGAGAAAATGTTTGTAAGTACACGCTTCCTCCAGAAGGAAGGCGATGTTTTAAAGATTGTATCTGAAAAAGATCGTTTCTTAGCTCGAGGATACTACGGTATTCAGAATAAAGGTTGCGGTTGGGTACTCAGCAGACACGTGAAGCAAAAAATTGACATGGACTTCTTTAAAAAGACGATTAACTCAGCAGTGTCTAAGCGTAATCATTTATTAATGGATGACAGCACAACAGCCTACCGTGTTTTTAATGGTGAAGGTGATGGCATTGGCGGACTTACTATCGATTACTATGATGGATATTATTTAATACAGTGGTACTCAAAAGGCATGTATAAATTTAGAGATGCCGTGATTAATACTCTAAAAAAGCGTCAGCCAGTCAAAGGTATTTTCCAGAAAAAACGATTTGATGAAGACGGAAAATATATTGAAGGTGCTGATTTTATTCTTGGAGAGTATCCTGAGTGGCCGCTTATTGTTAAGCAGGATAACATGAAATACGCAGTTAATCTTGATGATGGTCCTATGACTGGTATATTCCTTGATCAGCGTCATGTACGAAGAATGCTGCGAGATAGATTCTCTAAAGGGAAATCTGTGTTAAACACATTCTCTTATACAGGTGCATTTGGTGTAGCGGCGGCTCTTGGTGGCGCAGCACTTACAACGAATGTCGATTTGGCGAAACGAAGTGTTGAAAAAACAAAAGAGATGTATGCTGTAAACGACATCGATTTAGAAAATCACCAAATTATTGTCGAAGATGTATTCAAGTATTTTAAAAATGCATATAAAGCAAATAAGAGCTGGGATGTGGTTGTTCTTGACCCGCCTTCATTCTCTCGTTCAAAGAATTTTACATTTAGTGCAGAGAGAGATTATGGCAAACTTCTTGGTGATGTGCTTCCACTTGTTAATGAAAAAGGGATTGTTATTGCATCGACAAACAGTGCCAAAATGGATTTGGACAAATTCAAAGACCAAATCACCAGTGGATTTATCGCTGCAAAGAGACGTTATAAGGTTGTGGAAACACTTCAGCTTCCAGATGATTTTGCAACCAATTCAAAATATCCAGAAAGTAATTACCTCAAAGTTTTCATTCTTAAAGTTGAATAACAAAAAAATTCTATAACCAAAAGGCCAGTGATGAATAATCACTGGCCTTTTTTTTGTACTTTTCTGACAATTATGATATTTTTTTAACGAATAAAATAATTCAACTAATAATATAAGAGAACGTTTTCCAATTGTTTGAAATTATTTTTTTGGGTATAAATGTTTCAATAGTGTGCATTTTGGCTAACAATGGGTAAAAAAGAATTGGAGTTTTGAAAAGTTAAATTCATTACTCATGATTTAAGTCATAGTTACTTATAAAGAGATTACAACAGGGGCTGGTGAATATTTTGAAAGTATCTTACATAGATGACTTAGATATGAATGCCTATCTATTTCATCGTGGAACATATTTTAAAAGTTATGACTTATTGGGTGCACATGAGATTACATACAAAGGACGATTGGGAACAAGTTTCTCTGTATGGGCTCCAAATGCGCAACGCGTTCGAGTCGTTGGAAATTTTAATAATTGGTATGGTAATGATTTTGAGATGAAAAGGTATAAGCAATCAGGGATATGGAATATATTCATTGAAGGAATTTCTTCAGGTGAAGTATATAAATATGAGATCTTGTCTAGAAAGGGCAAGACGCTGCATAAAGCTGATCCGTATGCATTACATTCAGAGGTCAGACCAGATACAGCTTCAATTGTATGGTCCTCAGAGGCATATGAGTGGAGCGACTTAACTTGGATGAATAAACGTCGTGAGAGCAAACCTTATCAGGAGCCTATGAACATTTATGAACTGCACCTAGGATCCTGGAGGCATAAACCTGACGGCTCGTTTTATGCCTATAGGGAGCTTGCAGAAGAACTCGTCACATACATAAAAGAAATGGGTTTTACCCATGTTGAGATAATGCCACTGAATGAACATCCTTTCGATGGCTCATGGGGATATCAAGCAACGGGTTATTTTTCTGTGACAAGCCGCTATGGCACGCCGGATGATTTTAAGTACTTGGTTGACTATTTACATCAAAATAATATTGGAATTATTCTCGATTGGGTGCCTTGTCATTTTTGTAGAGATGATCATGGTCTCCGGCTGTTTGATGGTGATCCAGTGTATGAATCGGGATATCAACACATTTCTGACAATGAACAATGGGGGACTGTCAACTTTGATTTTGGAAGAAATGAAGTGGTCAGTTTTTTGGTTTCAAATGCAGTTTTCTGGTTCGACAAATATCATATTGATGGACTTCGAGTAGATGCGGTTGCTTTTATGCTGTATCTCGATTATGGAAGAGAACACTTAAATTTACGCAACACCGAGGGCAACAATATTGATATGAAGGCTGTTGAATTTATCAAAACCTTAAATGAAACAATATTTGACATGTATCCAGGCGCTCTTATGATTGCAGAAGAATCAACCGCTTGGCCGATGGTGACAGCACCAATCCACGAGGGTGGACTCGGATTCAACTTCAAATGGAATATGGGTTGGATGAACGATATGCTCGAGTATATGGAAACAGATCATGTACATAGAAAATGGCATCATAACCTCATTACGTTTTCACTCACTTATGCTTTTAGTGAAAACTATGTTTTGCCTCTATCACATGATGAAGTTGTTCATGGAAAAAGATCTTTACTTGAGAAAATGCCGGGAGATTACTGGCAAAAATTTGCGAATCTGAGAGTGTTGTATGCCTATATGATGGCACACCCGGGTAAAAAACTACTCTTTATGGGTGGTGAATTTGGGCATTTCATTGAGTGGAACTACAAGCGAGAGCTGGACTGGTTCTTACTTGATTATGATAAGCATAATGGCATCAAAGAGTTCATACGGGATTTAAATAAGGTATATCTTCATGAGAAATCATTTTATTCTCTGGATGATACCTATGATGGGTTTGAATGGGTGGATTTAGAGAACTTAGATCAAAGTGTAGTTGTATTCATTAGAAAGGGGAGAGACAAAGAATCTGTAATCGTTGCTGTAAATTTCACACCTGAGACATACTTAAATTACAAAATTGGTGTAGAGAGTCGCGGATATTACGAAGAAATTTTAAATAGTGACTTAGAGGCCTATGGAGGGTCAGGCGTTAAAAATGACTCTGAGATCCAAGCGAAGGCAAAGAGTTGGCATATGCGACCATATAGCATTACTATCAAAATGCCACCACTTTCAGTCGTTTATATTAAGAAAACTAGGGAAGACCATACATTTGACAATAAGAAACTAATTGAGGTGACTAATAATGCGGGAAATGAAAAAAGAAATCATAGCAATGATTCTAGCAGGGGGACAGGGATCGAGGCTTCGTGAAATAACAGAAACAGTTGCAAAACCAGCCGTTTCATTTGCAGGTAAATACAGGATTATAGATTTCGCTCTGAGCAATTGTTCAAATTCTAATATTGATACGGTCGGAATTCTCACACAGTATCAGCCACTTGCACTTAATGCTCATGTTGGAATTGGGAGCTCGTGGGATTTAGACAGACAATACGGTGGCGTCAAGATACTACCGCCATATGTGAGTAAAGATGGCGGTCGGTTTTACAAGGGCACGGCCAATGCTATTTACGAAAACATCAATTATATAGAGAGTTATGCACCTGAATATGTGCTGATGTTGTCAGGTGATCATATTTACAAAATGGATTATATGAAAATGCTTGATGATCACAAGGCAAAAAAATCAGATGTGACAATAGCTGTTCTTGAGGTGCCTTGGGAAGAGACAAATAGATTTGGAATTCTCAATACAAGAGATGATGATAGAATTTATGAATTTGATGAGAAACCGGAAAATGCAAAAAGTAATTTGGCTTCTATGGGGATCTATATTTTTAATTGGAGTGTTCTCAAAAAATACTTAGTGAATGATGAAAATGATCCTGAATCGAAAAATGATTTTGGAAAAAATATCATACCGAAAATACTAGAGGATAATTTGGATATGTTTGCTTATCGTTTTAGAGGTTATTGGAAAGACGTTGGGACTGTCGAAAGTCTTTGGGAAGCAAATATGGACCTTATAAAACTAGGTGCTGATTTTGATTTGCATGATAAGAAATGGCGTGCTTACTCAGTTAATCCTATTAGCCCGCCACAATTTATAAGTCCTTACGGCATGATTGAGTCGTCTCTTATAAATGAGGGGTGTATTATTGAAGGCAATGTAAAAAAATCGGTTCTATCGCCCGATGTGTACGTGGGAATAGGATCTCATATTGAGGAATCTGTCATTATGCCGAATGTTACAATCGAAGATGATGTTAAAATTTATAGAACCATCGTAATTAATGACCTCAATATACCAAAAGGCTCTGTTATTGGAGACCCTAATAGCAAGGAAATTACAGTATATGCAGGAGAAAATACGAGTGAATAGGGGGATGCACAAATGAACGACGTTATGGGAATAATCAATCTAAGTGAATCTGATGAAAACATTAAAGACTTAACACTGTCGCGTTCGATTGCCTCTATTATGGTTCTTGGTCGTTATAGAGTTGTTGATTTTATCTTATCGAATATGACAAACAGTGGGCTAACAAACGTTGGTATATTTACACATGGTAATTCTAGGTCGCTGACGAATCACCTCGGATCAGGAAAACACTGGGGACTTGATCGTAAGCGCGATGGATTATTCATTTTTCACCCCGAACACAGATTGGACGATAATATAAGAAGAACTGGAGACCTTGAGAATTTCAAAGCAAACCTTGATTATCTTAAAAATTCTAATCAGGAATATGTCCTACTTTCACGTAGTTATATGATTTGCAATATCGATTATAGACCGTTTGTTGATTATCATAAAAAAACGGGAGCAGATATTACGATTGCTTATAAGAACATGGAAAATAGTGTTCGTAGATTCGTAGAGTGCGACAGTTTAACCTTAGATGACGATAAAAATATTGTGAGTATTGGAAAGAATCTAGGGAAGAAAAGACATTATGATATATCGATGGAAATGTATGTAATGAAACGTGAGCTTTTCATCAAGATTATTGAGGAATCTGTTCATAGAGGTGATGCTCGATTTATGAAAGAAGCTATATTTAATCGTATGGAGGATCTGAACGTGAATGCGTATCAGTTCGACGGTTACCTTAGCTGTGTTAATACGCTTCAAAACTACTATCAGACAAATATGGATCTATTAAACGTAGCAAATTCGCGAGAGTTATTCTATAAGAATGGCCGAATTTTTACTAAAGTCTTGGATTCGCCTTCAACTCAGTATACTGATAACAGTTATGTGTCAAATTCATTGGTAGCCAATGGATGTATCATTGAAGGTACCGTAGAAAACTGCATAATTTGCCGTGATGTTCATGTAAAAAAAGGTGCCATAGTTAGAAACAGTATCGTATTCCCGAATGCTGTGATTAGTGAAACAACCAATTTAAATTATACAATTCTAGACAAAAATGTCGTGATTACAGAGCGTAAAATGTTATTTGGGGACTCAGGAAGTCCATTTGTTATCAAGAAAAACACCGTTCTATAGTTAAAAGGAGACAATTATGAAGGTTTTATTTGTTGCATCCGAGGCGGTGCCATTTTCAAAAACAGGGGGACTGGCTGATGTAGCTTTTGCGCTCCCAAAAGCACTTAGAAAAGAGAAAATTGATGCACGCGTCATGATTTCAAAAACATTTGACTTGTCAGACACGTTGAAGTCTGAAGAAAACCATATAAATCATTTCTATATTGATGTTGGCTGGAGACGTCAATATGTCGGTTTATCAGAACTTGAGCATGAAGGCGTGCCTTATTACTTTATAGATAATGAGTATTACTTTAATCGAAATGGACTTTACGGGCACTACGATGATGGAGAGAAGTTCTCTTACTTTTGTAGATCGGTACTTGAGTCTATCAGGCATATGGACTTTAAGCCTGATATCATTCATTTTAATGATTGGCATACAGGTATGATTCCAGCCCTTTTAAATGAACATTACAGACATGATGAAGAGTACCGTGATATAAAAACGGTGTACACGATTCATAATCTGAAATACCAAGGTGTGTTTGGTCCTGAAATATTAAGTGATCTTTTAAATATGGGACCGCAGCATTATCATTCGGGTGGTATGGAGTTTCATGGTGGCGTGAGTTTTATGAAATCAGGTTTGAACTTCGCTGACGCGATTACAACGGTATCTGAGACTTATGCAAAGGAGATCCAGTATCCGTTCTTTGGTGAACGTCTTGATGGCTTGTTAAGACACCGTGATTCTGATTTATATGGAATTACAAATGGCCTCGACCATGATATTTATGATCCAAGAAAAGATCAGCATGTACAATGGAAATATGATTCAAGAAGTTTAAAGAAAAAACGTGAAAATAAGCATGTTCTTCAAGAGCAGTTGGGACTGCCTGTTAGAGATGATGTCCCAATGATGGTTATGGTTACAAGGTTGGCCCATATGAAAGGGCTCGATCTTATCGAACATGTTTTAGAAGAGATTATGGAAAAAGACATTCAATTTGTTGTACTGGGTACTGGAGAAGCTCATTATGAAAATATGATGCGGTATTACCAACACAGATATCCAGATAAGTTGAGGGCTGAAATTCAGTTTAATGCACCGCTGGCCCATCAAATTTATGCTGGTGCAGATTTGTTTTTAATGCCGTCATTGTTTGAACCATGTGGCCTTGGACAACAAATAGCCCTGCGATATGGAACTCTACCGATTGTTAGAGAAACCGGAGGGCTTAAAGACACAGTGGTGCCTTATAATAAGTTTTCGGATGAAGGCAATGGCTTTAGTTTTACAAATTACAACGCACATGAAATGCTATTTACGATTCAAGATGCGCTAGAACTATATAAAGATCGGCGGAGTTGGAATAAAGTTGTTCGAAGAGCCATGAAGTCTGATACAAGTTGGAAAAACTCCGCATTGAAGTATATTGATATCTATCAAAATGTATTGAATAGATAGGGGTAAGATGATGAACAACATCACGAAAGAACAATTTAAGTCAGATTATCTAAGACGATTGGCAGCCAAAAGTGCAAAACCGCTTGAAGACACTTCAGAGTGGGATCGATATAATGCTTTGGGTAGTCTATGTAAAGATTATTTGGCACAAAACTGGATTAATACAACAGATCGTTATTCAAAGGAAGGCCGTAAACAAGTATATTACTTTTCTATGGAGTTCTTGACTGGACGATTTTTAGTCAATAATTTAGCCGCACAAGGGTTGCTGGGAGTTGCTAAAGAGGTATTATCGGATATTGGATTCGATTTTGATGAGATTGTTGAAATTGAAAAAGATCAAGGTCTAGGTAATGGCGGCTTAGGACGCCTTGCTGCATGTTTCTTAGATTCTATGGCTGCATTGTGTATTCCTGGTCATGGGATTGGAATACGTTATAATTATGGATTGTTCGAGCAAAAAATAATCAATGGATATCAGGTGGAATTTCCCGATCGATGGCTAGAAAATCGTAATGTTTGGGAGGTTAAGAAACCAGACAAAGCTGTTGAAGTCAAATATGGTGGTTCTATTCGTTCAGAAATGGATGGAGAGCAGTTGAAGTTTATGCATGAGCATTATGAAACTGTCATAGGCGTACCTTACGATATGCCTGTAGTGGGTTATGATAATGACACTGTAAATACCCTAAGGTTGTGGAGTGCAGAGACGAGTTCAAGGGAATTTGATTATTCAAAATTTAGTCGCGGTCAGTATGTGCACGCATTTGAGCAGAAACACGCTGTTGAGTCGATATCACAGGTTTTATACCCCAATGATTCACTACATGAGGGGCGTATATTGCGATTGAAGCAAGAGTACTTTTTTGTGTCGTGCGGTGTACAGGGGATCATTCGATCATTTAAGAAATCAGGAAAATCAATGGATCAATTCCATGAGTTTGTTGCCATACATATTAACGATACACACCCTGCAGTAGCGATACCAGAGCTTATGCGAATTCTAATTGATGAAGAACATATGAGTTGGGACATCGCTTGGGATATAACCACAAAAGTGATGAGTTATACAAATCATACAATTATGCAAGAGGCCATGGAACGCTGGCCGATTGATATGTTTAAGAATTTACTTCCGCGTATTTTCATGATTGTCGAAGAAATCAATGAGCGATTTTGTCGAGACTTATGGGACTGGAAGTATAATGGCCAAATGGATGCTATACGTGACATGGCCGTTATTGCTGATGGAGAAGTACGAATGGCAAATTTAGCGATCATTGGTTCTCATAGCATTAACGGTGTTGCCCATCTACATACAGAAATACTTAAGAATAAAGAGTTAAAGAAGTTTTATGAACTCTATCCACACCGTTTTAATAATAAAACCAATGGTATTACGCACAGACGTTGGCTTGTGAATTGTAATCCGAATTTGACCGCTTTGCTTAAAGATACAATTGGTGACGAATTTATTCATCAACCTATAAAACTTAGAACGCTTTTAAAATATAAAGATGATCCAGATTTCCAGGAAAAAGTTATGCAAGTAAAACTTGAGAATAAGATTAAACTGGCTGAGATTATCTATGAACGCAATGGGATCAAGGTCAATCCAAAGTCAATTTTTGATATTCAAGTAAAACGACTTCATGAATACAAAAGACAGATTTTAAATGTGCTTCATATTATGCATTTGTATAATCGATTGATAGAAGATCCAAACCTTGATATTCCGCCTCGGACATTTATATTTGGTGCAAAAGCAGCCCCTGCATACTATATTGCAAAGCAAACTATTAAGTTGATTAATACAGTGGCAGATAAGGTGAACAACGACCCAAGAATTAGAGATAAAATTAAAGTTGTCTTTATGGAGAACTATAGTGTATCTCTAGCGGAGTTGCTTATTCCAGCAGCTGATATTAGTGAACAGATTTCTACAACCACTAAAGAAGCTTCGGGAACAGGCAATATGAAGTTTATGATGAACGGCGCTGTGACGATTGCCACTCTAGATGGTGCCAATGTTGAAATTCTTAATGAAGTTGGTGAAGACAACATCGTTATATTTGGATTAACAGAGCCAGAGGTTTATGAGTATTATGAAGATGGTTCCTATAACTCAATCGATATTTACAATAGTGACCTCAGAATAAAACGTGTCATTGATCAACTTACGAACGGATTCTTAGATGTATCTGATGAAGAATTCAGGATTTTAAGAGATGGGTTGCTTCAACATAATGACGAGTATTTTGTGCTTAAAGATTTTGACTCGTATGCAGCTGCTCATGATCGTATCAATAAGTACTATCGTGATCAGGCGTTGTGGGCAAAAATGAGCATTATTAATATTGGTTGTTCAGGCGTATTTTCAAGTGATCGGACAATTTTAGAGTATGCTTCAGGAATTTGGGATACACCAATGAGACCATAGTTTGGGTGATTGAATGAAAAAAAAATTAGAAGTTCCGAAGAGTGTACTTTGTATTAATGATTTTGGAGTAACGATAATAGATACGGGCGTCCAACTTAAAGTTTGGGCGCCTTGCGCTATTCGTGTTAGAGTCGCTATATACAATAGTGGAGATGATTTATTCCGTAGTGAAATCCCGATGATTTCAGAAGGCGAAGGGGTTTATTCATTATGTTTATCACACGATTATATAAATAAGTATTATACATATATATTGACCTGTGCCGAAACTGATTATGAAGTTGTAGACCCTTATGCCGTTGCATCTGGACCAAATAGTGAAAAGGCCATGATTATTGACTTGGCAACCACTGATCCCAAAAGGTGGCATACTCACTCTAGACCAGATCCCATTCATCCTCATGAAGCCATATTATATGAACTTCACGTGAGAGATTTTTCTATTTCAGAGAACTCAGGAATGGAGAACAAGGGGAAATATTTAGCATTTACAGAGCTGAATACAAACTATAAGTCGATTTCAACAGGTGTAGAGCATTTGAAAGAACTTGGTATTACACATGTTCATCTGCTCCCTATTTATGATTTTCATACTGTGGATGAAACCGGAGAAAACGAATACAACTGGGGATATGACCCAGCTTTATACAATAATCCAGAAGGTTCATATGCGACAAGTACACATGATGGCCGTGTGCGTATTGAAGAGTTAAAAATGTGTATAATGGCACTTCATGAAGCGGGAATACACGTTGTTCTTGATGTTGTTTACAATCATACATATCACTCAGTACATTCTAATTTTAACCGATTAGCACCTGGACACTTTTATAGAGTCAATAGCAAAGGTGAGTTTACAAATGGATCTGGGTGTGGAAATGAACTTGCAACAGAACATTTAATTGTTCGAAAATTTATTATTGATTCGCTCTTATTTTGGCTTAGGGAATATAAAGTGGATGGTTTTCGTTTTGATCTACTAGGTCTTTACGACGTAAGAACCGTGCGTGAAATTGTGAAAGCTATGAAACTTGAAAGACCTGATATCATACTATATGGCGAACCCTGGATTGGATGGGAAAGTGCGTTGCCCAAAAAGGATCAATTTCTAAAATCATCACAGCGTGGAATTGATATTGCTTTATTCAACGATGACTTTAGAAATGCTATCAAAGGCGATAATGATGGCGAAGAAAAAGGTTTTGTTATGGAACGTTCTGATCAGAAACCTTGGGTAGAACTTGGAATAGCAGCCAGTACGAAACTGCCTGGTGATAGAATCGGATATGCAGATCGGGCTCAAGAAGTTGTTAATTATGTGAGTGCACATGACAATCTTGTGCTTCTGGATAAAATTGATAAAGTGATGTGTCATTTTGATTTTGAACTCAAGAAAAAAATGCATCTTCTTTCCTTAAGTATCGTGTTAACTTCTTTCGGTATTCCATTTATTCAAGCGGGAACGGAATTCTTGAGAACTAAAAATGGCCATGAGAATAGCTACAACGCCGGTGATGATATCAACAAAATTGATTGGGCTTTAAAGCAGATCCACATGGATCATTTTGAATATGTGCGTGGCCTTATTGAGTTTAGAAAATCATCTGGTTTCTTTAAGTGGAACAGTGCTAAGGAAATTGAAGAAAATCTATGTGTATTACAGTCGCCAGAAGGTGTAATTATGTACTTGATTCAAGGTACGAAAGCCAGTTCATGTCTGATTATTCATAATGGAACTGGACTTAGAAGACCTGTAATTGCACCGTCAGGACAATTTAAAGTCATTGCTGATATGGACGCCGTTGATTTAAATTCAACAAAAGGGTATTCAACGCGTGGTGAGAGACCGATACACATTGATCCCTATAGCAGTATGATTTTAGTGGGTCACTTAGATACATTAAAAGATGAACATAATAGCACTTTGTAGAATGCTACAAAGTGCTTTGTCAATTCTGTAAGATTATCTCTGATCAGTGTATAATGTTCTTAAGACAGGAGGCGATCTGTGTGCGAATGACAAATGCACTTGAGAATTATAAAGATGCTGTTGCAAAAGGCAAACGTGCATATCAAAATAGAAAAATGAAAGGACAGTCGGGACACTTATCGTCATTAGAAGGATTTCTTAAGGACATTGAAATTATATCAACTGTTCCTCTTGGAATCATAGAAGTCCCAATCAAAAAAATTGTAGGGACTTATACAGATTCAAGACGTGTGGCTTTTGCACATAACTTTATGCCGCTTGAGATGGCCCAATCAGATTTCAAGGAAAAATGGATTACATTATGTAATGCTCATCTTGAAGAAGGAATCAGAGATCCTATTAAAGTATACGAGTATATGAATTGGTATTATGTTTTAGAAGGGAATAAACGTGTAAGTGTTCTTAAGTACTTTGATGCTTGGTCCGTTTCAGCAGAGGTGATAAGACTCGTACCAAAGCGTGATGAGGATAATGTTCTAAATACCATATACTATGAGTTTTTAGAGTTTTTCAAATCGACAGGACTTACATCCTTGTGGTTTTCTAAACCAGGACGGTTTAATCGACTACTGAGATATATGGAGGACTATAATCCTCAGACTACACTGGGTAGATCTAGGTATGAGCATTTTGAGAGATACGTATATTATCCATTTAGAAGAATATTTCATGAACTAGGCGGTGGCGAGCTCGCTGTGACAACTGCAGATGCATTCATTTTATACGCACGGCTATATGGTATTCCAGATCAGATTAACGAGTACGATATTCAAGTGCCGCTTCGTCAGATTATGCAAGAACTTGAAAGTTATGATCATCCTGAAATGGCTGATATTTCAATGGAAGAGCATGAAGCAAATATTGGAGTATTGGATACCTTAAGCAGTTTGCTAAAAAAACCTAAAGTGTTGAAAGTGGCATTTATATATGCCAGAGATATTGAAAGCTCAGGGTGGACATACTCTCATGAACAGGGCCGGAAACACGTTGATGAAGTATTTGGTGATCGTATTGAAACAGCCTATTTTGATAATATACCTGAAAATGAATCCGCTTACGAAAGTATAAAGAAAATTGCTGAAAGTGGTTATGATGTCATTTTTACGACCAGCGAGGTTTATGTTAAGCCAACGTTAAGGTGTGCTCTGGAACATCCGGATATACTATTCTTCAACTGTTCTGGTAACAAACCTTACCTTCACTTGTCCAATTATTTTGGAAGAACTTACGAACCAAGATTTTTGACAGGATTGATTGCAGGGAGCTTAACGGAAACTGATATTATTGGATTTATTGCGTCTTCGCCATCGCCAGAGGTTATAGCAGGAATTAATGCATTTACTCTTGGTGCGCGTATGGTTAATCCAAGGTCGCGTGTTCTGGTGACTTGGACAGATACTTGGAATAATCCCGAAATGGCCATGATGCGTGGGAAAGACTTGATTAAGCGAGGAGCTGACATAGTTAATAATAAAAACTCCAGTTTGTCACGTAATGATACGTGGTCATTTGGAATATATTCTATGTTATGTAAGGTTGATCTAAAAACAGGAAATCCAAAAGAGTACTTGGCATCACCCATTTGGAAATGGGGCAACTACTATGAGAAGATCCTGAACAATGTTCTAAATGGAACATATAAAGCGGTTACAAACATATTCAACAACAATCCAAAACTTTTAAATTTCTGGTGGGGAATGGCTTCAGGTGTCATCGATTTGTATGCATCGAAAACATTTGTACCAAGAGAGACTTTAAAACTTGTGGATTTAATGCGTCAGATGATCATTCGAGGTGCTTTTCATCCTTTCAAAGGGCCTATTTATGATCAAGAAGGCGTTCTACGTATAGATCACGATATATTGCCTGATCCCGATCGTATCTTAAAAATGGATTGGTATGTAGAAGGTGTTGAAATTATTGATGAAATCGAATAAATAAAGAAAAGCTGTTCATCTATTAAAGATGGAACAGCTTTTCTTATTTCATTACTCTCTTAATTTGGAGAGGAAGAAGAGTAGTTAAAATAATACAAATCATAGGACTAGATTTCAATGATGTGATAACCATGTGCATTCACAATCAGTGTGTTCCCATACTGCATGGACCGTTCATTTTTTTGACCATAATTCAAGTGCTGGTGCCCATGGAAGTGATACTTTGGCTGACAGTCATCCAATATATCGCGGAAAATTTTGAATCCAATATGGGCAAAATCATCACCATCTCCGAGCTCAAAGGCCGGAGAGTGTGTCACAAGTATATCTACACCGCCAGATTTTTTTATTTTTTTAGAGAGTTTTTTATATCTTTTTTGCATTTCCTTTTCAGTGAATTGGAAGATACCACCTCTGTATTCGGGTGAGCCACCTATACCAAGAATATTAAGACCACCAAACTCAATGAGTTCATCGTCTATGGAATCACACCCCAGTGGTGGATTTTGAACATATCTTTCATCATGGTTACCATGTATATAAAGAACTGGGACGCCAATCATAGTCACTAAAAACTGCAAGTATGATGCTTTAAGATCGCCACATGAAATGACGAGATCAATATCTCTAAACCGTTCTTTATTAAAATGATCCCAAATATATCTAGACTCCGTATCTGAAACAATGAGTATCTTCATAGTCACCCAACCTTTATACCTCTATGTAAACTATCATATCCTTGAGTGGATATTGAATCAATAGTAGGAGTACCGATTTGTCATTCTATACAAAAGATCAAATTTTCTCTAGTGAGAGATATGTATGAAATAGAATCGATTTGTAATTGAATCTTAATTAAAATGAAAGAATTATACAGTAAAATATGAATATGTAAATAATTTTACATTATATAAAGAAAAAATTTTACATTCGACATTAAGTGACAGTTTTCCTGTTGCTTTAAAGTATACAATTATATAAGATGATTGAGTGATTCGTATTACAAATGAGAGAGGGGCTCAAAATGAGAGGTATTAAGTTAAGGAATCGAATATGGTTCAAAGTAGCAGCACCAATTATTACTGTGGTTCTACTACTGATTGTCATTGTTCAGGGGGCAATGTATTGGTCGAGTTATTCGATGGTACAGGACAATGCAGTGGCATTAGCTCAAAAAGTAAGCGATCAGGTGAAGATAGTCGTTAATCACGATGATTTCAACGGTTATCAGACAGAGGAGGATATGGAGTCGTCTGACTATCGTGAACTTAAACGTTTCCTTGGTACGATTAAATCGACATCAAATATCAAATACATATATTTATCTCGAAAAACAGATTCTGGTGATATCATATACGTTGCTGATGGATACCCTATTGATTCTGAGGATGGAGTTGTAATAGGTGAAGCTGTAGAGGACGAGTATGTTGATATTTATAACAGTGTCTATAGCTCAAAAAAAGCTGAACCTGGAATTTTTGATGATGGTGAGTGGGGAATGCTCATGACGAGTTATTACCCGTTGCTAGACTCAAACAATGAAGTTTACGCAGTTTTTGGTGTTGATTACGATGTTCAAACAGAACTGGATAGAATGAATGATGGTGTATTAAAATCTGCACTTATATCGCTTGTTCTATTAATTGTTATTGAAATCATTATTGTATTACTGGCCAGAGGTATTGTGAAGCCTATTACCACTTTGGCCGATGTGGCTCATAAATTGGCAGATTATGATATGACAGTTAAAATTGAAGGCAAATACGTGGGTGAACTGGGACTCCTGAAAGATAGTTTCGAGTCTATGATTGATAACAATCAAAAAATGATTGCTGGTTTACAAAGCAGTACCACTGAGTTGAATAAAACATATAACGGTGTGCAAGATGCCAGTCACTCAATGGCGGAAATGGCTGAAGAGTCAACAGTGACACTTAATGAAGTTGCTGGTGGAATAACGGGCCAGGCGGAGTCAATGATAGCGGCAACAAAACTAATGGAAAATTTAAGTGGTGAAATTACGGACATTCTTGGACGTATTGAAGAGACTGTGAATAGTGCTCAGACGCTTCAAGAGACTAATCAAAGCTCTGGTGAAAATATGCAGGTTATGCAAGTACGTCTGGATGAAACCTCAAAAGGTTTTGAAGACATTAATCAGCGTATGAAACATCTTTCAGAAATGTCGGTGAGTGTTGTGCTCATTATTGAAACCATCCGAAATATTGCAGATCAAACAAATCTGTTGGCTCTAAATGCATCAATAGAGGCTGCAAGAGCAGGTGAACAAGGCCGTGGTTTTGCAGTTGTTGCAGATGAAATTAGAAAGCTTGCTGAAGAGTCTAGGCTTGCTGCGACTGAAATTGACAGCATTATATCCAATGTTGCTGATGAAATTGAAGCATCACACGGGATTACAACTGAAAATACAGTGATTATTGGCGAAGCTGAATCACAGCTTAAAAATACAATTGCTGCATACGGTCAATCTGACCAGAGTGTTATCAAAGTCCTAGAAGAGGTTAAACTTCTTTCAGAAGGTATTGAGAGCATAGATCAGATGAAAGTGACTGTAGTCGAGCATATTCAGTCTGTATCTAATGTTGGTATGAGCAATGCAGGCATGATCCAACAGGTTAGTGCTTCTTCTGAAGAACAAACTGCGAATATTGAGGAGATTGTTGCGTCAATAGATCAAGTCAATGTCGCAATAGAAACGCTTAAGGGCACGATGAGTGTATTTAAAGTAGAAAACTAATAACATCATTTTAAAAGGCCAAATGCGAGTGAATAAATCATTCGCATTTGGCCCTTTTTATTTTAGATCGTATTTAATGTGTGGCAATTATAAGAATAGGTCTCGCTCGCCAGCTTCAATTTTCTTTAGATTGCTGAGTGTAAGCGTTTTAATATCCTCACGCTCAATTTTGTCAGCTTCTGCATATATTGTACTAATTCCTTTTTCCTTAAGTTCTTCATCGCCATAATCGCAAACAAATTCCATGAGTGTCATAAGGGCATTCGGATTACAAACGTTTCCGATTTGACCTGACTTGGCAAGTTGCATGAAACGGTCACCGGTACGGCCTGAACGGTAGCATGCTGTACAATAACTTGGAATATATCCGTCTTCAACAAGAGCCTTAACAACCTCTAGTGGCGATCTTTCATCTTCTGTTTTGAACTGGTCAATGTGACGACCAATTTCTTCAGACTCTTTGTATCCACCAACACCGGTACAAGAACCAGCGCTGACCTGAGACACACCATAATCAATAACTTCATTTCTCATAGAAATAGACTCGCGTGTTGAAAGAATGATGCCTACAAATGGTACGGCTAGTCTTATAATAGCAACAATTTTCTTGAATGTTTCATCGTCAACAAGGTGAGGATACTGCTCTAATGTCATACCTTCTGCTTTTTTAAGACGTGGCACTGAAATCGTATGGAAGCCGACACCCCAATCTTTTTCAAGGTGGTCATTATGAAGCATAAGGCTTAAAAGTTCAAATTTGAAGTCGTATAGACCGAATAGAACACCACCGCCAACATCGTCAACACCAGCTTCTTGAGCTCTGTCGAATGCTGTAAGATGATATTCGTAGTTAGACTTAGGTCCTTTTGTATGGTTCTTTTCATAACTTGGACGATGGTATGTTTCTTGGAATAAGATATAAGTTCCGATACCTTTTTCATTGAGTCTTTTATAGTCTTCAACTGTTGTCGCTGCGACATTGACATTGATTCGACGAATGTTGCCTTGTGCTTCAGATGTATTGTAGATCGTATCCATAGATTCTAGAACATATTCGATCGGGCAGTTCTTTGGATCTTCGCCTGCTTCAAGAGCAATACGCTTGTGTCCCATACGCTCAAGAATTTTAACTTCTGTGGCAATTTCATCCATCGTAAGACGGCGACGACACATATCATTGTTGTGTTGGAAACCGCAGTAGCTGCAAGTATTAACACAGTGGTTGCTTATATATAGTGGAGCAAACATAACAACGCGTTTTCC
>Ga0209379_10000843_pt1 | contig 22273 bp, 13 predicted proteins | sample tdDd001_FD_187124 | JGI IMG/M metagenome (GOLD analysis project Ga0209379, IMG submission 187124) | Marine sediment microbial communities from the Atlantic coast under amendment with organic carbon and nitrate - tdDd00.1 (SPAdes)... | ecosystem: Environmental > Aquatic > Marine > Coastal >...
TTCTTAGCCGCAGAAATCGACTTATCACAGCTGCCAAGTGGGCTACTTGAGTTTTGTGAATACGTCGATTGGGATGATAAAAAAGGCCGTTTGATTGCAGAGCAGCGTGACATGCTAGGGGCCATCATTGTTGAACGGCAGTTATTGGCGAGACCTGACTCTGGCCAGATGTCTCAAGCGCTGAGTAATTATGTGCAACGTAAAGGGCTGAGCGTGTTGCCTTGGAATGAGGCTAGCCTGGCACTATTGGAGCGCATCCGCTGTGGGATGGCGTGGCTCCCCGAAGAGGCGTGGCCAGATATGTCGCCAAGTGGCTTAACGGCGCATTTGTCTGAGTGGCTGATGCCTTATTTGGCGGGGATCACCAGCGCGGCGGGGCTTAAGAAACTCGATTTAGTCCAAGTGCTCAGTGCCTATTTAGCTTGGCCGTTAAACCAAGAAATAGATGCTTGGTTGCCGACCCATTACACCATGCCAACAGGTAGCCGAAAAAAGATCCGTTATCAAGCGGGGCAAGAGCCGATATTATCGGTGCGTATGCAAGAGGTGTTTGGTGAGCAAGACTCGCCATTAATCGCCAAAGGCCGGAAAAAAATTGTGCTCGAATTGCTATCTCCTGCCCAGAGACCGTTGCAGATCACCCAAGATCTGGCCGGATTTTGGCAAGGGGCTTATAACGAAGTAAAAAAAGAGATGAAAGGGCGCTACCCGAAACATGTATGGCCTGATGATCCCGCTAACCACAGCGCAACAACGAAAACCAAACGACAGTTGAACTCATGACCAGTAATAAGAAAACCACCCCGAAAGGCAAACCTGCGGCAAAGAAAACCACGACCAAAAAGCCGGCCAGCAAGCGCCAACCTGCTCGTAATAAGAAGCCGACCAAGGCCAAAACGTCGTGGTTGAAAAAGCTCTGGAGCTTGGCATGGAAAAGCTCGCTCACGCTATTGGCGGTATTGGTGTTTGTCGGCATTTATCTCGATAGCGTGGTTAAGCAGCGTTTTGAAGGGCAGTTGTTCGAGTTGCCAACCGTCGTTTATGGACGAGTCTTGAGCCTCTCTCCGGGCAGCCCTGTTACCCTCTCGCAGTTAAAGCATGAATTGGATGTGCTTAACTATCGTAAAGTGCGCAGCCCAAGGCACCCTGGGGAGTACTCCTCGTCATCGACCAAAATCGAAATGATCCGCCGCGAGTTTGAGTTTGAAGATGGCCCAGAAGCGCCGCGTCATGTGATGCTGCATTTTAGCGCCCAAGGCGTCGAGCGAATTGAGTCGCTCGAGTCTGAGCGGGATATGGGTTACTTGCGAATTGACCCGAAAATGCTCGGAATGCTAGAGAAAAACAACGATGAGCAGCGGTTATTTATTAAGCGAGAGCAGTTTCCAGAGGTGCTGGTTGATGCACTATTGGTGACCGAAGACCGTGATTTTTATCAGCACGATGGCGTCTCGCCGTTAGCGATCCTCAGAGCGCTGGCGGCGAACATTAAAGCAGGCCGTACGGTACAAGGGGGCAGTACGTTAACCCAGCAACTGGCCAAAAACCTATTTTTGTCTCGCGAGCGTACCTTATGGCGTAAAGTGCGCGAGGCGTATATCGCCCTGATCCTCGATCACCGCTACAGCAAAGACCGCATCCTAGAAGCTTACTTAAATGAAGTCTATTTAGGCCAAAGCCGAGGTGAAGCGATACATGGTTTTGGGTTGGCGTCGCGGCTCTATTTTGGCCAGCCGATCCAAGAGTTACGGATCGACCAGATCGCAATGTTGGTTGGAATGGTGAAAGGCCCATCCTATTACAACCCGATCCGTCACCCAGAGCGCAGCAAAGTACGCCGCGATCTGGTACTGCGATTAATGATGCAGCAAGACATTTTAACCGCCAGCGAGTATGAATTGGCGGTCACCCGTCCGCTCGATATTCAAGACACGCCACAAATCGCGAGCCGACAACCTGCATATTTTCAGCAATTAAGCCGAGAGCTATCACAAAAAGTGGGCGATGCGTTTCGCTCTCAAGCGGGGCTTAAGGTCTACACCTCTTTGGACCCGGTCTCTCAGTTTGAACTCGAAAAAGCCGTCAAACGCAAAGTACCGCAGCTTGAGCTGAAAACCAGCAAAGGATTGGAAGCCGCCGCGGTCGCGGTAGACCGCCGTAGTGGTGAGATCCGCGCTATGGTAGGGGGAAAGCGCACCGGCTACGATGGCTTTAACCGCGCCTTGAATGCCAGCAGGCCGATCGGCTCACTGGCAAAACCTGCCGTGTATTTAACCGCCTTGAGTCAACCGAAAAAGTACACGTTAGCCAGTACCTTACACGATGAGCCCTTAACCTTAAAAGGGAGTAAAGGCAGCGTGTGGTCACCGAAAAACTACGATAGAAAGTTTCGTGGCGACGTACCTTTGTATCTGGCTTTCTCGCGCTCACTTAACGTGCCAACGGTAAGGCTTGGTTTGGAGCTTGGGATAAAACCGGTGATGAACACCTTTGCCAAGCTCGGGGTAGATAGAGAAGAGATACGCCCGGTTCCGGCGATGTTCTTAGGGGCGTTTTCGTTAACCCCATACCAAGTCGCGCAGATGTATCAAACCTTAACTAACTCGGGCAAGCAAGCGCCGTTAAGCGCACTGCGTAGTGTCAAAGACATGGATGGAGAGGTGATATATCGCTCGATTCCACGGGTGTCACAAACGGTCTCTCAGCAAGGGGCTTGGCTAACCACCTACGCCATGAAAACCGCGGTGGCGCAAGGCACCGGGCGTTTTTTACAGCAGAAGTTTTCTTGGGCGACCCTCGCTGGTAAAACTGGCACCAGTAACGACACCCGAGACAGTTGGTTTGTTGGGGTGGATGGCCGCGAGGTGGTGACGATTTGGGTTGGCCGCGATGATAATAAGCCGACCAAGCTCACCGGCGCGAGCGGCGCATTGCGCGTTTATCACCAGTACCTCACTTATCGAGCGCCGGAAAAACTGATATTACCCTGGCCAAATCAAGTCACGACTTTGGGCTTTAAAAAGCAATCTAGCGGCGCGCTGCAAGTCGATTGCAACAATGATTTCAGGCTGCCAATGTGGGATAGCGAGGGAGACATAAAGCAAGCTTGTGAAAATAAACCTTTGCAATGGCTAAATAAATTACTGGATTGGTAGGCGCTTTGCCATTATTTTGTTGGATAGATGTTCTGTAAACGGAGTTTTAAACAAATGAGTCGGATACCAAAAGTACTGTTTGGGATAGCGTTTTCTTTGCTCGCTTTTGGTGCCCAGTCGCAAACTCCGTCGCAGAACGTTCAAATTGAGCCGAAATTGCGGCCAACCATCGCCTTAGTGCTGGCGGGCGGTGGCGCGAAAGGTGCCGCGCATATCGGGGTACTAAAGGCGCTTGAAGAGCTGCATATTCCAGTGGATATTATTACTGGCACCAGCATGGGGGCCTTTGTCGGCGGTTTGTATGCGACCGGGATGTCGGCGGATGAGATTGAAAGCTTAATTGATACCGTGGACTGGAATAGTGGTTATCGCGACCGAGTCAAGCGTAGCGAGCGTAACATTCGCGATAAGGCCTACTATGACCGTTATCAGATCCAAACCGATTTAGGCATCCGAGGGTTTGAACTGACCGCGCCAAAAGGGGTGGTACAAGGGCAAAACATGTTGGGTATTTTGCGTGAATCGGCAGGCAATATACCCTCTCTGGCTTCTTTTGATGAGCTTGCGGTGCATTACCGAGCGGTCGCGACAGACATCGTTAAACTAGAGCCTGTGGTGCTCGAGGATGGCTACTTAATTGATGCCATGATGGCCAGTATGTCGGTGCCGGGGGCATTGCCACCTTACAAAGTTGGCGAGCGTTTGCTGGTGGATGGGGGTGTGACCAATAACATGCCAGTGCGCTTGGCGCGCGAGATGGGCGCCGATCTCATCATCGCGGTGGACATCAGTACCGACTATAAAAACGAACAAGAGCTCAAATCTTTTTTAACCGTTGGCGACCAACTGTCAAACTACATGGTGCGCCGCAGCACGGAAAAACAAGCTGAGTTACTGTCTGAACAAGACGTATTGCTCAGCCCTTTGGTTGGCGACATGGAAACCACTGAGTTTGAGCGCATGACCGAAGCGTATGAACTGGGTTATCAATCGGTGATGCGGGCGAAACCAAAGCTGAGTGATTTTGTCGCCACCACACCGCAATTCCAAGATTATATCGATCACAAACAAGACGCGCGCAATCGGCTTGATTATGGGGATGAGCTGGTAGTCGACGAGATCCAAATTAACAATTCATCGCGTTACCAAGACGCACTCATTCGACGTAATCTAGCCCTAGAAACGGGCGAAAAACTCACCTTAGAGCAAATCGAAACGCGCATTCAAGCGCTGTATGCCATCGATCGTTTTGAGAAAATAGACTATCGCTATGAACAGCAAGAAGATAAAACCGTATTAGTGGTCGATGTGAATGAAAAAGAGTGGGGGCCGAACTTTATCGACTTTCGCTTTTTCCTTGAAGATGATTTTCAAACGCAAAGCCAATACTCGTTTGGTCTCAGTACCAATTTTACTGCGCTGAACCAGCAAGGCGCCGAGTTTTTGCTTAATTTAGAAATGGGCTCGGATAAGCTCATCGAAGGGGAGTTTTATACCCCGCTTTTTGCCGATAAAGACGTGTTTTCTTCGACCATCGCCTCCTACAGCAATTCGGTGAGAAACTTCCCATTTAGTACCATCGATGGTGAAGGCTGGTCTACCTCGATTCATGATAGCCAGAACTACATTCCCATGACCTATCGTCAGCTCAAGCTTGAAACCAGCATCGGTGTTATGCCGACGCCGAATCAGGAGCTACGCGTTGGTGCCCGTTATGTTGATGGCAGCCTCGAGCTGACTTCCATCCCGAAAGCTGGCAATGGCGACTTTCGCCGTTACGGGGCGTTTGCCCGTTATCGTTATGACACGTTAGACGACTTTAGCTTCCCGACTCGCGGCAGTTACGTCAACCTTGAGTACTTTAATAGCCAAGATACCATTGAAGACGGTGAGTTTATTGATAACAGTAAAGACACCGTTCATGAACTGGTCACCAAGTTTTTGTCTGCTGCGAGTTATCAGCGTCACTCACTGGTTGGCCAGATGGAATACGAAGTCATCGAGAGCCAAACTTCCGCGCTACCGATTGAGCCCCGCAGCTTAGGCGGCTTTTTAAACTTGTCGGGGATCCCGCGTAATAGCTTGATCGGTCAAAACAAACTGTTTGGCAGTTTGGTCTATCGCTACCGCTGGTTCGACAATGATTTTGGTTTGTTTAAATCGCCGCTTTATATTGGGGGCTCCCTCGAATATGGCGGGGTTTGGTCTGGCAAAGATGTTGAACTAAAAGACGCGCCTTTGTATGTCGCCGGTTCGCTCTTTGCGGGCGTCGCGTCGCCTGTCGGGCCGATTGTATTGGCTTGGGGACAAAGCGAATTTGGTTACGACTCGATCTATTTGATTGTCGGTACCGCGTTCTAGTCAGAAGCGCAAAGCGCGCTTTTTACGATTTAAATCATTTAAACTTGTTGAGTCGCCAAATAAATACTTTTACAAATAACTAATGCTATCTCGCTGATCTAATTAGGTTGAGGTAGCGAATTGTTGAGGAAATATACAACTTTAGTCTTAAGTTGCTATGTTGGTCAAAATGGAGAGATTTTAATTTTAGGTTAAATTTGCTATTCTCCACCCCACAGTTTGGCCCTATGCCCGCTGTCGATGATTAAGCTTGCTATGCACTTATTCATAAAAAAAGCGGCAAGGAAGCCAAGTTTCCAAGGATGTTTATGCCCATTTACACTGGGGTAAACCGCAATGAGAGGAATGAGTTGTGCTTGAAGCCTATCGTAAACACGTCGCAGAGCGTGCCGCAGAAGGAGTTGTCCCTAAACCCCTAGATGCAGAGCAAGTCGCGGGACTGGTTGAATTACTGAAAAACCCACCGCAAGGTGAAGAAGAAGTGATCCTCGACCTGCTTGAAAATCGTATTCCCCCAGGTGTTGATGAAGCCGCCTATGTTAAAGCGGGTTTCTTAACCGCCGTCACGAAAGGTGAAGTGACGTCACCCCTAGTCAGCCGAGAGAAAGCGGCAACCCTGCTTGGCACCATGCAAGGTGGCTACAATATTGAATCGCTGATCAGCTTGCTTGACGATGCGGAGTTGGCTCCGATCGCGGTTAAGGCGTTATCGCACACCTTGCTGATGTTTGATGCTTTTTATGATGTTGAAGAAAAAGCTAAAGCGGGTAATGCTGCTGCGAAACAAGTTCTGCATTCATGGGCAGAGGCGGAGTGGTTCTTATCTAAACCAGCGCTCCAAGAGAAGATCACCCTAACGGTTTTTAAAGTCACGGGTGAAACCAACACCGATGATCTCTCTCCTGCGCCGGATGCATGGTCTCGTCCTGATATTCCAGTTCACGCCTTAGCGATGCTGAAAAATGAGCGTGAAGGCATCACTCCTGATCAAGCGGGTAGCATTGGCCCGATCAAACAGATCGACGCATTAAAAGAAAAAGGTCATCAATTAGTCTATGTTGGTGATGTGGTCGGTACTGGATCATCGCGTAAGTCCGCAACCAACTCGGTGCTGTGGTTTATGGGCGATGACATTCCGAATGTGCCAAACAAGCGTGCAGGCGGCTATGTACTAGGCGGTAAAATAGCGCCGATTTTCTTCAATACCATGGAAGATGCCGGCGCACTGCCAATTGAAGTGGATGTGACTAAGCTGAACATGGGGGATGTGATTGATGTCTACCCATTCGACGGTAAAGTTTGCGACCACGCCTCTGGCGACACTATCGCTGAGTTTAGTTTAAAAACCGATGTTTTGATCGACGAAGTGCGTGCTGGAGGCCGTATTCCGCTGATCATCGGTCGCGGCCTGACAGATAAAGCGCGTCAGTCGCTTGGCCTTGAGCCTTCCGATGTTTTCCGCCGCCCTGTCGAAGTGGCAGATACCGGTAAAGGTTATACTCTTGCCCAGAAAATGGTGGGTAAAGCATGTGGGGTTGAGGGGATCCGCCCGGGCACTTACTGTGAACCTAAAATGACCACCGTTGGCTCTCAAGACACCACTGGGCCAATGACCCGTGATGAGTTAAAAGATCTCGCCTGTCTTGGCTTCTCGGCCGATTTGGTGATGCAGTCGTTCTGTCACACCTCAGCGTATCCAAAACCGATTGATGTCAACACTCACCATACCTTGCCTGATTTTATTATGAATCGCGCGGGTGTCTCGCTTCGTCCCGGTGATGGGGTGATCCACTCTTGGTTAAATCGTATGTTGCTGCCTGATACTGTCGGTACTGGCGGTGATTCGCATACTCGCTTCCCACTGGGGATTTCCTTCCCAGCTGGTTCCGGCTTAGTTGCTTTTGCAGCGGCCACGGGCGTGATGCCATTGGATATGCCTGAATCTATCTTGGTGCGCTTTAAAGGCGAAATGAAACCGGGGATCACGTTGCGAGATTTGGTTCACGCCATTCCGTATTATGGCATTAAACAAGGCCTACTGACGGTTGAAAAAGCCGGTAAAATCAATGAATTCTCTGGCCGCGTGCTGGAGATTGAAGGGGTTGAACACCTATCCGTAGAGCAGGCTTTTGAGCTTTCCGATGCCTCGGCAGAGCGCAGCGCCGCTGGTTGTACGGTGAAGCTGTCGCAAGACTCGATTGAAGAGTACCTCAACTCGAATATCACCATGCTGAAGTGGATGATCGCAGAAGGCTATGGCGACCGCCGTACTCTCGAGCGCCGCGTCGTAGCGATGCAAGAGTGGCTAGCAAAACCTGATCTCATGAGCGCAGATAGCGATGCGGAATACGCGCATGTGATCGAAATCGACCTAGCGGATATCGACCAACCAATTTTGTGTGCGCCGAATGATCCTGATGACGCTCGTCTGCTGGCGGACGTTCAGGGAACAGAAATCAATGAAGTCTTTATTGGTTCGTGTATGACCAACATCGGTCATTTCCGCGCCGCCGGTAAACTACTGGAGAAATTCAGCGGTCAACTGGATACCCGTTTGTGGATTGCACCGCCAACTAAGATGGACAGAGATCAGCTTACCGAAGAGGGCTACTACGGCATCTTTGGCCGCGCCGGAGTGCGAATTGAAACGCCGGGCTGTTCACTGTGTATGGGTAACCAAGCACGCGTTGCCGACAAAGCCACTGTGATGTCGACGTCAACCCGTAACTTCCCTAACCGTTTAGGTACCGGCGCTAATGTTTACTTAGCCTCGGCGGAGCTTGCGTCTGTCGGCGCCATTTTAGGTCGAATTCCAACCAAGGAAGAGTACTTAGAATACGCCAGCCAAATCGATGCCAGTGCGGCGGATACCTACCGTTACTTGAATTTCCATCAAATGGGTCAATACACGGATAAAGCGGATAGCGTGATATTTCAAGAGCCGGTGTAGGGTGTATGTGCTAAAGGCTAAGTGCTAATAGCGAAGTAGAAAATGCAAAAAGCGCTTCTGATGAAGCGCTTTTTTTAAGGGTGGAACTTGTGTTATCAGATAGATAGAAAAGAGAAGGACGCTTCGCTTAAGGGAGGAGGGTTAAGGCGAAAGTTAGTATTTACTTTCATTGTAGGCATAATCAAACTGCCTTCTGCCTTCTGCCTTCTGCCTTCTGCCTTCTGTTATTTCCCCATCACCACCATCGCCGCGACGTTGCGGGCGGTCATTTCAACGTTAATCGCTGCATCTCGTAGTGCTTCTTCTAAGCTGACCGAGCGAGGGACAACGCTAAATACCGCGTCGATGCCGTGCTCGTAGACAACGTGACAATCGTTCGACTGGCAGCCGGCGATGCCGATCACTGGTAGCTGGTATTTTTTCGCCGTGCGGGCAACCCCAATCGGGGTTTTTCCGTGGATGGTTTGGCTATCGATGCGGCCTTCGCCGGTGATTACCAGATCGGCATCAGAGACAACTTGGCTAAGGTTGACCGCGTCCATCACGATTTCAATGCCCGGACGTAAGCTTGCGCAAAGTAAACCAAGTAGCGCCGCGCCTAAACCGCCCGCCGCACCAGCGCCTGCCATCTCTTTCACATCGCGGCCAAGTTGGCTTTTGATGATGTCGGCGTAGTGAGCAAGATTGGCATCCAGCTGGGCGACCATCTCTGGCGTTGCGCCTTTTTGTGGGCCAAAGACGTGTGAGGCGCCTTTAGGGCCGCACAGCGGGTTATCGACGTCGCAAGCGACTTCAAGGTTAATCGCCGCGAGGCGGGGGTCAACATCCGACATATCAATGTGGCTGAGGCGAGCGAGCGCGCCGCCGCCATAGCCAATTTCTTTGCCATCGGCATCCAGCATACGAATGCCAAGCGCTTGCGCCATGCCAATACCGCCATCGTTGGTCGCACTGCCACCGATGCCGACGATAATGTGTTCAACCCCTTTATCAAGCGCCGCTTTAATCAGCTCACCGGTACCATAGGTCGTGGTTTGCAATGGGTTACGTTGACTCGGCTCCACTAAGTGAAGGCCAGACGCGGCGGCCATTTCAATCACCGCGGTTTTACCTTCACCCATTAAGCCATAAAACGCGTCAACTTGCTCACCAAGGGGGCCTGTTACGGTATGCTCAATGATATCGCCACCTGTGGCATCAACCAGAGATTGAACAGTGCCTTCACCACCGTCCGCCATAGGGAGTTTTACGTAGGTTGCATTTGGCATAACTTGTTTGAAGCCTGCTTCAACAGCATTCGCCACTTCCATTGCGGTTAAGCTCTCTTTGTATGAGTCTGGAGCGATAACAATTTTCATAAATACCTCTTAAACGAACAGGCCGAATACGCCAAAGATGAGAGTAGAAACAACAGCGATCATCAGACCTACCGCCGATTCGTAAGGAACAAGCTTAAGACGCTCGCGAATATCCATATGTACCGCGCCGCCGGTTGCGTGGAAGAAGCTACCGTGTGGCATGTGGTCAAGTACTGTGGCACCCGCGTGGATCATCGCAGCGCCAGCAAGAGCAGGCACGCCCAGTTCTAAAATCGTGTGGCTAAACACGCTAGCGGCAACCGCGGTACCCGCAGTCGTGGACGCTGTTGCCACCGACATCATGGCACCTGAAATCGGCGCCAGCAGGTAAGAAGGTAAGCCTGAGGCGGTAAGAACATCGATGAGTCCGGCTTTTAGGCCAGAGTTAGCGATGATACCCGCAAGCGTACCTGTACCTAGAAGCATTACCGCAACAGGGGCCATACGTGATAGGCCAGAGACGGCAAAATGATTGCTGTCGTTAAAACGTCCCATGGCAAGTGCACCCATTAGGCCGCCCAAAGGCAGAGCGATCAGTGGGTCAACGTTAATGCCAGCGATCGGGCGCAGCGCGAGAAGAGCAATTGCAACAAGTGGTGCCACAATGGCCGCGCCAAATTTAGGTAGGCGGCGGTGATCAACACTCACTACTTCGCACTCTTGGACTTTTGAACCTTTGTTCACCAACTTTTTGGCAATGAAGTACGCAAAGAGCAATCCGCACAAACCAGGGATCACACCCGCAGCCATGACCGAAGTTAGGGGAACATTAAAAGCGTCTGCCGCAGCAATCGCATTTGGGTTTGGTGACATTACGTTACCGGCTTTACCGCCGCCAACCATAGCCAGCAAGATCGCCATTTTAGACAGATCAGCTCGGCGAGCGATGGCCAGGGCTATCGGCGCAACTGTGATCACAGCGACATCTACAAACACGCCAACGGCGGTTAAGATCATGGTTGCTAACGCCAGTGCCAACAGAGCTCGCGTCTCGCCAACTTTTTTGACAATGGTTTCAGCGATAGAGGTAGCAGCGCCAGACTCTATGAGTACCCCGGCTAGCACACCTGCGGCCAGAATACGTAAAACTGCAGTGACGATCCCTTGTGCGCCGCCAATCATGAGGCCGACTGTGTCGGTCAATGATACACCGCCGACGATGCCGCCAATTAAGGCACCAATGATCATGCCATAGGCGGGCGGCACTTTTTTAAGGATTAGACCAATAGCAACCACCAATGCTGCTAAGGCGCCTAAAGTCGATACTTCTACCATGCTTTTGTTCCCTTTTAGATGAGTTATTGTTGGGCACTGTACTGAGTAACCAAGGCGGATGCTTTAGGCAAATTGACAAATATATCAGTACCCAGGTTGGTCGCTTTTGTGCGCTTGCACAAAGTGGGGGTTATTTATCAAAGCAATATAGCGATAGGTAAAGGCGGGTTTTCTCATCTAAATTACTGAAAGATAAGGATGTTATCTGTTCAATTTTTTCAAGTCGGTAACGTAGCGTATTACGGTGAATATGGAGCGCATTACAGGTTTGAGCTAAATCACAATTCTGGGCAAAAAACACCCGCAGGGTTTTCATTAACGTGCCTTTAGGGTCTGCATTGAGTAGCGGTTGCACTGGTTGTTGTAGCTGAGTATAGCGCCACGGATCGGCTTTTAGGCCATCAAGCAGGACGGGTAATATATAGTCTTGGTAATGAAGAACTTCATTTTTACCGTTAGGGGCGGCTTGTAGGGTCGCTTTCGCACTGAGGTATGAATGGCTAAGGCCTGGCAGGCCTGGAAAGTAATCCCCTAGAGCGATGCGGATACGAAATGCCTCTTCTTTGGCGACGCGGCGGATCAGCTGGTTGATGCGGGCTTGTTCTTTGCTGCGTGACCACCCGTCGGCGGTGAGCGTGACCGGTTTTAGCACCACCACTTCGTTGTTAGAGACCGAGACAATCCCGACGAGGTTATCTCGCTCTGGATGCTCTAAGAGGTGAACCAATTGCTGCAAATGTTCCAATGATAAGCTTTCGCCCGCCTTTGGGATCACTTTGACAATGGCGGCAATTCTGGGCTGATTGAGGTCGAGTTCCAGCTTTTGCGCGATGGCTTGCAGTTGAAGCTCGTTAAGGTGATGGCCTTGGATAAGTTGTAACACCAGCTCTTCGCGATGGCGTTTGTTCCATTGCACTTGCGCCATCAAGTCGGCTTGTTCGACAATCAGCTCGGCGGTCATCTTGACCAACTCCCCGTAATTGCGTACTAACTCGGGCTCTCCTGAAATCCCGACCACACCAATCGCTTGTTGGTGGAACATGATCGGTAGGTTGATGCCAGGCTTAACCCCACGTAGCTTTTGTGCCATCAGTGCGTCGATCTCAACTGGGCGGTGATCGTTGAGTGCTAAAATTGCCCCTTCGTGTTTCTGTTGTAATCGACTCGGGTCTCCCGAGCCGATGATGCGCCCGTGCTCATCCATCACGTTAACGGAATAAGAAATGATCTTCATAGCACGTTCGACAATTTGTCTGGCAATGGTGGCATTAAGTTGCATTTTGAGTTGAGATCCTGACAATGATGGGCAAATTGACCTGAGTGTAGCAAAGTTAATCAAAGAGAATAGCGATGGATTATGAATTTAAGAAAAACACCTTAGATGGTAGCTATCACGTTAGGTTCTCAATGGGCCATGAAGTGTTGGGCCGTTGGTTTATTGAAGAGCTAGGCAAAGATCTGCAAAAAATCGCCTTGGTGATGGCGCAACTTGAGCAACGTAAAAACAGCGTGACCGAGTGGCGGTTAGAAGGTGAAGAGCTGACATTAGTGCTGCAAGATAATGAAGCGTTAGTACAAGCGAATTTCTTATTTGCTGAGGACGATAGCGAGCTTGAAGATGCGATGCATTTTTACGACGAAGAGAGCATGTCGGTATGTGGATTTGAAGATCTTCATCAGGCGCTGGTCGCGTGGCGCGCTTTTATTGAGCGTTACTAAAGCGAAAAACATAATTGCAACATAATCGTGAAAAGGCCGCACCAACATGGTGCGGCCTTTTGTGTTTCTAGTGCGGGGAAGAAGCTTAATTTCATTAAAAACAGCAGTTTAACTATTTGGCATGTTACTTGAAGTACTGATAACAAAAGGAAAAACAATTCAAGTGAGGATGCAATGAAACTAATAAACGCGATCATAAAGCCTTTCCGCCTCGATGATGTAAGAGAAGCCCTATCTGACGTTGGCATTGAAGGCATGACGGTAAGTGAAGTCAAAGGCTTTGGCCGTCAAAAAGGTCATACCGAGCTTTACCGTGGGGCGGAATATCAGGTCGACTTCCTACCTAAGGTGAAATTAGAGATCGCCACTCAAGCTGATAACGTTGATCGCATTGTTGAGGCGATAGCAAAGGCGGCTCACACCGGAAAAATTGGTGACGGCAAAATCTTTGTCTATGACTTAAGCCAAGCGATCCGCATTCGTACGGGTGAAATGGATTTAGAAGCACTTTAAAGGATTATGGAGACAATATTATGGAACTTTCGCTTACTGTTACCGAACTTCGTTATGCGCTCGACACTTTTTTCTTCCTCATTTCAGGCGCCTTAGTGATGTGGATGGCCGCCGGGTTTGCCATGTTAGAAGCGGGCTTAGTTCGCTCTAAAAATACCACGGAGATCTTAACGAAAAATATCTGTTTGTACGCCATTGCTTGTACTACCTATTTATTGGTTGGCTACCACATTATGTATGTCGACAATGGTGAAGGGGGATGGTTGCCCTCCATTGGCGCTTTGATTGGCTCTCAAGCGGAAGGCGCGGATCATTCACTTGAGTCAGACTTCTTTTTCCAAGTGGTGTTCGTTGCAACCGCCATGTCGGTGGTGTCGGGCGCGGTGGCAGAGCGTATGAAGTTATGGTCGTTCTTGATCTTTTCAGCCATTCTCACCGCGTTTATCTATCCGTTAGAAGGTTACTGGACTTGGGGTGGTGGTTTCTTATCACAAGCTGGTTTTAGTGACTTTGCCGGCTCTGGCATTGTTCATATGGCAGGCGCGGCGGCCGCATTAGCCGGAGTATTGCTGCTAGGCGCCCGTAAAGGTAAATACGGTCGAAATGGCCAAATCTATCCGATCCCAGGCTCGAACATGCCACTTGCAACCTTAGGTACCTTTATCTTGTGGTTTGGTTGGTTTGGGTTTAACGGCGGATCTCAGTTAATGGTGTCGGACTTTGAAAATGCCACCGCCGTTGGACAGATCTTCCTTAATACCAATGCTGCGGCTGCGGCAGGGGCGATAGCGGCACTATTAGTGTGCAAAACCACTTGGGGTAAAGCGGATTTAACCATGGTACTCAATGGAGCGTTAGCAGGTCTTGTTGCCATTACCGCAGACCCACTATCCCCTTCACCTTTGGTTGCGGTTAGTATTGGTGTGGCTGCAGGTGCATTGGTGGTGTTTAGTATTGTGGCGATGGATAAAGTGAAGATAGACGACCCAGTCGGCGCTATCTCAGTGCATGGAGTGTGTGGTTTCTTTGGTTTAATGGTGGTGCCGTTTAGTAACGCCGATGCCAGCTTTGGTGCCCAGTTGCTTGGGGCCGCAGTGATCTTTACTTGGGTATTTGCGGCAAGTTTAGCGGTTTGGGCAATACTGAAGGTGACGATGGGGATTCGGGTTAGTGAAGAAGAAGAGCTTGAAGGGATGGATTTACACGATTGTGGTGTGGGTGCCTACCCTGAGTTTGTGAGCGTAAAGTAATATTTCGTTACGCTTTTTAATGATAAACCTGCCCTATGCGGCAGGTTTTTTTGTCTTTTCTATCAATAGATCATTGCATGAATGCGAATTATTCTTATAATGAAGGCAAATGATAACCCTTATCATTACCATTTTCAGAAAGGAATGAATCAATGAAAAAGATGCTGACCCTAGCCGCGCTTGCTTGTGGTGTTGTTGCTCCAAGTGCTATGGCCGCAGAAGAAGTGAACGTTTACTCTTACCGTCAATCGTTTTTGGTTGAGCCTATGTTTAATGAGTTCACCAAAGAGACTGGCATTAAAGTAAATGTAAAGTTTGCGAAAAAAGGTTTGGCGGAAAAACTGGCGCAAGAAGGCGAGTACAGCCCGGCGGACGTAGTATTGACGGTTGATATCAGTCGACTCGCAGAGCTGTCGAAAAAAGGCCTCGTTCAGCCAGTAAACAGCGACATCATTGAAGCTAACATTCCTGCTCAGTATCAAGACACCAATAACGAGTGGTTTGGCATTACGACTCGTGCTCGCGCGGTTTATTCTTCACGTGACCGAGTGGGCAAATTAGGTGATGATTTCACTTATGCTGATCTCGCTAAGCCTGAATTTAAAGGCAAAATCTGTACTCGTAGCGGTAAACATCCGTACAACGTTTCACTGGTATCTGCGATGATCGCACACCAAGGTGAAGCGGCGACCAAAGCCTGGCTTGAAGGCGTAAAAGCCAACTTAGCTCGTAAGCCACAAGGCAACGATCGCGCGCAAGTGAAAGCGATTAAAGAAGGCCTGTGTGACGTTTCTCTCGGTAACAGCTACTACCTTGGTAAAATGGTGAATGATAAAGAGCAAAAAGCGTGGGCTGATGCTGTTTACATTAACTTCCCTAGCCAAAAAGCAGAAGGTACTCACGTCAACATTAGCGGCATGGCAATGGCGAAATACGCACCAAATAAAGCCAACGCGCAAAAACTGATGGAGTTCTTAACCGATACCACGGCGCAGCAAATGTACGCAGAAGTGAACTATGAGCACCCGATCAAAGCAGACGTATCACCGTCTGAGCTTGTGGCTTCTTGGGGTGAGTTCCGCGCTGACGATTTATCTTTAGATAAAATTGCCCAATATCACAGCGCGGCAATTAAACTTCTTGATGAAGTGAAATTTGACCTTTAATGCAGCAAAGAGGGGATATACTTAACGTATCTATCCCCTTTACTTTTAAAGGGATATGACGCTTTGCCTTCATATCCCTTGTAGTTTAATAGGCGCAATGAAAGAAAAACATACTCTATGGAAAGCCAGCAGTGGGAGCCTTGCTCTGTTGCTGGTTTTGCCGATCTTAGCGATCTTCTATACCGCAGTGGGTGATGCGGACGATTTGTTCCATCACCTGCTTAATACCGTGATGCCAACTTACGCCTACAATACCGTCGTGCTGGTGGTTGGGGTGATGCTGCTTTCCGTTCTACTCGGTGTCCCGAGCGCATGGCTGATGGCGATGTGTAAACTCCCTGGTGAAAAAATCTTACAGTGGGCCTTGGTGCTGCCTCTTGCGATGCCAGGCTATATCGTCGGCTATATCTTTACCGATTGGTTTGACTTTGCAGGCCCTATTCAACTCATGTTACGAGACGTCACTGGCTGGGGGCCGGGAGAATACTGGTTTCCTGATCTGAGAACCTTAGGCGGGGCAACGTTTGTGCTCGCTTTGGTGCTTTATCCTTACGTCTATTTGTTGGCGCGCGCGGCCTTTATGGAGCAAAACGTCTCGCTTTTGCAGTCCGCTAGGCTATTAAAGTGCTCGGCGTGGGAAAGCTTTAAACGCATTTCACTGCCGCTCGCACGCCCTTCGATTGCTGTCGGGTTGTCTTTGGTGGCGATGGAGACGGTTGGGGATTTTGGTACCGTAAGCTATTTTGCGGTCAACACCTTAACTACCGCGGTATACGATACTTGGCTTGGCTACTCTAACTTAACCGCCGCCGCGAAGATCTCTGCGCTCATGCTGGTCGTGGTGCTGATATTGCTGTCGAGCGAACGCTATAGCCGCCGTAAGCAAAAGTTATTTCAAGCTCAGTTTAGCAGCCATGAAGATATTCGTTATCAATTGGTGGGGGGCAAAAAGTGGTTCGCGCTGATTTGGTGCTGGGGCTTAGTCGCGATTGCCTTTATTTTCCCACTGCTGCAACTTTGCATTTACGCCTATAAGTATTTTGATCAAAGCTGGACGGCGGAGTTTCGTCAGTACGCGTTCAATAGCTTGTATGTTTCATTTACCGCGGCGATCATCGCCGTGGTGATCGCGCTGGTGGTCAATTTTTCTCATCGCCTTAATAACAACCGCTACAGTGCCTTGCCAATGCGATTGGCCTCCATGGGGTATGCGGTGCCGGGTACGGTATTGGCGATAGGCGTGATGGCGCCGGTGATCACCTTGGATCATTGGGTCAATGATATTGCCAAAATGATGGAGTGGGGCCGACCTGGCTTGGTTTTCTCTGGTTCGATGTTTGCGCTGATCTTCGCCATGATTGTGCGCTTTTCTGCAGTGGCCATCGGCAGTATTGAAAGTAACCTCAATAAGATCTCGCCCTCTTTAGATATGGCGACGCGCACCATGGGCTGCAATGCCAATCAGATGTTAAAACGAGTACACTTACCTTTGGTACGCCGAGGTGCCCTGATTGCAGGCTTATTGGTGTTTATTGAAGCGATGAAAGAGCTCAATGCGTCGCTGCTATTGCGGCCGTTTAACTTTGAAACTCTGGCGACTTACGTGTTTAACTTTGCGTCGGATGAGCATTTAGAGCTGGCCGCGTTGCCTGCTGTTTTGTTAGTGGTGGTCGGCTTGATCCCATTGATTGTTGTAAACCGTTCTTTAGAGAGAGAGCATTAATGACTACTGCTTTGGCCATTCATAACCTTACCTGCCAATATCAAGACCTAACGGTACTGGAGTCCTTATCGCTGAAGGTTGATCAGGGCGAAATCGTATGTCTGCTTGGCGCTAGCGGTTGCGGTAAAACCACCTTGCTGAAAGCGATCGCGGGTTTGCTGCCACTAAGCTCTGGCAAGTTGACGTTAAATGGCATGTCGATTGATGACGGTGAAAACTGGCTCGCGCCAGAGAAGCGCAATATCGGCATGATCTTTCAAGATTACGCCCTGTTTCCCCACCTTACGGTGGCCGACAACATTGCCTTTGGCTTGCGCGATCTGGCCAAGTCGGAGCGGCTAGCTAAAGTCAATGAGATGCTCGAGTTGGTTAAGTTATCGGGGCTCGGTGAGCGCTATCCGCACCAACTGTCCGGTGGTCAGCAGCAGCGTGTGGCGATCGCCCGATCGTTGGCTTATAAGCCCGATCTGCTGTTACTCGATGAGCCGTTTTCGAATATCGACACTCAGGTGCGTCATACCTTAATCGGTGAAATACGTAAGATATTTAAGCAGCAAGGTGTTACGGCCATTTTCGTTACCCATAGCCGCGAAGAAGCGTTTGCCTTTTCCGACAAAATGGCGGTGATGAATAACGGGGTGATTGAGCAGTTTGGCACGGCCGCAGAGCTCTATTACCAACCTTCCAGTAAGTTTGTCGCTGATTTTCTCGGTGGTGGCAGTTATCTCCCCGCCAAAGCGTTAGGCGATGGCCGTTTTGTGACGGTGTTTGGAGAGCTAGAAAGCGAAGCGGGAAGAGAGATCGTTGCTGATCAGAACTGTGAGCTATTACTGCGCCCGCAACATGTGTCGATCAGCGCCTCGTCGAACAGTGAGATAGAGGTGCTTGAACAGCAGTTTATGGGCGACCATTGCCGCTACGTCATCGAAGCCCATGGCATTCGTTTGCTCGCCAGCTCGTGCGAAGCGCTGTGTATCGGCCAAAACGTTCAAGTTAAAATAGACACCCAAGGCGCCTTAGTGTTTGAATAAAAGTACGAAAAGTGAAGCGCTAAGTTCTAAGTGCGAAGTTCTAAGTACGGAATGCTAAGTGAAGAGCGCCAGCCTTATCGGTTGGCGTTTTTGTATGTATCATATTTCGCCCTTCGCCCTTCGCCCTTCGCCCTTATCTCTACCACTTCGTTTTTAGCACTTCGCTTTTATCACTTGTCTCCAAAGAAAAAGCCCAACAAGATGTTGGGCTGTATTGGACCTATAGGGAGTGCTTTTTAGTGACTAGCTAAAAAGCGGTGTCCAAAAGGCGAGCGGGCGATAGTTGCAATAAATATCGCCATCACCACTACAATGAAAGGAACGCTTTCACTTGATTCACCACTTTTTCTGCAGTGGCTTGGTCGGCCATTTCGGCAAAGATTCGCAGTAGAGGCTCGGTGCCTGAGAAGCGAGCAATCACCCAACCGCCATTTTTGAAATAGACTTTGGCGCCATCTTCATAGCTGACATGGTCGATGTCGTATTCAAACTCAGGCAACTGTTTGTCGACGTAAATTCGGTGATACAGCGACTCTTTTTGACTTGGTTTGAAGGTGCAATCTCCTTCAGCGGTATAGGCGTAGCCGTATTTTGCGTAGATTTCATCGAGCATTTCAGACAGTTTTTTGCCCGTCACACTGATCATCTCAACCAAAAGACTTGACGCAAAGACGCCATCTTTTCCTTTGATGTGACCGCGAATCGTTAGCCCGCCCGAGCTTTCCCCCCCAATCAAAGAATCATCGGCTTCCATTTGGGAGCTAATGTGCTTAAAGCCAACCGGAACCTCAAAGCTTTTCTCACCATGAGCGGCAGCGATTTTGTCGAGAATATGGGTGGTGGCGATGTTTCTCACCACTGAACCTTTCCAACCTTTGTACTCAAGCAGGTAGTAGTAAAGCAAGATCAGCACTTCATTGGGGTGAATAAAGTTGCCCTTTTCATCGATGATACCGAGGCGGTCGGCATCCCCATCGGTGCCAATACCAATGTCGTATTTCTCGGCGGCAACCAGGTGTTTTAAGCGATACAAGGTTGCAGCGCTCGGTGACGGCATCAGGCCGCCAAAATCTGGGTTTTTGCCATCGTTGATCACATCGACATCACAGCGGCCGTTGATTAGCACCGTTTGCAGGGCATTTTTCGCCACGCCAAACATAGGGTCAATTAGGACTCTAAGGTTGGCTTTTTTGATGGCCTCGATGTCAATGAAGTTAATGATTGAATCAACGAACTCGTTCATCGGGTTGATGACGAGGATCTGTTTGTCGTTTACCCCTTGCTCAAACTCAACACTTTTCACATCGTTTAGCGTTAGGTGAGCAATTTGTTCTTCAACTTTCTGAGTGATGACTTCATCGGCATCACGTCCGCCACGAATAAAGATTTTAATGCCGTTGTAATCGGCCGGGTTGTGCGACGCGGTGATACAGGCCGAGTAAGCACAGTTCATCTCTTTGGCTTTGAACATCACGATGGGGGTAGGAACAAATTTGTCGATAAAGCTGGTTTGAATGCCGTTACCCGCTAATACTTCAGTAAACCATTGGCCCGCTTTATCTGATAAAAAGCGACGGTCGAACCCCACCACAAATCCTTGTTCTGTGACCGATTCATCGATCATTATGTTGGCGACGGCTTGAGCAACCAAACGAACGTTGTCTTTGGTAAACTCTTCACCGATAAAGGCGCGCCAGCCACCCGTACCGAACTTGATCATAACAATTCCTATTTCTCTCTCGTTGCTTAATAGCAAAAAATAAAGGAGGGGAGAAAGGCTCCCCTCAGCATGGCTAGCCTAGTGTCACGATAACGTCGTTGACGCTGCCAGCAGGTTGTACTGGGATCGCGCCCTCTACGGCCTGGCCATTAAGTAAAATGGACTTAACGCCTTTACTGACCGAATCTGGGTTTTCAACTTTAATGTTGTAAACCGCATCACGCCACTCACGGCGAACTTCAAAGCCTGGCCATTCGGTTGGAATACAAGGGTCAACAATTAGGCCATCAAAACCAAGGCGGACACCGAGAATAAAGTTAGTCACGGCGAAGTAGGCCCAACCAGACGTACCGGTTAACCACGGGTGGTTTGCACGGCCATGGTCTTGATGATCGCGGCCCATCACGAACTGTACGTAAGAGTACGGTTCGGCATAGCGAGTCTCGATCATGTCGTTTTGGTTGTATGGGTTAAGCGCGTCGTAGAACTTCATCGCTTTGTCGCCACGGCCGAGCTTCGCTTCTGCTACCCATGCCCAAGGGTTCGGGTGAGAGAAGATAGCCCCGTTCTCTTTCACACCTTGATAAACACGGGTGACAAAACCAATGTCGTCATTCGGGGTGGCGAATGATGGTGAATTTAGGTGTAAGCCATACTCGGAGTAAAGGTGCTCATCGACCGAGTTCATGGCGATTTCGCCACGCTCTTGAGATACCGCCCCAGATAGTACCGCTAAGGTATTGGATTCAAGGTGAATACGTCCTTCGGTTTGCTGCGCGGTACCAATTTTATCGCCATCCTTAGTTAAGCCGCGAATGTACCAACCGCCTTCTTCATCCCAAAGGTGGGCTTCACACGCTTGGCGAACGCCCTCGGCCATGGTGGTGTATTTGTCGACATCGTCGCCACGACCTAAGTGTTTCGCAAGGTCGATAAACTCTTGCAGCGCCCAGAAGTGCAGGAATGAAACCATGGACGACTCACCGCCGCCTAAGTTCAAGCAGTCATTCCAGTCGGCGCGCAGGCCTTTACAGATACCGGTGTTACCGACGTATTCGGCTGAGAAGTCCAGCGCGGCTTTCATGTGGTCATAAACGGTCGCGATGCCGCCGTCGGCGTAGGGGATCTCCTCATGGAAGAAGCTCTCTTCACCCGTTTCCATCACGTATTTACAGATGGTCGGCACAATCCATAAATGATCGTCTGAACAGGTATCTTCAATGCCGTGGATCTTGTCTTCATCACTTGGAGTTGGGACAACGGTCGGTGATTTTGATGGCTTAACATCGGCTTTTTCCGGATCAAACCAGTCAGGATCAAATAGGTGCAAGCCGTAGCCCGCTTTTACTTGGCCACGCAGTAGGTCGACCAGGCGCTTACGCGTCATCGCAGGGTTGGAATGCGGCACAGAGATGGCATCTTGCGCGGTGTCTCGGTAGCCAAGGCCAGTACGACCACCCACTTCGATAAACGAAGCAAAGCGAGACCACACCACACAGGTTTCTGCTTGGTATAGTGTCCATGTGTTGATCATGGTATCTAGGCCTTCGTTAGGCGAGGTCACTTGGAATTTGTTGCAACGCTCTTCCCAGTGCGATTTGATCGCGGCAAAGTCGCTATCAACGTTGGCTAAGTCTTGGTATTTCTCACGCAGTTTAGCGCCATTGCCTTTACCTAAACCCAGAATGTAGGCAAAACGCACTTCTTCACCTGGCTGAATCACAAATTGTTTGTGCAGTGAGCCACAGTGGTTGTAACAGGTTTGGGCGCTGTTACTACAGCGGCCTTGTTCAACGGCGATGGGGTTGGCTTCGTCGCGGTAAGCGCCAAGGAAGTTATCGCGCTGGCCGTCGTAGCTATCTGGGTCAAACGTTGAGGCGAGGTAGTAGAAGCCTTCAAAGTCGTTGGTGTTGTAGTAAAGATCGTACTCAATCACCCCATCTTTATACTCGGTGCCCGCAGAGTATAGTGACATTTGATGGTTTTGGTTATCTGACGCAATGTGGCTAAAGGAGAACTCAACAAACGAGAAAGCACTGATGGTGCGCGGTT
>Ga0209379_10000844_pt1 | contig 22259 bp, 12 predicted proteins | sample tdDd001_FD_187124 | JGI IMG/M metagenome (GOLD analysis project Ga0209379, IMG submission 187124) | Marine sediment microbial communities from the Atlantic coast under amendment with organic carbon and nitrate - tdDd00.1 (SPAdes)... | ecosystem: Environmental > Aquatic > Marine > Coastal >...
AGCGTTTTTGCGCAAAATGATATTGCGCAAAAGAGTTTGCATTTTTTTTCATAAATTTAGGTTCGTTAAAGTTAATGCCAGTTGTGTTCTTATTTTGCGATGAAAACAACTGAGTTTATTTAATAGTTGGCAGGGATTGTTGGTAGCTTTCTCTGCCTTTTTTATGTAAATATTTTTTATCGAAATGAATAATTTTAATTATCAATGCCCTATGAAGTATGATATAATTGATGTTTTGTTTTCTCTTGAGTGTTTAAGTCTCTAGTGTGGTGGTTTATAGAGATAAAGAGTTCTTTTGTCTAGCAGATCCAGCATTCATACAATCCTTTGCATGAACTGATGTGTCTTTTGTGAAAATAAGGTTGTTTAATCATAATTACCAAAAGTGTAAATTCTTAATAGTAGCTATTTTTTTATTTGCATGATACAAATATATAAAAATACCTACCAGTTCCTACCAGTATGGCAAATAAAATTGCTAGTTTAGAATGGGGGTGTGTGTGTTATGTTCTGTATTTCTTGTTATTATGTAATTAATTAATAGGTATCTTTTTGATGTTTTCTTTTTTGTTTATATCAAATGAATCAAGAAAAGTAGCTCCATTCTCTGAATTTGCAAGTTGTTTGAACTGCTTGGGTGTGTGATTATATTCTTTTTTAAAACATCTCGAAAAATACTTGGGGTCATTGAAGCCAACATTAAAAGCAATTTCTGAAATTGTGTAATTGTGTTGCACTAAAATGATAGCGGCTTTCTTCAATCTTAAAGAACGCATAAAGTCTACAAGGGTTTTGTTGGTAATTGATTGAAATTTACGGTAGATGTTTGAATAGCTCATGTTTAGAGCCTCTGATAAATCTTCCAGCTTAAAATCGGGATTAACCAAATTCTTTTCAAGCTCTATGAGTACCGATTCGATGAATTTTTCATCGGGAGATTCTACTTGAGGCTTTTCTGCTTGTGTGAGTAGTTCTGTTCTATACTTTAGGATCAGGTTTTTTTGAGACTCAAGTATGTTGTTGACTTTAAAGATGACTTCTTTTATATTGAAGGGTTTGTTGATGTATTCTATAGCCCCAAATTTTAAACCTTCAAGCTTAGATTGGGTTGTGTTGCGTGCGGTCAAAAGAATAATTGGAATATGACGTGTTGCTTTTGTGTTCTTTAATTCTTTGCAAAGTGAAATACCGTCCATGATAGGCATCATGATATCACTAATGATTAGATCTGGCGTTGTTTCTTGTAAAATGGATAAGGCTTCTTTCCCATTTTCAGCTGTGAATACGCTATAATACGAGCTAAATGTATCTTTGAGAAGAAGTAGCATCTCATAATTATCTTCTACAATTAAGAGCTTTATTTTACTATCGGGGTTGATGCTAGGAATATAAATATCTTCCTTGTGGGTAGTCTTAGTTTGAATTGCATCCTTTGCCACTGATCGATCAATAATCTCATCTGCATTTAAGTGTTTACAGCCTAAAGGAAGCTTTAAGCTAAATTGAGTTCCTTTATTAACTGATGATACAACATTTATATCTCCTTTGTGTAAGGTGATTAGTTCTTTAGTGAGAGCAAGACCTATTCCAGTACCCCCTACAGCTTTCCCTTCTTTTGATTGGTAGAATAAGTCAAAGATGTGTTTTAGGTTTTCTTCGTCTATTCCAATGCCCGAATCGGATATGTTTAGAAAGAAGTGCTCATAGTTACTTTTGATTTTGAATTGAATTTGACCTTCGCGAGGTGTAAATTTAAAGGCGTTTGCTAATAAGTTATATATGATATGCTCAAGTTTCTCTTTGTCGTACCAAAGCATTATGTCCTTTGATTCAGGCTCAAAAACAAAGTCGATATGCTTAAAACGGGCTTGCTCAGTAAAAGATAGAGCTATGCTTTCACAGTGTTTTGATATGTTATTTTTGCTAGCACGTAATTGTAATTTTCCCAATTCACGATTTCTAACGGTCATTAATTCGAGGGCAATACGTGATAGACGCTGGGCGTTGTTGTGAATAACATTCAATTGTTGTTTTAATAAATGGTTGCCTTCGGCTCGTTCAATCATATTTTCGATAGGAGCTATAATAAGAGTTAAAGGCGTCTGAATTTCATGAGACATTTTTGTGAAGAAATTCATTTTCATGGCATAGAGTTCATTGTTTTTCTCATTTTGCCATTCTTCAAGTAGGAGTTTCTTTTTTAATTTGGCCCACATAATTGAGTACCGAATGATGAAAAAGAGGGTAATTGTGAGAGCAAGACTGTAGAAAAGATAGGCCCACCATCTTTGCCATAAGGGAGATAAAATGGTTATTTGAATCGATTGGGGTTTTATATTCCAAAGATTTCTCTTAGTACTCGCTTTCACTTCAAAAGTATAATCCCCATAGGGAATATTGGTATAAGTTGCAATTCTGTTATTTTCAGTTGTTATCCATTTTTCATTAAAGCCTTTTAGTCGATAAGCATAAAAATAATTGGGGTCTAGATGATCGTTTATGACCGAAAATTGAAAGGAAAAAGAGGTTTGTTTGTGGTTGAGTTTTATTGATTTTGTATGTTCTATACCTTCACGTAATTGATCTGGAATAATATCATTGGCATCTCTATTTAGAATTTTCAATTGATTTACCCTTAGGTGGAATTCTTTCTTATTCGTTTTCATTTGTTTTGGGTCGAAGAAGTTAACACCTTCTACACCACCAAAATATAAGAGTCCTTTTTGATCAATACTTGCACAACCTGAAAGAAATCTGTCTTTTAAAGTTCCATTTTTCCATGAATAGGAATAGTCTTGTTTCGTGTTTAGATCTAGATGCGAAATCCCATTTGATTTAGAAATCCATATATTTGAGCTGTCAGCCAAAAGAATAGCAATGGCACCCCGTAATTCATTATTACTGAATTCTGTTATTGGTTTTGATTGCTTACTGCTAAGGTCGAACCTAATCAGTTTGGAGTACGAATTAATTAGATACAGGTTGCCATTTAAATCGGCAGACCCATGAATGACGCTATTTTCGAACAGATTATTTGATTTAGTAAGTTGGTATGTTGTGAAATTGGATTTATTGAATACGTAATTTTCATTGAATAGAGAAATACCTCCTTGGTACATTCCGATCCAAAGTTGATTGTTTTCATCTTCTATAAAGACTTCCGCGATACTACCTTTTAGCCCATTTTGGTTGTTTGGGAAAAAAGCAATTTGATTGTTAGGACTTGAAAATACAAATATACCAAGGTTACTTCCTATCCAGATGCGATTTTTCCTATCAAGATATAATGATCTGACATCTGTGGCAATTTGTCCTTCTTTATCTTTAATTGAGACAGGTATAAATTGCCCCGTTTTTGCATTATAATAATTCAAACCATTAAGGTAGGTTCCAATCCACTTGTTTTGATGCTCATCTTCAAGCATAGCTTGAATGTAATTGCCAACAAGCCCCTTGCTTGAGTTCGTTTTTGCGATAAATTGATTAATAGGATCGCCTTTCTGATTAAAAACCGTTAAGCCTTCTCCATCTGTCCCCATCCAAATATCGCCATTTTTGCAGTTTAATATGGAAAGAACTCTTGTAGGAGTGCCTGAGAGACTGCCACTATAATAGCCAACCGTAGATGACTCATTGGGCAAAATGTTAATATTGCCATAATTAGTGAAAACCCAAATGTCATTATTCTTTGTTTCGCCAAAGCCTATTATTGTATTGCTTTGCAGCGAAAACTTATTGGTTTTAGAGTGCTTAAATATTTTTGTCTTTTTTGTTTTTGGGTCAACTTGGCAAAGTCCACCGCCATCCGTTCCAGCCCAAATCAGGCCTTTGCTATCTCGATAAATCCGAATAATCATATTGGTAGGAATGAACTCAGGTTTTTTAGCATTTTTATGAAACTGCTTGTATGTCTTATTTTTAGTGTTGTAGAAGAAGAGTCCATTTAATTCTGTTCCTATCCATAAATTATCTTCCAAATCTGTGCTTAGAATCATTGTATTTGATGAAGTGCTGAAAGGGACATAAATTTGGCTAAGCTTCATTGTAGATATGTCCCCTTTAAACACGCGACCTTTATTGGTGCTAAACCAAACAATATCATTTTTGCTTTCAGATATCGATGTAATTGTTTCGTTTGGAGATTTAATGTCAAATTGAACATGAGTTGAATCTAATAGTGATTGACCAACTAGCGTTCCAAAACTACTCCCTAGCCACAGTCTTGCTTCTCCAAAAGTTAATGACTCTATGCTTTGATTATCTTTTAGGTTTTGTATAGGTGAATGCTGAGAAGAAAATTTTCCAGATGACAATAGTTTCGAGATATTACCTTTCTTAGATACACACCAAATTTTCTTGTTTTTATCTTCTGCTATATCAAGAATAGAAGAATTAGGAGCAGCCTTGCCCATAACTTCAGAAAAGGAATAAGCTTTGTATTCGTAACCATCAAAACGAAGAATTCCTATATCAGAATTAAGCCATAAGTAGCCCAATGAATCTTCAATCACATTTCGAGCATTAATTTGTTGTCTGTCGACTTCAGCTTTTAAATGGATGAAATTGTTCGTTTCATCGGCATATGAAAAGAAGTAGGAGTTGCAAGCTAGAATGATTAAAAAGAGCTTAGCTAGATGCTTATTTTTTTTCATCATGATGAATTCTTTTCTGTGTTTGGAATAAAACAAAAATAAATATCTGTTGCAAGGCTACCAAAAAGAAATGGAATAAAAACAAGCTGTTATAAGACTGAAACACCCTGTTTACCTGATGTGTGGAAAAATGTCTACCTATTAGCTTAAAATGTCCACTTTTTTATAAATGTGATTCTCCAATTTTGAAACTCCCATCGTCATGCAAGTCCCCTTATATGAATTCTTGTGTGATTGTAGTGAAAGAAAATTAAACCTAATTTAAAACAAAACCTCTATGAAAAACATTTTGTTGACAATCTGCTTGTGTGTATTGGGCCTTGCCTCATATGCTCAGGACGGTGTCGTAAAAGGAAAAATTTTGGATAGTAGTGGATCTCCTCTTCCAGGTGTAAATATCGTGGTAAAAGGAACGACCAATGGAACTTCTACCGATTTTGATGGAAATTACGAATTAAAATGTACCATGGGAAATGAATTGACCATTTCTTTTATGGGATTTAAATCGCAAACGATTACAGTTACTTCCTGGACAATCAACTGTACGCTTGAAGAGAATACCGAATTGTTGGACGAGCTAATTGTTGTTGGTTATGGGGTTCAGAAAAAGTCTAATATGACAGGTTCTGTAACCAACATTAAATCGGATGATTTAAAATCGGTAACAACACCTAATATTGCTAATATGTTGCAAGGTAAAGCGGCAGGTGTATATGTTAGTGCTAATTCTGGACGTCCAGGAGCAGCACCAAGAATTAGAATTCGTGGTAAATCGACACTCAGTGGTAGTGTAAATCCTTTGTGGGTTGTAGATGGTGTTATTCAATCGCAAGCTCCAGAATTGAATGCTCAGGATATTGAAACAACTACCGTATTGAAAGATGCATCGGCAACAGCACTTTACGGTTCGCGTGCGGCAAATGGTGTCGTTCTTATTACTACAAAAAGTGCTAAGACGGATCAATCTAGAATTAGTGTGTCTGTTAAAACAGGTATTAGTCAGTTGTCTTTAGGCGATTTTTCGATGATGAACTCAGCTGAAATGACGGACTACATTAAATCATTTGGCAACGGATATGCCGATCTTGATTGGTTCACTGAAGAAGCACAGTCTGTTGATACAGATTGGTTTGATGAAGGAACTAAGTTAGGTGTTGTTCAGGATTATGGCGTTTCATTTAGTGGCGGTACAGATAAGTTAAAAACGTTTATATCAGGTAATGTTTATGATGAATCTGGAGCCGTTAAAGGATACGATTATACACGTTATTCTGGACGTATGAATGTGGATTACAAGATCCGAGATTATTTGACTTTACATCCAAAAATGAGTTTTTCATACAGAGATATTAAAGATAAGCAACAGGGGATTGGTGAGATGTTCCTGAATATGCCATACGATCGTCCAAGAGATGAAAATGGTAAAATAATAGACCCTAAGGATGAAGCTGTAGGTTGGATTGGTCGTGACAGATCAAACTCGATTTACGATTTACAGTGGAATTATACTGAATCGACGAATTTGAAAATTGCACCTTATTTAGGATTCGATGTTAAAATTGCACCCGGTTTAACCTTTGTATCGTCTAATAGTTTCGATTATCAGCATCACAGCGAGATGACATATACCGACCCGATGTCTAATTCTGGAAAACAAGATAAAGGTTCTATTTCAAACTACCATTGGAAGAGTTTAAATCGCTTTTCAAATCAGTTGTTACGATTTACGAAGTCTATTGATGAGCATTTCTTTACTGTTATGGCAGCTTATGAGTATAACGACTATGAATGGTCAACGACCAAAGCTCAAAAGAATGGTATAGTATCGGGCACAAGTATTTTGGATGCTGGTGCTGAGATGAAGAATATCGAAGGTTCTAAGGATAATTATGCATTTAAATCTTATTTGTTTAATGCAAACTATTCGTATGCATCGCGTTATATGGGACAGTTTTCTTTTCGTAGAGATGGTTCTTCTAAGTTCGGTAAGGATACACAGTTTGGTAACTTTTACTCAATAAGTGGAGGTTGGAACATTCATAACGAAGATTTCTTCGACATTAAAGAAGTTAATGTGCTGAAATTCCGTGCCAGTTATGGTGTTTTAGGAAATACACCTAATAACTATCACCCAAGTAAAGAGCTTTATTCAATTACGAATCAATATAATAAATACCCTGTTGTTTCTGCCGATCAGTTAGGGAATGATGATTTAACCTGGGAAAAAACATACAGTACCAACTTTGCTCTTGATATTCGATTTTTAGATCGTTTCGATGTGAACCTGGAATACTATATTAAGGATACAAAAGACCTTTTATACTACGTAACCCTTCCAGCAACTGCCGGATTTAAAGGATATTGGGAAAATATTGGAGCGGTTAAGAATAAGGGTCTTGAATTTATGATTGGTGCCGATATTTTTAAGGGAGCGGGAGACCGTTTTGCATGGCGTGTTGATGCTAACATCGGTATTAATACCAACGAAGTTCAGGAATTGTACGAGAATAAAGATTACACCTCTGGTAATAAAATTCGTCGCGAAGGTGAAGATATTGACACATGGTATATGCGTAAGTGGGCTGGTGTAAACCCAGAAGATGGAAAGCCTCAGTGGGAAATTGTTGACGAAGACGGTGGAAAAACTTTAACAAGTAATTGGAATGATGCTACGGTTCAAATGGTAGGATCAGCGACACCTGATTATTTTGGAGGTTTGTCATCAGTCATGTCATATAACAACTTCACATTAAGTATGAATATGGATTTTGTTCAGGGAATTGATATTTATAATGCAGCCAGAGAGTTGTATGATAATGATGGAGCATATGCAAGTTTTAATTCAATGTCATTAAAGTCGGGTTGGAGCAGATGGATGAATCCCGGCGATAAGGCAACGCATCCTCAGGCAATGAATGGAGGAAACAGTCTTTCAAACAAAACATCATCTCGTTATATCGAAGATGCCAGTTATATCAAATTACGTAATGTCACATTGAATTACTCATTTGCTGGATTGAAAACAAAAGGTCTCTTAAATAATTTAAGTGTTTACGCTTCAGCCGAAAATATTCTTACGATTACCGATTTTTCAGGAATCGATCCAGAGGTTGGAAATGAAGAAACTGAAGGGGAAACCACACAAGGTGGTGATTACGGTATTCCGAGACGATTTATGTTTGGATTTAACTTCTCTTTCTAACTGATAGAGTAGTTGAAAGTCATATATTTCAAAGTACAATTGATGTAATATCTTATACAAAAGCATTCAGATAATAGGAGTATCGTCTCTAAAAAGGTTAGGCTTTTGTTGGATACTAAATTTTAAACAAATGAGAAAAATATATAAATACTTTGCTGTTTCACTGCTTGCTCTTGGATTAGGTTCTTGTGAGCTGGATCAGGATCCATATGAAACAATCCAAAAGGATGATGTGTATTCATCGGAGAATGCTATTGAGGCATTAACATTAGGGAATTATGCAATTCTAAAAGGATCTGGAATTGCAGATGGTCAATCATGGGTAAATAATTATTTCCGTTTTGGAGAATATTCGGGTGATAATGTAGCCTTGAGTGGATCAACAACCGACCCTTTATTTTATATCTACAACTTTAAACGTCAGGTAAAAGGCTACAGAAAACAATCTGTTTGGACTGCTGCTTATAAAGCCATTGTGGGTTGTAATATTGTAATTGATAGAGCGGTAGAGGGAGAAAGTGCTGAGATGGATAATATAATTGGTCAGAACTATTACCTAAGAGGAATGCAATATTTCTACCTGACGACTTTGTTTGGAAAACCATATAACCAAAGCCCTGAAACCAATTTAGGTGTGCCAATTAAACTGTCAACTGATGTTGATGATCAGCCTTTACGTTCAACAGTTAAAGAATGTTATGAGCAGATTATAGCGGACCTAAAGAAAGCAGAATCTTTAATGCAGTCTGAAAAATCGGCAAGTTATGCAACAAAGGAAGCTGCACAGGCTCTTTTATCTCGTGTCTACTTATATATGGGAGACGATGATAACACGATTGCTTACGCCGATTTAGTTATTAATTCAGGACGTTACTCTTTATTATCAAAGGATGATCTTAGAGTCTATCCAACATTTACGCCAGATGAAAATCAGGAAACCATCTTCGCTTTAAGATTTGTTGATGGTGCTGATAACTCAGGACAATGGGATGATTGGTACGCTTTTTCAGGTATGTATGCAGCGGTTGATTCTGAAGGGAAGGCTTCTTTGTCTGGTTCAGGTTGGGGTGAGTTATATGCTTCTGTAACCTATAGAGATATTGTTGAAGAATGGCCAGATGATGCACGTTCATCTTTTGTAACATCTATGGTTCTAGACAAGAATTCGGAAGATTTATGGGGTGTTTGGTATGGTTTAAATTCATTTAAAGATGCTGACTCTGATCAACAGAAGAAGTTGAATGGTTTATTATTTCACCAAGACTCAGTAAGTGCAGATCGTACGGTGTTGTATCAAAAATTAGCTTCTGACCAAGGAGATAAATTAATGGAGTCACCGATTACAGCTACTGTTGATTCAAAAACAGGTGTTACAAACTATTCAGTAAGACCTTATCAGATCAACAAAGAAACTGGAGCGACAAGCTTATTAGATGCACCGGTTAAATTACGCATCAACCAGAAATTAGCAACACGCCAAACTTATCCCAAATACTTTATTACGAAGTGTTCTGGTCAAGAGAATAAAGGTCATCTGTGGTCACCAATTATCTCACGTTTGGCTGAGATTTATTTGAATAAAGCTGAGGCTTTCGCCAAGAAAGGAGATATCGGTAATGCACTTGCCAATGTGAATATTGTTAGAACAAGAGCGATTGGTCAAGAAGCGGCATATACGGCTGCTGATGTAATAGGAGAAGTCAGTCTTTTAGATTTGGTTTTAAAGGAGCGTCGTTTAGAGTTGGCATATGAAGGACATCGTAAGTTTGATGTTTTCAGAAACAATAGAAACCTTGATAGAGAATATCCAGGAACTCACCTAAGAGGAAACGATCCTTTCTTTGAAGTATCTTATGATTCTAATGTGATTATAGAGTATATCCCAGAGGGGGAAATTTTAGCTCAACCAGACTTACAGCAAAATATGTAAGTTGATTATTTCGGGAGGAGTGGTGTGCTTCTCCTGAAATTGATTTTCAATGACAATGAGTGAAGTTGAATCGTGAGATTTAAATATTTAGAAAACGATATAATGAAGATTAAAACATACTCCGTTTTAGTATTACTACTTGCCATGCAGGTTTTTCTTGCATGCTCTTCTTGTTCTAAATCGAATGACGATGGAGAGGATATAAATAAAGCCCTTTTGAGTGAGCTTAAAATCAGTGTCCCTTTAAATGGAAATGCTTGGCTTTCTAACGACGTTTCCTTGAATGAAAGCATGATTACAGAACAAGGTTTGAAGAATTGGTCGAAAGAATCATCTCTAATAAGAACTTTTGTCGGGTTAAATGCTACTGGTCAGTTGAGTTTAGGCTTAAAAGCTCGATCAATTAAGGGGAAATCTGTAATTCGAATGACAATAGGTGATGTTTCTAAAGAAATTACAATTGAAAATAATGAATTTGAAATTATCCCAGTCGGTTCTTTTGATATCTCAGAAGAAGGTTATATACAGGTTGATATGCAGGGTGTTTCAAAAACCGATCAATATTTTGGAGAGGTTTCTCAATTGCTTATTGGTGGTGAAGCAACATCGGCAGGTACCGATTTTGTAAAAGAAGATTTTTATTGGGGGCGTCGTGGGCCATCGGTTCACCTATCGTACACAGTTCCCGCAGAAGCGGGTGATGTCCGTTGGTTTTATAATGAAATTGAAGTGCCTGAAGGAAACGACGTGATTGGTTCGTATTATATGGCAAATGGGTTTGGAGAAGGTTATTTTGGAATTCAAGTGAATTCGGAAACGGAACGAAGAGTTTTGTTTTCGGTATGGAGTCCTTATGTAACTGACAATCCGAATGATATTCCTGAAGAAGAAAAGATAAAATTGCTGAAAAAAGGTGAAAATGTACAGACAGGTGAGTTTGGGAACGAAGGTTCTGGTGGACAAAGCTACAGAGTGTACGACTGGAAATCAGGAAATAAATATCGATTTCTTTTAGGAGCTAAACCTAGCGTTGATAATTCAACCGATTATACAGCCTATTTCTTTGCTCCTGAAATTGGTAAATGGGAATTGATTGCAAGTTTTAGACGTCCTAAAACTTCAACTTATCTTACGCGTCCTCATTCATTTCTTGAGAATTTTATGACGGAAATGGGACAATTTACTCGCAAAGCGACTTACTCGAATCAGTGGATAAAAAACACAGAGGGAAAGTGGTTTGAGCTTAGCGAAGCTAAATTTACAGCAGATGCGACTGCTCGAAAGAATTCACGACTTGATTATGCAGGAGGTTCAGAAGGAAAGGATTTCTTTTTAAAGAACTGTGGCTTTTTTAGTGATAGAACCACAATTGATTCATTTTTTAGAAGAATTGAATTGGGGGTAGAGCCCGCAATTGATTTTGATAAATTGCCTTAATGGTTAAAAAGGTTTTGTTAATATAGTTAGAAGAGGAGATCGTATCGAAGAATAGGTTTGGTAGCTTGTGTAAATGGCTTTGGATTAAATCTCCTCTTTTTTTAATGTTTAGTTAAGATAAATAATGAGAAAAGCTGATCTTTAGGGGTCGGCTTTACGCCATTAAAAATGGATGATTTTATAGAATAGGAAAAGGTGAAATTAAAAATTATCATAGCAGGTCTCTTAGTGGCCGTTCTACTGATCGTGTTGTATCGTTCAATTGAAAAATTGGATGCATATACATCAACAGACTCCTACTGTATTAGCTGTCATGTGCATACCCAGGCTGATTATTCATGGGCTCAATCTTCTCATTATAAAACAGAAGCCGGAGAGCAGATTCACTGTATTGATTGCCACCTTCCGCCTAAAGGGAGTTCTGACTATTGGCCCATGAAAATAAAATCAGGGGCAAAAGATCTATATGCCTATCACTTTAAAGATCACTCTAAAATCAATTGGGCAGAGAAATCAGAAATTGAAAATGCGGTTCACTTTACCCCAAAGGAATCTTGCATTGCTTGTCATGAAAATCTTTTCCCATTTGGCCTATCCGATAAGGGAGAAAAAGCACATTTATATTACCGACGAAACGAAGACGAATTACATTGTATTAATTGCCATAAAGGTGTTGGTCATGGAGGCAGATACAGTTCGTCTGAACCCAATATTTCATTTTTAGCAAAGAGAGAAGGTGTTAAGGATGAGGTTTATATTAACGCTGTCGTGATTGAAGGATTTCATGATTTTAAAGAGACCATTCCAGGCTCGTCTGTTTCTTTTGACATGATTGCCATTCCTTCAGGATCATTTGAAATGAAGATATACCCTGATAATGCATTTAAAAAGAAAGCTCTTGATCAAAAGATAATAAGGCTGTCACCATTCTTTATGGCTAAACTTGAACTAACATGGGATGCTTATAGAGTTTTTTTAAGCGATGTTGAATCTGAAGGTAGAGTACATGACAATGACTCGGACTTGGATGCAATTTCTGGGGCAACACCACCTTGGGGAGATCCTGCTCAGGGCTGGGGAATGGGACAGAGGCCTGCCATTAGCATGACTTGGCAAGCGGCGACTACTTATTGCCAATGGTTATCGAAGAAAACTGGTAAAACCTATCGATTGCCAACCGAAGCTGAGTGGGAGTATGCCTGCAGAGCGAATTCGGCTATTGAATCTTTGAGCGATGAGGAGATGAATGGTCGAATTGTTTATAGGGATAACTCAAAGGGTAAAACGCATTTGCCAGATCAAATGCGAGCCAATGCATTCGGTTTGATAAATATGCTGGGTAATGTGAAAGAATTTTGTTCTGATTGGTATTCTGATAATCCATTGTCTAGAGCACAGGGAGAGATATTATACAATCCTCAAGGTCCGGTAAAAGGTAAGGAGCGTGTTATTCGAGGAGGTTCTTATCGAACAAAAAAAGAAGCTTTGAGAGCAGATTTTAGAGAAAATACACAACATGATAGATGGCTAAAAACGGATCCACAAATGCCCAAGAGTATCTGGTGGTATTCCGATTGTAAAGATGTGGGATTCAGGTTGGTTTGCGAGTGGGATGAGGGAAACAATAAATGATCTTTTTGAACTATGAAAACTAAGAAAAATAACAGACGAACATTTTTGAAAAATGCTGGTGTTTTAGGTATGTTTTGTGCCTTGGGAACAGCTGGTTTCATACAATGTGAAAAGAGGAAAGAAAGAACCTATAATTACCCACCATTGCTAAATAAAGCTCCAGATGGTCCTGTACTGAAAGCGGGTGTTATCGGTTGTGGCTATCGTGGAACAGGAGCGGCACTCAATTTTCTGAATGCAGGCTCTAATTTAGAAATTACCGCATTGGGCGATGTTTTTATCGATAGAATAGATCTGTGCAATAAGATGCTTAAGGAGAAAAAGGGTATTGAAGTAGCACAAGAAAATTGTTTTGCTGGATTTGATGCTTACGAAAAGGTAATAGACAGCGGCGTAGACGTGGTGATTCTTGCCACACCTCCAAATTTCCGACCTGATCATTTGGAAGCCTGTGTGAAAGCTCGCAAGCATGTCTTTATGGAAAAACCGATTGCTGTAGACCCTGTGGGTGTTCGATCTGTGATGATATCTGGTGAAAGAGCCGACGTATTGGGTTTATCTATCGTAACAGGAACCATTAAACGTCATCAGAAAGACTATGTCGAGACTTTTCGTAAAGTTGCTCATGGCGACATAGGAGACATTATATCTGCAAACAGCTATTATAATGTAGGGAAGCTTTGGCACAAAAATCCACGAGCAGAATGGAGTGAGATGGAAGCTATGATTCGCGATTGGGTCAACTGGTGTTGGTTGTCTGGAGATCATATTGTAGAGCAAAATGTGCATAATCTCGATGCAGTGAATTGGTTTGTGGGCAAGCACCCTCTTAAAGCTGTTGGTTTCGGTGCACGTCACCGACGATTAACCGGGAATCAGTACGATATGTTTAGCGTCGATTTTCTTTACGAGAACGATGTGCATTATCACAGCATGTGTCGTCAAATAAATGGCTGTGAGAATAATGTGTCAGATCTTATTCGAGGTACTGATGGCTATACCAATTGTCAAAATACCATTTACAATCAGGATTCCAGCATTAAGTGGGCATTTGATTATGGAAATGAGGATGAAATAATTGAGATAAGCCCATTTGATCAAGAGCATATCGATTGGGTCACAGCCATCCGAACAGGAAAACCCGTGAATGAAACACAGGTTATCGCAGAATCGACTATGACTGGTATTATGGGCAGAATTTCAGCCTATACAGGTAAAGAAGTGAGCTGGGAAGAGATGATGAACTCTGATTTATACTTATCGCCTAAGCATTATAGCTTTGGTAATGTAGATGTGAACAAAACAGTGCCTGAGCCAGGATTAATGAGATAATTTTTTTAGTTCGTTAGTTTAGCTAGCATTCCTCTAAAGATAAGACCATGAAAGGGTAATACGGTATACCAATACAACCTGCCAGATACGCCAATAGGCCTGTAAGTGGCTGTTTGTATAAGTTTGCCATCATCAATTTTAAATTCGAGCCATGCCTCTCCTGGTAGCTTCATTTCGGCAAAAAGAAGCAAGCGTCCTTCATCTTTGTTGGCATATAATACTCGCCAAAAATCAAGGGTGTCGCCAGCAACGAGTTCTTTTTCATTGGTACGACCTCTTCTCAGACCCACACCACCAGCCAAACGATCAAGATAACCTCTAAAATGCCAGAGTTTGTTGGCATAATACCAACCTGTTTTGCCGCCTATTCTCCATATCTTATCAATACAATTTTGGCGGTTGGAATAGGCCTTACTTCGCTTATCGGTATAGCAACCATAATGAGGAACATTAATAAAATCTGATATTTTAATATTCAATCTGCCACTTACTAAAGAATCTTTCCAGCTTGATACGACCTCATTACTTTCAATTTTAAGGAAAGCTTTCGAAAGTGCCTCTTTGTAGCTTAATGGCTCAATATTCAGAATTTCAGATAGATTATTTTCGCGACAAATGACCTCAATTTTCATGCTGTTGACCAGAGCAATGGCTAGTTTATAAGAGGTGGTTGTAACAAAGTAAAGCCAGTATGACGAAAGGCGAGGTGTCATAACGGGTACGATACCAATATAGCGCTTCAGTTTTCTAAGCTTGGCGTATTCCAATAGCATGTTTTTATAAGAGAGAATATTGGGACCACCTATATCGAAGTTTTTATGGTAGGTCTCATTACGTAGAAGGCTTTTTGAGAGGAATGCAATCACATCCCGAATTGCTATGGGCTGACATTTTGTATTTAGCCATCTGGGTGTAACCATAATGGGAAGTTTTTCAACCAAATCTCGTATAATTTCGAAAGAAGCACTTCCTGAACCAATGATAATTCCAGCACGAAGACAAGTAAAAGCATACTTTCCTTTTTTTAATTCGAGCTCAACGTTTTCACGAGATTTTAAGTGTTTGGATAATATTTTCTCATTCACAATACCACTCAAATAAATAACTTGAATGGCCTTTGTGCGATTAAGAGCTTCTCTGAAATTAGATGCGGATTGTTTTTCTAAAACGACGTAATTATTCGAAGAGGACATGGAATGAACCAGATAGTAGGCTGCATCGATATCTTGTGGAATTTGTTTCAAAGAGACAGGATCTAAAAGATCAAGCTGAAGAACTTCAATATAAGGTAAAAGGGACGCCGGAGGGTTAAAGCGTTTCGCATCCCTTACACAGCAAACAATATGGTGTCCATTCTCTATTAAAATAGGAAGTAGTCTTTTGCCGATATAGCCAGTAGCTCCTGTTAATAATACCTTCACTTTTCGTGTTTTAAGATCCAAAAGAATCGAATTTTACTCGAAATAAATCCTATTCAAGATACCAATATTAAAATAAGCATCCTAAACGGGATATTCATTGACTATTCGTTACTCTATTAGATTATCTATTAGCTCAAACTATTAAAACCATTATCATACTCTATACAAGTGAATCTCTTTGTTCTTAGTGTTTAATTTAATTTTTCATTTTATGACGTTTTGCCGTATCTTTTTATAACAATCTTGTCCTAAATAATTTTAACAATTGGGCTTTCCGCCCAAACCCGACTTCATTTCTTGTCTTGAAACAAGAAACGAAGCAAAGAAATTCAAGGCTGCTTTTTAAATATCTTTCTTATTTGCCTCACGCTTAAGTGCGGCCGGGTGATTTCCTCGGCAAGCTCGGAACTTCCCGGTCTTTCTAAAGCTTTCGTAAAACGAAAAATATTTAAAAGAGATGCCATATTGCAAGTTGCACAAAAAGAGCCCCTCGATTGTAAGATCAAACTTAAATGCATTACTAACAGGAAAATACAAGGCAGAAACAAAAACATTTAGGACGCGATTGTTTTTATAAGTGTTAGTGCCTGATGAGAAGTGGTTGTGTTAAAACATGAATTTTATTAGATAATTGGAAAAAATGGAGATACAAGAATTAAAGTCAAGCCTGTCATTACCTCTTATTGTAGCCCCAATGTTCTTAGTTTCAGGAACAAAATTGGTTATAGAATCATGCAAAAAAGGTGTGTTAGGCACTTTCCCATCATTAAATGGGAGAACAGTTCAAGATTTTGAAGACATGTTAGTTGATATTATATCCGAACTAGAAAAGTTTAAAGTAGAAACGGGCTGTCAACCCGCACCCTTTGGAGTCAATCTAATTGTTAATAGAACAAATCCCAGACTTATTCCTGATTTACAGCTTTGTATTAAGTATAAAGTGCCCTTGATTATCACATCACTGGGAGCCTCTAAAGATGTGGTTGATGCCATTCATCAATACGGAGGTTTGGTTTTTCACGATATTATAAAAAAAAGACATGCCGAAAAGGCCATAGAAGCGGGTGTCGATGGTCTTATTGCGGTAGCAGTAGGAGCAGGTGGGCACGCAGGTACAGCAAATCCGTTTGCCTTGATCAGTGAAATAAGGTCGTTTTTTAATGGCCCCTTGGTATTGGCAGGTGCCTTAAATAGCGGAAAAGATATTCTTGCTGCTGAAACCTTAGGGGCCGATTTTGCGTATATGGGAACACGCTTTATTGCAACACAAGAAAGTTTGGCTTCCGCTGATTATAAACTTACACTTATCAGTTCTTATATTGATGATGTTCTCTATACGGCGGCTGTTTCGGGAGTTCATGGTAATTTTTTAAAGTCGAGTATCGAAAAAGCGGGTGTTGATTTAACTGATAAGAAAGAGGAAGACTTTTCTGAATTGTCTGCAGAAAATGATAAGGCCTGGAAAGATGTTTGGTCTGCCGGACAAGGAACAACAGGTATCAATTCTATTTCAACAGTTAGCCATTTGATCGATGAAATAAAGCTTGAATATAAAAACAAACAGAGTCAAATGATCTCTCGCTGATGAGGCAAATTTATGATGAGGGATATTCTATTTTTCAATGTTGAATAGACGATATACTTATAGTTTGATTGTTCCCTGCTTTTTTTTTAAAAGCGGGATTAGAAAATCAAATATTTAATACATTTCGCTATGATAGATAAAATACAAAAGGCACTTTTTGGGGGAATTGTTGGGACAGCTGCTATGTCTGTATTTATGCTCGTATCGCCTATGATTGGTTTGCCAAGAATGAACCCACCACAAATGATTTCCACCATGCTTGAGGCCCCAAATTTAATTGGGTGGAGCATACATTTTATGATCGGGATAACATTTGCCTTGGTTTATGTGTTCTTTTTTATGAGGCTGATACGTAGAGTAAATCTTGCAATTCTTAAAGGATTAATTTTCGGAACACTTGTATTCATTTTTGCACAAATAGTTATGGGAATAATGGGAGACTTGTTGGGAGGCATGCCACTAACAGAAGGAAACGTGGCTTTAATAATGCTGGGCAGCATACTTGGGCACATGATTTATGGCCTTAGCCTTGTTTTCCTTGTAAAGGACGTTGCATAAGCTTGAGATCTTCATGATGTAGTTTAACAGATGCTTCTATTTCATGTTTTATAATGATTTAAGCTACGATAGGATCTGTTTTTTTTGCCTGAAATTTTAGGGTTTGTACAAAAGTAAAATTTGAAAAAGCTTTTGTTTTTCATAAATTAGTAGGAGCCCTTGCTAAAATTTCAAAGACAAGCATGTATTTGTACTGAGGTCTGATGAAATAAAAGCCGTACAACAAGCATATCGTTTTCAGATTATTATTGGTTTCATAAAAATTGGCGCAATGAATAAATTAACAACAGCGAAACGTCTTGACTTAATTCTTGAACTGTGTATTAAGAAGGAGAATAAATTTCTTTTTTCAAATGAAATACAAAGAGACGTCTTACCAGAACTCTCTAAGAGTGAAATTAGCTTGTTGTTAAAAAAAATATCAAAGGAACCGAAACCTGTCGCTAGAGTTGTATTCACTGAATTTGCAGAGCATATAGAGAAAAATGAACTGACCGATAAGTTTTTACAACAAGGCGGTTATACCAATATTGAGACTAAAGAAAAGGAAAGAATCAAAAGAAAGATATACAGAGATAGTCTGGAATTTGATAATGCTGAGGTCGATTTAGATTTAGCTAGAAAAATTCTTGAAGACTATTCGAAAACAAAATGGTATTCCAGATTAGGTTTCTTTATCGCTATAGGCCTAGTTATGTTTGAATTGATACGCTTCGTTATTGAATAAGTGGCTAGCACCGCTGATTCTAAAAAGAGAGAGAATATCTCTTAATTACGAGAGGCTATTTTCCAAACAAGTCCTTAGAGCTAACCGACCTAATGAACAAAGTAGACGGCGTGAAAAATAGCAAAAACAGACCCGAGATACTCATGCGCGACAGAGCCTACACCTACCTTAAACAATTGGTAGATGAAATTCGTGCCTATGGCAAATAGGCTGTGGGGACAATGAAGAAAAGCAACAACGATATTCCAGTGAGTATCTGCGTAACTGCAGAAAAACAAAAAGATCGAAGAGCAATAGTCGCTGGAACCCCTATGTTAGTTGATCTGTTTGCTGTAAGGAGTTCAATTTCCCTGTAAGGAATATCAAAACACTTGTAAGGCGTATGTTTTACTTGTAAGGCATGCTAAATAGCTGCAAGTATCTATTTTTTACCTGTAAGGCAATCAGTTCGACTGTAAGCGATATCAATTAAGTAGTAAGAAATACTAATTCAGCATATAGACATCCTTTTTCTACAATTATCACTTACAACTAAACCAAAGCACCCCAAGCGAAAGCCTGGGGTGTTTTCTTATAAACAAAATACCCGCGTTTATTTACAATCCCTATTTATAATAATGCCTTGGTAAATTTTACAGTAATTAGTTCTCATGTTTACTCCAAAATCTTAAATTTACAAACCTTTATCATTTGATTTTAGGAAAACAGATCCTTTTTATTTGAAAAAAAGTGCACAATACAGGCTCACCTAATTGAGTCTACTGTAATATTGAAAGAATAAAGCGAAGTTTAATTAATTGTAATAAGGGGTATTTTGGAAAAAACTATTTTTTATTCATGGCAATCAGATTTACCAAATAATTTAAATCTGAATTTCATTGAAGGGAGTATTAAGAATGTAATTAAAAACCTACAATCTCTTAAGCCTATCCCTATAAAACTTAAACTTGATAAAGCAACGAGGGATATTGCTGGTTCCCCTGACATAACTGAGTCCATTTTTTCAAAAATTAGTGAAAGTAATGTATTTGTTGCGGACATTTCAATCATTAATAATTCTTCAAACAATGATAGAAAAACACCAAATCCAAATGTTTTGATCGAACTTGGCTACGCAGCTAGGACATTAGGTTGGGAAAATATAATTTGTGTCTACAATACAGGTAATGGTAGCTTTGATGATTTACCATTTGATCTCAGGAACAGACGCATAATGAATTATAGCTTTGAAAATAAAACAAAAGCTGATGTAAGAATTGAACTCACGAAGAAAATTGAGTATGCTGTACGGGAAATGCACTCTAAGGGAAATTTAACTGATAAGATTTTAGACTTCTTAAAAAAAGAAATTGATCAAGAAATACTTGGCTTGATTTCTCACTTAGTTAGAATTACTGATCCAGATCAAGCAAAAAACAACCTCTTTCAAAGTATTCAAACATTTTTAAACTATTCTAAATCAGATTTAAATGATATCATAAGAGGTAAAAAAATACTTGGGTTTTATTTATTTAAACTTTTTCATGAATATGAAGCAAAAATACATGATCATATAAATCAAGCAATGAGTTCTCAGTATTATAATAGAGAAATATTGAATTCGCTCATTGATATTTATGAATGGTTTGCTGAATATGATAAATTCCGAACTAATTATTTTTCTAAGCTTACAATAAAGCTTAATGAAACTCAAGATGATTTATTTGTAATTAAGGGTTCTGAAATATCTGCAAACAATAGATTACCTGATAGGTTTCTATTAATGAAAAGAGTAGATAATAAAAATGGGCAAGTTTGCAATTTTGGAGATTTACCACCAGGAGCCATCTCTACCGCTACAAATTACTATAGCTTGAACGATGATATTATTGAAAAATATATTGATTGCATTTATTTACTGATTATCTCAATTAATAAATGGTTAGATGTCACAAACAATGAATTTATTGTAGATTTCACTAAAAACTTTAGGATAAAAAAGACTGATGGAGAATGGCTTTAAATTAATAACCTATTAGACATTAGGATAATGTACTGTGCCCAACACGCGCTCATATAACATAGGCGGGTAGCGGGTTTTCGAAGGTTTTGTGCTTTTAATGAGCAACGTCAAGGTAGCCATTTTAGAATAGTTATAGTTAAATTTAAGCCTGAAATTTGCTACCTTGCCTTCATTATAAATTTGAAACATAAATCAACTAAGGCGCCTACGTTACATCGCGCCATCCGTTAGCAAGCATTAAAACAAGAAATGATAATTTTACCTAAATGATACGGATTTTTATTGCACTTATAACTTTTATCTCAATCTATGATTTAAAAGGAAATGATGATATACAGAAAAGGTTGCAGATTGTAGACAGGTTTGAACTTGACCTAAATCAAGATGGGGTTAATGATTCCATTGTGCTTGAGCAAGAATTTTATATCAATGTTGTCAGTGGTGAAAAATTTTACGACCCTGGGGATTTTCATAAAATCACATTTGTGATTGATAATAAAAGGATTGTGAGAATAAACGAAGAGGGTTGGGTAAAAATGAATTTGAGACATCAACAAGGGGATTCACTTTTTAATATCGAGACCGATTTATTTTTCACACTAAGACTCTCAGATGACCGAATTGGATTTGGATTAAATACATATCCTTATGCAAGTGACCCTGATAAATTTACCATTTTTTCCATTTCAAAAGAATCAGAGGTAGAAACTGTTTATGATTGGTACTTTTATATAACAAGATTTGAGGACCTAAATTCTGATGGAATAAAAGAAATTGTTGGGCCAATTGATTATTACGGTCAGGTTAATCCTGATAATACTTTTGTTCCATTTCGAGTATATCGGATTGGGGATGCTTACGAGGTTGATGAAAATCTATCTTTTGAGTATAACCTAAATCTTAAAAAATACAGAGATTTTCCTGAAGGCACAATAAAGGTAATTAGCGAAGAAGAATTAAGAAAGTATGATAAGAATACCTTAAGAATAATGCGTAATGAAATTTATGCAGATTATGGATACATTTTCAAGAGTGAGGATTTGAGAACTTACTTTGAAAGTAAAAGTTGGTATATCCCAAGGATATCTAGTGCAGAGAAAATTACATTTACCTACTTGACCGAATATGAGAAAAAGAATATTGAACTAATTAGAAAATTAGAGCGAGAATAACGCTTGCTAACAACTAAGCGTTCGTGTGGCAGGAACTGCCCAATATGTTTCGAAGAACAGCGCAGCTAACAGTCGGTGGGTTGACGTAAGCGTTAAGAGAATTGCTAGTTTATGGGGAATGATTTTATTTGCAGAAGTTCAGCAAAGAGGAATATTATAATATGAGAGCCTTTAAATGGTTTGTTTTCAAAAATACTGTAAAGCTGTGGTTTGATCTGCAGCTTTTTTTTGTTTTCAGTGTACATGCTTCGGTAAGATCTGAGCTGATCTCTTTTTCGAAGGTTTTACATTTTAAATAATAAGTTTCAGTTTAACAATCTTTAGGTAATTATGCTTAGGTTCAATCTTGGGAATGATTACCTTTCCTTTTTTTAATGGTACATAAATTCATTAAGAAATCGATCTTGTCTCGTGCTATAAGTAGGTCGTTGTTCTGGGGCTTGCGATTAAAAAGAAACTAAAGTATAAATTGACGAATAAAATAAGGCATATGGGAAATTTTCAGAAATTTGAGGGCGTTGATTATGTGAATAATTTCGCAATAAAAATTAACTCAATGCACCGCTTGGTTGCAAAAAGCTTAAGTACTATTATATCATCAGATAATTT
>Ga0209379_10000847_pt1 | contig 22223 bp, 14 predicted proteins | sample tdDd001_FD_187124 | JGI IMG/M metagenome (GOLD analysis project Ga0209379, IMG submission 187124) | Marine sediment microbial communities from the Atlantic coast under amendment with organic carbon and nitrate - tdDd00.1 (SPAdes)... | ecosystem: Environmental > Aquatic > Marine > Coastal >...
AGTGTAGTTCCTTTGGATGCGTTGACAGTGCTAGGTGTTGATAATCCTCAGTCAATTTAGCTGAAGGTAGCCCTTTTACTATAAGGGTACGGTATTGGGAGTGTTATAACGATCTTATGGTAATTGTCATTTTCTGCTTTTTAATTATCAATAGCAGATGTTGAGGCCAGATTAAAATTAGGAGACTTGCATAGCTAACTAAAGAAAACAATCTAGAGTGTGAAGCATAAATCATCCTGTACTTCAAGGTGATTCAGAGTAAAACAAACATATAAAGCGAATGGCCAATACATTCTTAATAAGGGTAATAAGTTGTTTAGCTGGTTAGTTTGTTTTTAGTTTTTCAATAAGTGCTAATTGATACTCAATCGAAATCGTTGCTTACATACGATGTACTTACGTGTGTGTGAGTTCGGTCTTTATTCGAACGAATATGAATAAATGTCTATTTTATTCATCAATGAGTGAATGTCATGAAGCATTGCTATTTTAAATTATATCAAGACGTATTCCAGGAAATATTTCTTTGGAATATAAATACTAATGGAGTATAAAAATGACAGCAAAGAAAACAGGTACTCCGAGCGATGACATTTTGCTCGGCGACGAAAAAGACAATGAAATCCATGGCGATCGAGGTGATGACTTACTGATTGGTGAAGAAGGTAATGATCGTCTTTATGGGGGTTCAGGCAAAGACGAGTTGGAAGGCGGTGGTGGTAACGACATCTTAGTTGGCGGTGATGGTGTAGATACCTTGAAAGGTGGCGATGGTGATGACAGCTTAAATGGCGACAATGGTGGTGACACTCTGCTAGGTGGTGATGGCAATGATGATCTAGTTGGAGGCCATGGTAACGATACCTTGGATGGAGGCAATGGACGTGACACGCTTAATGGTGGCCAAGGGAATGATGTACTGAATGGTGGTCACGGTAATGACATCTTTAAAGGTGGTGAAGGTAACGATGTGATCCATGCCGATACCCTGTCCGGCGAAGGTCATGATCGTGCAGACGGTGGAGCGGGTAATGATCAAATCTTCGGCCATGGTGGTAATGATACCTTAAATGGAGATCTTGGTGATGACAAACTCTATGGTGGGGATGGTATTGATCTCTTGAATGGAGGAGACGGTGCCGACTTGTTGCTAGGGGATCGGGGTAACGATGCACTTATTGGTGGACGTGACAATGACATTCTTCAAGGTGGTGAGGGTGACGACGACCTTAAAGGTGAAGATGGTAACGATGCATTAAATGGCGATGCAGGCCATGATCAGCTTTCTGGTGGTCAAGGTGACGATACCTTGAATGGTGGAGTGGGTAACGACACCTTGAACGGTGGTGATAACGTCGATTTACTGGTGGGCGGAAAGGGAAAAGACACGCTCAATGGAGGAAACGGTAATGACACCCTTAAGGGAGGTGATGATGATGACAAACTCTATGGGACTAAAGGTGACGACATATTAAGTGGTGGTGCGGGTCAGGACCATCTTGATGGTGGTGATGACAATGACCGGTTGAATGGCGATAGTGGCAATGATCGTCTCTTTGGTGGAAAGGGCAATGATGTATTAACCGGAGGAGCCGGCAAGAATCATCTTGATGGTGGTGAAGGGGATGATGTTTTTCATATCGATGCCGATGATGTTGTTGTAGGCGGAAGCGGTCATGACAAAGCTTATTACACTGATGGTGCAGCGCAGGCAGAAGTTCACCTGAAATCGGCTTTCAATGGCTTGGAAGAGCTCCACTTTGGTGACGGTAATAACATTGTATATGGTTCAAATGGCAATGATGCTCTGTTTGGTGATGGTGGACGAGACACACTTGAGGGCGGAGCCGGTGATGATGTCATAAATGGTGGATCAGGGTACAACACGCTGAAAGGGGGCGCCGGTCGTGACACCTTGATTGGTGGTGATGACAGCGACAAGCTTTATATTGATGCTGCTGATGTCAAAGTGGACGGAGGAAAAGGAGACGATCAGCTTTATATGACTGAACGTTTTACTTTGGACTTAACAGATACAGCTCGATACTCAGGAATAGAAAGAGTTACCGGTAGTAACGGGAACGATGTGATTACTAGCGCTTCAGAGAAGATATCGTTATATGGGGAAGCTGGAAATGATCAATTGCATGTTCGTTCAGGCAGCAGAGTAAGTCTTTCTGGTGGGGCCGGGCACGATAGCCTTAAAGTAGATTACGGTACATACGATCGAGTTGGCCTAAGTGGTGGTGATGGTAATGATACTTGCCGTATCGACGGAAGATTCAATGAGCTGTCTTTTTCTGGTGGGGGTGGAAGAGATAAAGTGGTGTCGGGTAAGTCGATCTGGATGAACGATGTTTCGAATCCCAGAAATATACTTGATGCAGAGAGTATCGAAGGTGGGGCCAGTAACGACAGATTCCAATTTAGGAATAGTAGTTATGGTTTCGTTACCGTGAACTCCGGTGCTGGCAATGATTTGATGTATACGAATATAAGAATGTCAGGTAAGAATGTATCGTTAATGTCTGTATCAGGTGGTTCTGGCACGGATAAACTCTATATCGGTGATAGATTAGCCTGGACGATGGGGCGTGGCGAGTACAGCCGGGTGAGCCATAAAAAAAGTGGTGTGGGTTATCAATTTACTATTACCCAAAAATATAGAAGGTTCAATCAAGGTAATAATCCAGGGGCGCTTGTGACTCAACAAAAGTCTTTTACTGTAAACAAAGATGTGGAATATGTTTCTTGGGGAGGTGAAGGAAAGCTCTATACCTTAGATACCCGCAATGGACGCCTTAGCAATCGAAAGTTTAACTCACGTTGGGATGATCCCTTTACCGGGAGCCGTCAGCGCCGCTCTGCTAATTTGGCCCAGGCAATGTCAGCCTTTGACACTGGAGCTGGGGCGGCATCCAATGACGCAAGCCTTGTAGCAGAGAACCCGTTATCAACACTCGTTACTCCGCCCCTTCAGGGTTAATAGTAATAATTCATTGTGAAACACCCCGCTGTATTTGATGCGGGGTGAAGTGTGTTTATGGATATACACAAATAGCACTGCTGTTCTGTGGCATCATAATAGTTAAAAATACTCATTTGGTATTTTGTTATTAATAATTGCATTAGTGAAGCCTGTTCAGGTTTGTGATTTATTTTCCACATTATAGTGGTCTAATAACGACAAGGATATATTATTGTGAATTAGATAAAAGTGGAAAATTTCAGAAAATTACGATGACACTGTGAACGAAAGGGTGGTTAATAACTACGTTGAGGTGGATCTTTAGCAGAGATGATATGTATATCATACAGTGAAGATAATAGCTGAGCTTTATTATAAGAAATTTTATTTATTTCTGCTTATGAAATATAACAATATTAATATGGAATTTTATGGAAAAACATGCAATTCATTCTGCTATTGCCGCTTGTAGTATACTGGCAGAGTTATCCGGTCTTGAAGAAAATAAAGAGTTTGAACAACCGGATCTGGAACAGAAGAAGTTAAAGCCTGTATTAAAACAGTTAGGAAAGCGCTATCAGGTCCGGTTTAAACTAGTCAAGCAATGCTATGAAAAGGTTGATGCAGCAGAACTTCCATTAGCTTTTCTCCATGAGGATGGCTCCTGGCGTATTTTAGCTCGGCTAAATGATGAACAGGCGTTAATCCAAGATCCGTTTGCAGAACTACCGGTAATTGTAAGTAGGAGCGAACTTAAAGCAAGTTGGACAAGGCAAGTGATCAGGCTGAATGGTCCTGCATTGCGCTTTGATATATCGTGGTTTATTCCAGAGTTTACTCGTCATCGTCATTTGATAGGCGAAATATTATTCTTCTCTTTATTGCTACAAATATTGGCGTTGGCGACACCGTTGTTTTTTCAAGTAGTGATGGACAAAGTACTGGTTCACAATGCGCTTACCACGCTTGATGTGTTGGTTGTTGTGCTTGTGCTGGTAGGGTTGTTTGATGTTGTTTTGAAAGGGCTGCGTGAATATTTGTTTGCTCATACTTCCAACCGCATTGATATACGCTTGGGGGCCAAGTTGTTTAAGCATCTGCTTGGGTTACCTCTGCTTTATTTTAAGACCCGACAGGTAGGCACTATTGTTACTCGGGTACGTGAACTAGACAGCATTCGTGAATTCTTAACCGGATCTGCACTCACCTTAAGTGTTGATGTTGTGTTTACCTTTGTTTTTATAGGCGTGATGGCATGGCTGTCGTTACCATTAACTCTGATAGTGCTTGCCAGTCTGCCTCTTTATTCCTTATTGACCTGGTGTACAAGCAAGCGCTTACATCAACGAGTTGAACAACAATTCCAGTGTAGCGCCAGAAGCACTTCATTTTTAACCGAATCTGTCGCAGGCGCAGAAACTGTTAAAAGTTTGGCGGTTGAGCCACGGATGCAACGTCGTTGGGAGTCCCATACTCAGGATTTGGTAACGGCTAATTTTCGTACCCAGACACTAAATTTGTTGGCGAGTCAGGGTGTACAACTGCTGCAAAAAGTTACCTCTGTGCTGGTGATCTGGTTCGGGGCTCATCAAGTTATGCAACTAGAGATGAGTATTGGTCAGCTGATCGCTTTTAATATGATGGTGTCCCATATTAGTCAGCCCATCGCAAAACTGGTTGATTTGTGGCAGCAATATGTCCAGACCCGTGTTGCAGTAGACGCTCTCGGCGATATTCTAAACTTGCCCGTCGAACAGGAATTAGGGGAGTTATCACCAGATTCTCCAGTCCGCGGAGATATCCAAGTATCTAACCTTTCGTTCAGTTACCAACCTGATCAACCTCGGGTGCTAAAGGGCATTAATTTGCGGATCCGGGCAGGTGAAATGATCGGGATTGTTGGGCCATCTGGCTCAGGGAAAAGCACCTTCACGAAATTATTACAGAAGCTGTATTTGCCAACAGACGGACAGGTACAGGTTGACGGCCATTCACTGATTTCCCTTTCTCCCAATTACCTGCGAAGTCAAATTGGCGTCGTATTGCAGGAAAACTATCTGTTTAACCGCTCTGTAAGAGACAACATCGCTCTCAAGATGCCAACTGCTGGATTGGATGATGTAGTTAAAGTGGCCAGACTTGCTGGTGCTCACGATTTCATTTTGCAGCTCCCCATGGGCTACGACACAGTTTTAGCTGAAGGAGGAGGCAGCCTATCAGGTGGCCAACGCCAGAGAATAGCTATTGCTCGGGCTTTAATGGGGGATCCAGGTATTTTGATCTTGGATGAGGCAACCAGTGCACTGGACGATGAAAGTCAGGCTCTGATTCAACGAAATATGGCAGCCATCGCCCAAAATCGGACAGTGATCATTATTGCCCACCGTTTATCCACCGTCCGGGAGTGTGATCGAATTATCACATTGGAAGATGGGCGTATCAGCCAACAAGGAACTCATCAGCAATTGATTACCCAAACTGGTGGCTGTTATGCACGGTTATGGCAATTACAATCAGAACTTAAACAGGAGCAGGTCGCATGAAGTGGATAATTACTGCATGGAAGGCGAGAGCACAACAAAAGCGTGAACCTGCCACAGAGGTAAGGAAACGAGATGAGTACGAATTCTTACCAGCTTATTTGGAGGTTGTTGAACGGCCAGCTCCTCCCTGGACGAGGCGCACGGCATTGGCGATAAGTAGTCTGTTGATTGCCGTGTTGGTTTGGTCAATTGTTGGTCAGCTAGATATTCATGCGGCGGCTGCGGGGCGAGTCATCGTGTCCAGCCACTCAAAGGTGATACAGCCATTAGTTCAGGGAGAGATTGCAGCCATTAATGTACGCGATGGGCAAAAGGTGAAATCTGGAGATATTTTGATCCAGTTAAATCCTATTGGGGCTGAGGCGGAAGTACGTCGAGTTTTGCGGCAGTATGATTTTTATCGCCTTGAGAGGGAACGGTATCGGGCATTGTTAGCGACAGAGCCGACAAGTGCTTTTAAAGCGCCTGATGATATTAGTTCATCCCAAGTGACTTCCAGCCGTGAACTTCTTCATTCCGAGTGGTTAGAAATACAATCAGCGTTGGAACTGCAGGATGCTGAGATTGAGGTGAATCAGGCTAATCAGACTGCTGCAAATCGGGAGTTGTTGGCACTAAATCGACTTAAGAACAATATCACAATTCGTTTACGGGCGCGGGAGACATTAGCGGAAAGCCATTCGATAGGTAGAGTTGAGTTGCTGGAACAACAAAGAGAGTTACTTGAGCTTGAACGGAACCTATCTCAGCAACATTCCCAACTGACCGTATTGAAAGCGCAGCAGCTGAGTTTGAAGGAGCGTCGCGATAACTATTTAGCCACCAAGCGTAAAGAGTATTTTGGTAAGTTAAATGAAATGGAAACTAACTTAGGCCAGTTGGAACAGGAGCTTATCAAGGTGCGAGAACAGACTCGGCTGCAAAATTTGCGGACACCGGTAGATGGGGTCGTGCAGCAATTGAGTGTGCATACCTTGGGGGGAGTTGTTCAGCCAGCTCAACAGTTAATGGTGATTGTACCTGATACCGCCCCGTTGGAAGTGGAGGTGATGATCCTCAACAAAGATGTGGGTTTTGTGACTGGTGGCCAACCTGCCGAGGTAAAACTGGATGCATTCCCTTTCACTAAATATGGCACGATTAAGGGAGAGTTGATCCATGTGTCAAAAGATGCAGTAAAGGATGAGCAGAGGGGATTGGTTTTTCCTGCCAAAGTACGATTGGTGAGCACAGAGATAGAGGTGGACGGGAAATGGGTGTCATTGCAGGCCGGAATGAGTATTACTGCTGAGATTAAGACCGGTAAACGCCGTGTGATTGAGTACCTGCTCAGCCCGTTGCAGCAGTACCAGTCCGAAGCATTGAGGGAGCGTTAACATGTCGGAAACTAAGTCACATTCCATAATACATGAAGCCTTGCTAGCACTGACCTATGCAGCTTCCCTATTTGATAAATCGGTGGAACCACAGCAGCTTTCCCACCGGTTGGGTAGAGTGGATGGTAATGTTAATAGCTTGGATATCTGCCGCTGTGCTGGTTGGATCTCGTTGCGTGCAAAACAAAGTCGGTCGTCGGTCGATCGCTTGCACTTATTACCTATACCGGCGCTGCTTCAAACCCGAGATGGGTGGATGGTGCTACTGTCAGCTGACAGCCACAGAATTCGACTGTATGCTGCCGGTGTAGAACAGATTAGAGAATATTCGACAGCAGATTTTGCGAAGCAATGGTGTGGGGACGTCATTCTGTTGGCTGAAGCAGGGCTACAATCTGAGCAGGTGAAATTTGGCTTTAGTTGGTTTATTCCCTCCATTCGTAAGCATATTCGTCAATTTCGGCGGATTATCTATGTATCGTTGATGATCCAGCTTATCGCACTGGTAACGCCTATGCTGCTGGAGAACGTGATTGACAGGGTATTGGTTAGCCGAAGCTTAAACAGCTTACAAGTTCTTGGTATTGCGATGTTAGCATTGGCCGTGGCTGAGCCGTTGTATGGCTTTATGCGCGGCTGGTTGTTTTCGCAACTGTCGAGTAAAGTCAATGCGTCGCTGTCGGCTCGTTTGTATGAACATCTTATCGGATTACCACTGAGCTATTTCGGCCAGCGCCAGACTGGACAGATAATAGCGCGTGTACGGGAGATGGAACATATCCGCCAGTTTTTGACGGGATCGGCGTTGACGATGTTGTTGGATTTGGCGTTTATAGGTCTGTTTATTGCTGTTATGTTTTGTTATGCAGCTGAATTAAGTTGGTTGGTTCTTGCGACGCTGACGATCTATTTCTTGTTTTGGATCTGTGTTGGACCCGGTTTACGTAATCGGGTAAATCGCCAATTTGAGCTTGGTGCGGATAATACCGCTTTTTTGACTGAAGCGGTGACAGGCGTCGAGACCATCAAAACCAGTGCGACAGAATCTCGCTTTCAAAATATCTGGGAGAACAGCTTGGCCGCCTATGTGAAGGCGTCATTTAAAGCCACCCGATATAGTATTGTTGCCGGTCAGGGAATTAGCTTGATCCAAAAACTGAGTGCTGCATTGTTATTATGGTGGGGTGTAACTTTGGTACTAGAAGGTAAGCTGACTCCAGGTGAGTTGGTAGCGTTTAACATGCTTTCGGGTCATGTTACTCAGCCTATTTTACGGTTGGCTCAGATTTGGCAGGATTTTCAACATACCTTGATTTCATTGCGGCGGGTGGGAGATATATTGGATGAGCCTGGCGAAGTCAGTACTGGCGGCTTGGCATCGATGCCTTCGATGGCTGGACAGGTTGAGTTTCAGGGCGTGCGTTTCCGCTACCAAAAGGATGCCCCTGAAGTGTTGCGTAACCTTACTGTAACGGTTCAGGCTGGTGAGTTTGTCGGAATTACTGGCCCGTCAGGTTCAGGTAAAAGCACCCTGACTAAGTTGTTACAACGCCTATATACCCCGCAAAACGGACAGGTCATGGTGGATGGGGTTGATTTAGCTATTGCTGATCCGGTTCAGTTGCGCCGTCGAATGAGTGTGGTGTTACAGGAGAGTGTACTATTTAATGGCAGTGTAGCAGAGAACATCCGGTTAGTGCGGCCGGAGGCTAGCGATGACGAGGTTGTACGAGCTGCACGACAGGCAGGAGCTCATGACTTTATTAAAGGGATGGTGCAGGGATACGCTACTCAAGTAGGAGAGCGAGGCTCACGGCTTTCTGGAGGCCAACGTCAGCGAATAGCACTTGCTCGTGCGTTGCTTTCAGATCCGAGGGTTTTAATTTTGGATGAAGCTACTTCGGCACTTGATTATGAGTCGGAAGCTGCCATCGTGGCGAATATGGATAGTATTTGCAAAGGACGTACTGTGATAAGTATTGCTCATCGCCTGAATACAATTCGACATGCAGATCGCATATTAGTTGTAGATAAAGGTGAAATTGTGGAGCAAGGTCATCATGATGATCTGCTAGAGATGCAGGGGCTTTACGCAGGGCTGTGGAACAAGCAGGTTGGTTAGTCGCTGCTGACATTGAAGCTTAGCTTATAAAGCAGGCGAAGCCTCTTTCGCCTGCTTACTCTATTTTTTACTCTCTGACCAAGCACCGCAGTGAATGCATTCACCCATCATTTACCCCCAGCCCTTTATAAAACCCTTAACGTAATCTCCAGGGGTCACAATGAAAGGGTCAACTCACAAAAAAACAGGCGTACTCCTGTCTCTGCTGGTGTTGCTGTCCGGCTGTAGTGCTATTAATTCTCATCAAGTATTTTCTGAACGAAAAAGTGAAGTACCAATTCCGACCTACTGGCAGTCAGCTGATACCTATGTAAACTCGGAATTCTCCAATCAATTACTGGCGTTAGTAGAGCAGGAGTCTGCCGCTCAACTTGTCGAGCAAACATTGGCTGCGAATTATGATTTGCGACGAACGGCTATCCGCCTCGAAGAGGCTAGGTTGCTTCAATATCAGGCGGGTATTAATGACCGTCCAACGGTGAATGCAAAGTTCGAAGGCCAGCGCTCAAAGCAGGGACAAATCACCTCGCAACAAACGCTCTCTCTGGATATGAGCTGGGAGCTTGATGTGTGGGGAAGGTTAGCGGACGCTAACAGCGCAGCCGTAGCTAATACGCAAGCCAGCGAGCTTGATTACCAATCTGCGAGAAACTCACTGGCTGCAAGAGTCATCCAAGCTTGGCTCGATATTAGCTATCGTGCCGAGATCATTGAGGTTGAAAAGCAGTGGATTGCCAACTTGATCAGCACCGAGGAAATAATCAAAGAACAGGTTATTGACGGAACCAAAGAGCAGGCTGATCTTGATGCGGCCCGGGCAGCAACAGCAAAAGTCCGAGCCACGCTAGAGTCAAGGGTTCACAGTCAGAGCCGGGCATTGAGAAGCCTGAATGTATTGCGAGGTCAAACTGGCACCGACATAGATGGCGTTACGGCAGACTTGCCACAGATATCAGCTCCGCCAATACAACTTTCAGGAGACATGATTGGCTCACGTCCCGACTTGATCGCCGCCTATCAAAGAATTGTTGCGGCAGATAAGAATACGGCGGTGGCCTATAAAGAACTGTTACCGAAATTCACGCTGACAGCATCGATCAGCCGCTCCGGTACGAGTATGAATCAGTTACTGGAAAACTCATCGGTCTGGAACTTGGTTGGCGGGATCACCGCGCCGTTGTTCGACAGGGGAAGGCTGAAAAGTAATGCCGCGATTGCCGAGCTAAAAGCAGAAAGTAGTTACCTTGCCTACCAAAATAGTCTGCTTACTGCGATAACCGAAGTCGAAAATGCCATGGACAATGAAGCCTCTTTGCTCAGACAGCAAGAATATCTGCAGCAAGCGCTTGATTTCTCTCAATCGAGCATGCGCAACTACCAGGTTCGCTATCAGGACGGCGTCAGCGGGATCCTTTCTTTACTCGCAGCCAAGCAGGCTGCCTTTCAGGCACATATTCAATTGCTAGAAACAGAACAAGCACGGTTCTCCAACCGAATTACTTTGGGCCTTGCGGTGGGAATGGGGGTTTAATATAAATGAAAAAAACAAATCTAAACGTGGTACTCGTGAGTTTGCTTGCGGTTGTATCTATTCCACTAACAATGCTTTATACCGACTACGCGATTAGCAACCAGCCGGCGGTTGTGACGCTCAAGGAGCAGCTTCCGCTACCCAGAGTTACCGTTCAGCAAGTTAGTGCTGGTGATCATTCAGGATTGATAGAAGCTTTCGGTGAAGTGAAAGCCACGGAAAACCTGACCCTGCTAAGTCAGGCATCAGGTCAGGTGATATGGAAGTCCGAACAGTTTACGGTAGGCAATAAGGTTAAAAAAGGCGAACTGCTTCTTCGTATCGAAGATTCAAATTACCGGGTAGCGCTGGCAAATGCGAAGAAAGAGCTGGCTAATGCCAACCTCGCTTTGCTGCAGGAGCAAAGAAAGCATAAACGTGCCAAACAAGACTGGAAGCGCTCCGAAATAGGCGAAAAACCAAGCGATCTTGCTTTGAGGAAACCGCAGCTAGAAATTGCACAAACCCAATATAAAGCAGCCAAAGAGCAAGTTGCCTACGCACAGAACAACCTGTCCCATACCCAGATATATGCGCCGTTTGATGCTGTTATCACATCTCGAACAGCGACTCTCGGAACCTATTTGTCTCAAGGAAGTAGCGTAGCCAAGATGAAGTCAATCGACTCGGCAGAAATCAAGGTTGCCCTGTCTGAAAGAGAGTGGCAGCAATTGCCGGAGAGCTTGCATGGGGTGACCGTCACCGTTTGGTCGACTTACAACTCCCAGCAGCACTGGAATGGAAAGGTTGAAAGCCTTGCTCTGGTCGTGGACGAACACAACCGGACGCGCAACTTGACGATTAAGGTTGCCAGGCCACTTGAGCAAGAGGACTCTTTGTTGTTTGGTAGCTTTGTAAAGGTTCAACTGCAAGGCAAGGAACAACAAAACACGTTTAATATTCCTTCTTCATCGGTAACCGCTGATGGTTATATTTGGCTCGAGCAAGATCAAAAGCTGGTAAAGCACAAAGTTTCAACTTTGTTCAACAACGACAAGTATGTGGGTGTGGCACGGGAGAATTTGCCAGAACAGCTGAATTTGGTACGCAAGCCGCTTTCTAACTATGTCGAAGGTATGCAGGTTGCTGCCGTGATGATGGAGAGTTTGTATGCACAGTAATACATCACAGGGTGTTATTGCTTGGTTTGCCCGTAATTCCGTGGCCGCGAACCTGCTGATGATCCTTATTTTGGTAGCAGGGATTAGTACTCTGCTCAATATTCGAATTGAGGGATTTCCGCAAATACCACCTAACAATGTCACCATCAAGGTCGATTATTCCAGTGGTTCTGCTAAGTCTGCCGAGGAAGGGATTGCCGTTAAAATTGAAGAGTCTCTTCAAGGCGTTGAAGGGATAAAAACAATACAAAGTACTTCAAATGGTGAAGGCGTCACTGTTACCGTCACCAAATCCAGTGGATACGATCTGGATATTCTCTACCGGGATATCAAGACCAAGGTTGACTCGATCAGTACATTACCTAAACGTGCAGAGCGGCCCGTCATCAGCAGGGAGATTGAGCTAGAAGGCGTGATGACGATTAACCTGTTTGGTGATGTAGCTGACAGGGTTTTGCAGGAATATGCTGAAGATTTAAGAGGGAAGCTGTTAAAGAATGCTGAAATACAACGGGTCGATTATATAGGGCGGAAATCGCCGGAGGTCTCGATTGAAGTGGACGAGGCTCAACTTCAGGCTCTCGGCCTGTCAATGGAAGAAATTGCAAGCAAGGTGAATGCCGCTTCTGTGACAGATACCGGCGGAGAGTTATTGGGGCCGGATGGAAAGCTAACTATCAAGACGGATCAACAGAGATATGACGCAAAAGAGTTCTCTACTATTGCGATTAAACAGACCGTAGACGGGCAACGAATACGGCTGGCTGATATTGCCACTGTCAAAGATGACTTTGCCAATAAGAACAACCTGACCCGATATAACGGACAAAGCTCTGTTGGCCTTAAGGTCAAGATGTACGGCAAGTCCAACATTACGCGGGTTGCCGAAGCCGTAAAGCGCATTGTTGGCGCTTATCAAGAGACATTGCCTGCTGGTGTACGCGTTGAGCTGTGGAATGACAGAAGTAAGCCAATCAAGGATCGGCTGTCGCTGCTTCTTGATAATAGCGTTCAAGGCATCGCGATGGTCATTGCCTTACTGGCCCTGTTTCTGAATGTACGCGTTGCTTTTTGGGTCGGCGTTGGTCTCCCCGTTATTTTTGCCGGAGCGGTGACATTGATGGGAGACTCGCTGTTTGGTTTGACATTGAATGAGCTGACAACCTTCGGCTTTATCATTGCTTTGGGTATTGTCGTTGATGATGCCGTAGTCATAGGCGAGAGCATTTATGACGAACGGGAAAAATACGGAGCGACCCTGCAAGCGACTATCTCGGGAGCGAATAAGGTTGCTACTCCCACAACGTTTGGGGTGCTGACGACGATGGTGGCATTTCTTGCGATGACGTTAATTGAAGGTGATCTGGGTAAAATATTTGCTCAGTTCGCCTATGCGGCGGCATTTTGCCTGCTGTTTTCATTGATCGAATCAAAACTGATCCTGCCATCGCATCTGGCGCATTTAAAAATGTCGTCCGGTTCGGAAAATCATGGTTTTTTTTCGTTTTGGAATCGGTTGCAGAGCCGCGTCACTACCGGCCTGAAGCGTTTCACATACGATATGTACAAGCCCTTTCTCGGTGTTGTGCTTAGGTACCGATATGCCGCATTGGCAATATTTGTTTCGGTGCTTATTTTTGTGGTCGGCCTGCTATTTTCAGGGAATATTAAATCGGTCTTTTTTCCTGAAATTTCAGCTGATTTTGTTACCGTTGAGCTTGTGTTTGAAGATGATGCCGGTTACGGCTTGGTACAGCGGGAGGCGTTAACCATTGAAAAGCTTTCTGACGAACTGAATCAGCAGCTTGTCGATGAATTCGCGTTATCAAAGGCACCGATTCAACATTTATTGGTCGTTACGTCTGATAACGCTGTTACTATTACGGCTGGGCTGTCAGCTAATAACCAGAGACCTTTTACCGCCAGTGAGCTAGCCGAGCGATGGCAGTTTATGGTACCGCCGCTTGAAGGGGTTGCTCGAGTTAGCTTTCTCGCAGACATGATCACTGACAAAGCGATAAGCATCGAATTAAGAAGCAAAGACAATCAGACTATTGATAGCGCAGGCAAGGCGTTGATAAAAGAGCTTGAGTTATTTAATGGAGTCTCTGGAATAAAGAGTGGGCTAAAGGCGGCTCAGGTGCAGGTTGATTTAGCATTGAAGCCGGAAGGGATGGCTATGGGGCTGACAACTTCAGGGTTGCTTAAACAGGTTAGGCTGGCTTATCAGGGGTATGAAATCCAGCGTCTTCAAAAAGGCGAGAATGAAGTAAAAGTTAAGCTTCAATACCCAGTCAAGAAGCGTCAGAGCTTGGATGATCTTCAATACGCAAGAATTCGTCTCGCTAATGGCAAGGTGGTTCCGCTTAGCACGGTTGCTGACATATCAACCAAGTATGTGGCGACAAGCATAGAGCGCATCAATCAAAGTCGCGTCAATGTGATCACTGCAGATGTGAATAAAGCCCTGATCTCGCCATCAGAGATTATTAATAGCTTAGATGAGGGGCTGTTCAAACAGCTAAAGGCAAACCATCAGGATCTAGAGATAGTGATTTCCGGACAACAACAACAAGAAGCGGAAGTTACCCAATCGTTTAAAGGGGCGTTTATTGTTGCGGCGATAGCGATTTATGCGCTGTTGGCGATTCCGCTCAAATCCTACTTGCAGCCGTTTGTTATTATGTGTGCAATTCCATTTGGTATTGTTGGTGCCTTGCTGGGTCATTGGCTTCATGGCGTACCGATCAGCCTGCTTTCTCTGTTTGGCATACTGGCCTTGTCGGGGGTTGTGGTGAATGACAGCTTGCTACTTATTTCTCAATATAACCGAGAACGAACGATAGGGTTGTCAGTGACCGATGCGTTATTGGCATCGGGAGCCGGCAGAATGCGGGCAATATTACTGACTTCAACCACAACCTATGCCGGCCTGGCTCCTTTGTTGGCTGAAACGTCACCGCAGGCACAGTTTCTGATCCCGGCGGCAATATCGATGGGATATGGGATTCTGTTTGCCACCATCATTACATTAGTTTTGATCCCTGCTATTGTGATGCTGAGTGAAGACTTGGTCAGCCTGACAGGTAGCAAAAAGTCGAATGCAGAGACAAGAAATAGAGTGGATTTAGCGTTATGAAAGAGCAATTAATTGAAGTTCTATTGATAGAAGATGACAGGGATCTGGCTCTTTCTATCGCTGAGTATTTGCGTTACGAGGGAATCCGTTGTGATCATGCCTTTAATGGTCATACCGGGTTTAATCTGGCGGAGAAAAATAACTACGACGTCATTTTACTTGATCTCATGTTACCAAGAATCGATGGCGTAACGGTATGCCAAAGGCTGCGGACGAATGGTAATGACACGTCCATTTTGATGCTGACGGCCAAAGATACGCTCGATGATAAAGAGGTGGGCTTTGAGGCTGGAACCGATGATTACTTGGTAAAACCGTTCGCGATGAAAGAGCTTGCGATGAGAGTCAAAGCGCTGGCAAAAAGAAAAAGTGGCCAGGTGAAAAAGCTATGTGTCGGTGAGCTTGTTCTGGAGCTGCATACTCGAATGGTAAGGCGCGAGGGGAAAGAGATTAAGCTGACTCCAATCTGTTTGTTGCTGTTGGAAATGTTGATGAGAAAAAGCCCTGCAATAGTCAGTAAAAGAGAGCTCGAAGAAACGTTATGGCCGGAAGATGCACCAGACAGCGATAACTTAAAAGTGCAGATATACCAGTTGAGGCAGAAGATCGATAAGCCTTTTGCAACCAAGCTGATAGAAACTGTCTCTGGCCATGGGTTTAGAATAATAGGTACAAAATGACGCTGGCAAAAAAATTCTCTGTTAGTAATAATCTGACATCCTATTTTTTCGGTATCGCCTTAATCACGGTGATCGTATATACCGAGCTTTTAGTGCAGTATTTTGAAAATGGTATCGAGAGTTCAGCGGAGTTACGCTTATTGACTGAGACCCGCTCGTTTGCCAATGCCTATGAGCAAGATAAAACCGCCCCTCTTCCTTCATCTTATGTGATGACGTTTTATTTTGACGAACTGCCCAAGCTGGTTATGCAGCAATCAGACATACTGAAAGGTGTGGATCTAAACGTTGGTGATTTCTTATTTATTATGGGGGATGAGGTGGTTCCTAAGCTGCTAGAAGATGAGTTTGTTTTGGTGCTTCACCATGGCAAACTGCATGATGGCCGCTCTTTGTATGCTATTGCAAAATATGACTTTAACCTCTTGGCTGATCATGAAACTGAGCGGTGGGATGAGGACTTCCTTTTCATACTGTATATCGGCGTTGGGTATCTTGTGCTGATATTGATGGCACTTTGGTTTTATAGCTACCGGGTAGGGAAAAAGTCCGGTGCGCTTGTTGACTGGGCTGAACAGGTATCGACAGACAACCTGGGCTCAGAGCGACCTGATTTTCAATTTAATGAATATAATCGTGTTGCTACTTGCTTAGAACAATCTTTGAAGCGAAATGCTGCGCTGATGGAGCGAGAGAAAAAGTTCTTATCACATGCCAGCCATGAACTTAGAACACCTATTGCGATTATCCGGGCCAACATGGAAATTTTGGAAAGAATGGACATACCGGAGTTGGCGCTTAGCCCGCTTAGCCGAGTTGAGCGAGCCAATACCAATATGCAGTTAATAACGGAAACGCTGCTGTGGTTAGGAAGGAAAAATGATATCGCGCCTGCAGAATATCAGGTAAATATCACTTACTTACTCAAGCAGCTAATAGATGATCATACCTACCTTATTCAAGGAGAAAGTGTTGAGGTTATTCATGACTATGATGTTGCACCCGTTGAGGTTTTACCGGCAACACCGTTGATGATCATACTCAATAACTTGATTCGGAATGCCTTTCAGTACACACATAAAGGCTGGATCAGAGTGACTTATCAGTGCGGTAGAATAATTGTTGAGAATTATGATACGGACATAGTGAATGACCGAGAGGTCGTTAGTTTTGGCTTGGGCTTAGAACTAACCCAAAAAGTGTGTAGCAGGCTTAATTGGGAATTAGACATAATTTACAGTGACGGTGGAGTAAAAGCGGCGCTGCAATTACCCGTGAGTGGATAAGTACCAGGCTCAGTTTGGTTGGGTTGGCTTGAGCATAAAGCCAACCCACTTAACCTAGAACTTGTATGATAAGCCTACGCCTGTGAAGTAGTCGTTAGTATCATAAAAGTTGATGTTTGAAGCCGTGTTTGAATATCCCAGCAGAGCGTTAAAGCCCCAGTTGTCCCACCCCATAAACTCGCTGTACTCATAGGAAAGATTAACTCCGTAACTGTTATCCTTTTGGGTGTCGTTGAATACCGGGTTCTTAGCGTCATATTGCGTATTGGAGTAGTCACCATTAACCGAAAAAGCGTGATTACCGACCATATGCATATAAGTTAATGAAATACCGTATCGTTTAAAGGACATGGCTTTACCATCAGCAGAATGATCCTGGTAAGAAATAGAGGGTTCCAAAAATGATGTTGCGCTGATAGGAAAGCCCATAGAAATGCCCGCGTAACACCCGTTGGCATCACGATTGAGCAACTCTTGGTTACTTGTTAGTTGGCTTCCTGATTTTTCGTTATCAATATCTTGGTCGTAGAATGCGAAATCGCCCGAGAGACCAGTATCTAGAATGTTTTCATACTGAATTCGATAAGTGTTACCTGAAATATCGGTCTTCTTTCTCGCGGTATTCGTGAGGTATGGGTCCTCCCAAACTTCACCATTGGCAATAGTGGGTAAGTAGGCAAATGACAGGACAGATTCATTACCGAACTCCATGGCATATCCCAGTTCTATGGCAAACACACCTTCGATAATATCTCCTCGTGCGGTACCGAAATACAACTGGTGGTTATTAGTATCCCCAAAGGTATAACGAAGCTGCCCTAGAGGAGCGAACATAGCGCCGGAATCTGATTCTCCAGCGCTATTCAGTTCTCCGGTTTTGGTTTCTTTGTCCATATTGAAGTTGCTTTTTCCGCCGCTAAATCCAGCCAAAAGACTGACTTCACCGCCAAGCCCCGGTTCGCCCAGCTCGGCGAAAGCCGTACCACTTAACGCAATACCCAGTGGCAATAAATATAGGTGTTTCATGTTGTTCCTCTTCCATACGTTTAAACACCTATACCTTCAACTAAAACGGGTAAATGAGAAGTGAATTTCGATTAATATTACAGTGTTTTTTTGTCACGTGAATAAGGCTGGTTTATATTTCATTCGCGCAGTTCAAATGCCAGCTTCTGGCTTTCTCGGCCATTGATAATGATAGAAAGCTGGTGTTCACCGGGGTAGAACTTCCTGGTTGTTATCGGTTTGAAGCTTTGATTTCGAACGATTTCATAAAGCATGTTCGATTTGATTTCGCGTTCGCTTATTTTGAACACCTTGCGCGAAAGCTCACCGTTACTCTTTTTATAATAAAGCCCATATTCAAGCCTCAGCATTTTGGGAACTGGGTTATTGTTCGTCACAGAAAAGGAGAATGCCAGCGCATCGCCGATGCCAACAGTCGGTGTCGCAATCTTGAAATCAGACAGTGCAATATTTTTACTGTCAAAACCAAACAGAGCGAGGGCTTCCGGATTTCCTTGCTTCAATAGTGTTCTGCAGGCGTGCTTGATGAGTGCATTTGTTTCTTTACTTTTTCCTTGCCAGTTCTTCGCAAGCTCTATGACAAAATCAGGGTTGTCCTTAGAGATATCATTGAGGTTGTTGGCTGCACTTCTCCGAACGATCTCACAGCTGTCACTTTTAAGGTTGTTCAAAATAGGCAGGATGGGCGTGGGATCTTTTTTCAGGTTCGGTAGTGCCATTGCCCATGGCAGTCTAGGTCTGGAGCCTTCACTGGCAAGTCGCCTGACCATGTTGTTGCTGTGGGTTGACCAGTTCAGCATCTGTGCGAGCATCTTATCCTCATACCTCAATATGAAAGGTCTGACAGCAAATTCGCAGCTGGTAAACTGGGTGATATATTCAAATGCCGGAATGGAATTTTCATAGTCATGAATTCCGTACATGGAGACGTACTCAGGGAAAAACATGTATTCAATGCTTTTTTCTTTAATTCCTGCAATACGCAAATTTGCTATCAGTTGTTTTATTGTTTCCGCGGCTTCGCCAAAATCATCTGACAGGAAGTGATGAAGAACTTTAGCTGTGTGAGTCATTCTTTCCTTTAGCTCGTAGCCGGCAAATTCATTGTTGAAAATCAGGTTGTCAAACACCTCTTTGTCAAATGAAGGGATGGTAAGAGCCATGGTTTCAGAAAATGTCGCGTAAAAGGATTTTGAATAGATGTCTTTGAATAAATTGCTCATAACGTCCTGTTTGCAATGAAAACTAACTTTATCCGATATGGTACCGACGGTCTCAACGCTGATTGACTTAGAGTGCTGATTCAGAAGCCTGACTAATGCTAAGAGCTTACTTAGGCTAAGCCCTGAGCCTATTTTTCATAGCTTGATATGATTGTTGTACTTTTTACCGAGCTTTCAAAGTACCGCGCTTTGACGTTCAGGTATTCTGTATCTGAAAAGAAGGCTTCCATGTCCGTTTGATTGGGGAAGTTGATTGTAAAGACGCGATTAATGTCGTTGTTCTCGACTTCAGATTGCAGGACTTCTGAAACCTTAAAGTCATAGCCGAAGCGACCGCCAAATTGTGACAGGATCGGTTTCATTGCTGTTCTGTATTCTTGATATCGGCGGTCATTAATAACGTTAAGGCCGACTAACAGTTCATAAGACATAGTAGTTTCCCTAAAGTGAATCTTTTTTGAATGTTCATTCAAGATGCCTTTTCTTTCGTGATTATTCAAGTGATATTTAGATGGGGTAGCTGTCAATTATTGCTTTGGCATTTGTCTGATGAATGTGTAGACTGTTTTTTTCTCATTTTTGTACCGAGCCTCATGGATCCTTCTGTCTTATTAGTATTTATCCCCACTTTCTTTTTCGTATCAGCGACCCCGGGACTCTGTATGACCCTGGCGATGACATTGGGTATGACCATTGGTGTTCGTCGAAGTCTGTGGATGATGGTTGGCGAGCTTGCTGGTGTGGGGCTAGTTTCTCTGTCTGCTTTGGTGGGGGTCGCAACAGTGTTGCTGGCTCGGCCTAACCTTTTTCTGGCACTGAAATATCTGGGCGGCGCATACCTACTTTATCTGGGGATCCAGATGTGGCGCTCTCGAGGGAAAATGGCTATCCCATCCGATTTGGACACTCAGGTAAGCGTCAAGCCGCTTGCTCTGGCCACTCAGGGTTTCGTTACTGCCATTGCCAACCCGAAAGCCTGGGCATTCATGATTTCCCTGTTGCCTCCGTTTATTGATGCGAGTTTGCCGCTGCAACCGCAGGCTGCTGTGCTGATTAGTGTGATCCTGTGTTTTGAACTGATTTGTATGTTGCTATATGCCGCGGGAGGCCGGACTTTGCGGGGCCTGTTACAGCAGCGTGGTAATGTCATGCTAATGAATCGGATCGCGGGAAGTATGATGATGGGGGTCAGTGTCTGGTTAGTTATGGGCTGACGTTCTTGCTAAAAAGCCCCTGCTGAAACCTTACGGGTTCATCAAGGGCTTATCATAATGTTGGTATCTTTTACGCGCTATTATTGTGCTAGCGAGTACCACTCATCGTACAGGCTGACAGCCAGATCTTTATTGGCGGTAAAGAAGTACGGGATGCTCTCATTATCTGCGCCTTCATAGAATACGGTTAAGTCATCGTTGCCAAGATTGGTTGGCTGGATCACCCAGTCATCACCTTCCATTACGCCTTGAACGATCATCTGACCTTTATTGGTAATCGACCACTCATGCTGTGTTGTCTTACCGTCTTCGATGATATCTACAACACTCTTCACTGGATCAAATTTCAGGGTTACGAACGTCGGTCTGGCTTTTTTGGTCGTTGAGTCATCCCATAGGTGATAGAGCGTTTTGCCCTTGAACATGGCCTCGGTAGCGGCCTGAGCGGTATAACCGTTGTCGATATTGGTCTGGGTGTGGAAAATCATGTCATTATCAGCGGTGACTGCCAAGGTGAAGGCGTCACTCATATAGATAACTTCGTCTAGCCCATCGCTACCTTTGAAGCCGTTTGTGGTGTAGGTGATTGGCCACTTGCCAACAACTTCTCCGTTGAAATTTATGTCGTGAATTTCAGTGTCGGTGAACTTCGCGATGTTTAGCCCTTCATGTTTAAAATAGTCTTCGTTGGTGCTGATAGAGTAGAAGGTGTTACCGGAAAAATGTTCCTTGACTGTTGGTGGCATTGGGATTTTGTTTGGTGTGCCACTGTCGTCGAAACTAATTAGAACTTCATCTAGCTCATCACCGTTATTAACCGCGGTATCTACTACAGTGATGATTTTGTTAGACTTTGTTAGTAACTCAGAGTCGTTTTGAGACTCTGAAATGGTATTGCCCAGTTCCAAGGTCAGGGAGCGGGCAACGGCATGGGCTTTCTTGGCTTCTTGAGCAACATCAGTGTCTGATTTGCTCGCTACGTAGTCGCCTGCAATGACGGCTTCAGGCAAGTTCAGTTTGGCGGCCAGTTCAGGGAGAGACAGGTTCTCGATGGCCGCAAGAGTCGTGAATGGGGTGACAACATTTGAGCCCGCTGCTGCTGTCATTTCAATAGTTTGGGTAAGGCGTCCGCCCTTATCGGTATCGTATGTCTTACCGGCGATGGCTCTTACAATCACAGGGAATTTGGTGTCTGCAGCGCTGATGGTGACTTCACCCTTTGCATTGGTAAGGGAAGAGATTTTTTCTCCCGAGTCGGCGACACCATTTTTGTTACGGTCGATGTATACTTCAGCGTCGACAAGGTAGCCGTCGATTGCCTTGATAACCGCTTGGGTGTTCTCGACTGGAGCCGTGTTACCGTTACTTGAATTACTGTCGCTGCCACCGCAACCAGTGAGGGCCAAAGCTACAGACGCTGCAAGTAAACCAATTTTCTTCATTATGTTATTCCCTTTTGGATCCGCACCGGATAGCGGATAGCTAGTGATGTTTTGTGATGCGAGAAAAGTACTGTTGTTGCGAAGAGCTATCAAGGGACGGAAAAGAGGCAAAAAACCGCAATTTTTTGCCAAAAAGAATTTAAGAAAATAAAAATAGAGGCGCTACACCATTTTTGCCTGTAGCCAGCTGCGAGAAAACTTGAGGTCTTTTTCAATCAAGCTGCTGCTACATTGGAGAAGTTCACTGATCTCTTGGTTTCTCATGCCCAGCAAGTATTTCAGTTTCAGCGCATCTGACTGCCTTGGATAGTGAAGGCTAAAGTTATCCAGCATTTTGTCCATGTTTAGCATTTGTTCGAATCGATTATCGTCATCGTGCTGAACAACGGTGACTTGCTGTCTTTTTTTTGCGCTGAGGCTACGGGCGTGATCGACGAGGATTTGTCTCATGACTTTAGTTGCCATCAGGTAAAACTGACGACGGTTCTCTATATGTGACATATCGGAACTTGC
>Ga0209379_10000849_pt1 | contig 22197 bp, 20 predicted proteins | sample tdDd001_FD_187124 | JGI IMG/M metagenome (GOLD analysis project Ga0209379, IMG submission 187124) | Marine sediment microbial communities from the Atlantic coast under amendment with organic carbon and nitrate - tdDd00.1 (SPAdes)... | ecosystem: Environmental > Aquatic > Marine > Coastal >...
AAACGCGTAAATGGCAAGATCAAAGCGGTCAAGATCGCTACACAACCGAAGTTGTGGTACAAGGATTTAACGGCGTAATGCAAATGCTTGGCGGTCGTCAAGGCCAAGGTGCACCAGCGCAAGGTGGTCAGCAACAAGGCGGTTGGGGTCAACCTCAGCAACCGGTTCAACACGCGCCGCAACAGCAGCAACCTGTACAGCATGCTCCACAGCAGCACGCGCCCCAACAGCAGGCTCCGCAACAGGCTAAGCCGCAATATAATGAACCACCAATGGACTTCGATGACGACATCCCGTTCTAATTGATGCACCGTTAATCATTATATCGTTACAGATATCACATAAAGCCGCGAAATATCGCGGCTTTATTATATGTTTACATTGAAACACTTGTGCCATTCGGCATCACTATTCACAATATTATTTATTGGATTGACCAAATAGCAAGGATTTAGCCTGCAATGCGATATACGCCAACTCTTAAGCTGAGCACTCGTTTGGTGGCATTTGTCACCATGATAGTTGTTAGTGCGATGTTCATTTTGTTTGTGGGTGGCACCTTGTCATTCAAACGCATTGGTCAAGAGTATGTGAACCTCTACATTTCGGGGATTGCAGAAGTCGTCGATAAAGAAATTGACGATCCTGATGCTGCGCGTTCCATGGCCAAATGGCTACCGAAAATACTCAAATCAAGCAATGTTATCGAGTTGGAAATAATCTCCAAAGCTGGCGTAGTGTATCAATTTCGAGACACCGCGGCGGTTGTTGATCAAACTCGTTTAAAATTGCTCTCATTTCCATTAGAAAGTCACTCAGATTATGTCGCCAACTTTAAGGTGATTCCGCCCTACCTCAATGCCAGTTACTCGATGGAGGCGATGTCTTCCATTACTCTCGCGGTTGGGCTAATTATTTTTTGTTTGCTGCGTGGCGTTAAATGGCTAAAAGGCCAGCTCTATGGCTCTGAGTTATTAGAAGAACGTGGGCGAATGATTTTGGCGGGACGTGTGCAAGATCACGCCAAAGGTGACGAAAGAGAGTGGCCGTATACCGCTAGCGAAGCGTTAGATAACTTGATTGAAGAGTTGAACGATGCGCGCCAAGAGCGCAGCCGTTTTGATACCTTTATTCGCACCCATACTTTTTTAGATCAACTGACGGGCGCGGCGAACCGAGTATTGTTCGACAGTAAGTTAGAGTCTGCGCTGCAAGAGGGCGGCTCACATGGTGGGGTGCTGTTATTACGAATAAAAGATTGGGAAGAGGCACAAGAGCGGCAAGATAAAGAGGCGTGCGACCAATTTATTGTTGAAGTTGGTCGGGTCATTTCGAACATCGTTCAGAAGTATCCTGACGTGATTTTCTCCCGCTACTATGACGCGGATTTTGCGATTTTGATCCCGCATCAAAATAGTAAAGATATCGCGAATGTGGCGACTCAGTGTTTGAAGCAGCTCGAAAAACTCGCCCTATTACCGTCGCTGGAATCGGATAATTGGTGCCATATCGGCATAAGCATGTATCGTGAAGGAGAGCGCCGCGGTTACATACTTGAAGAGACAGAAACGGCGTTAAAGTCGGCCTTGATAGAGCAGCACAATAGCTGGAATCGCTTTAAGAAAAAAACACAGAACGACGAATCACGGGGCAGTGTCCGCTGGCGAACTTTATTTGATAAGGCATTTAAACCCGGCAAGGTGTTTATCTTCGAACAGCCTTGTTATCTTATTGATGGGAAAGATAAAATACCTTTACATCAAGAGTTGTTTGCCCGTATACCCGATGATCACAGCGGCGCCATTATTAAAGCTTCCCGCTTTAGTGCCGCCTTAGAACAAGTCGGTTATGAGGCGCAGATGGATAAGGTGGTAATACAACAAATCATTCACTGGTTAAAGGTAAATAATCAGAACAATATATGTTACTCTATCAACCTGAACGTCATGCCGTTTAAACAAAAGTCCTATACGCGATGGTTTCGGGATGAATTATTGCAACTGCCGACGAGCATACGCCATCAACTTAGCTTTGAGTTTGTGGAAGGGGCGCTAGTGAAGAACCTCGACTTTATTCGTCCGGTGATCCGAATGATCTCAGGGTTGGGGTGTCAGATCATCGTGCAGCAGGCGGGGCGAACTATTACCAGTACCCACTACATAAAAGACTTAGATATTGATTATCTTAAGTTGCATCGTAGTTTGAGTAAGAAAATCGACCAAAGGCAGGAAAACCAACTCTTTATTCGTAGCTTAATTGGCGCATGTATTGATAGTCGAACTAAAGTTATAGCAGTAGGGGTAGAACGAGAACAAGAATGGCAAGCATTAAAAGAAATCGGCGTTGATGGCGGGCAAGGGCGACTCTTTGCCAAAGAAACCCAAATGTTACCCGTTGTGCAAGCAAAGAAAGTGACTATCGGACGTCGAAACCGGTGGCGATCAAACGTTAAGTGAGTAGTAAATCAGAATGAATGTGGCCTCTTTTTTAGACAAACTAAAAAGAACAAAACCTAGCTTAAGTCTTTTGAGTTTGGTGCTGTTAGAAGATGCGGTTTATCTCACTTTTGAAGGGGAAACCAAGCATTTTTCGATCGATGCTTCGGGCTGGTTGTCTGCATTAACCTCGGCCCTTAGTAATGAGGCATACGCAGGCGCCAATGCTATCGTCACCCTTGGGGCTCATCATTATCAAAGCTATCAGATTGAAAAACCAGAACTGCCCGAAGAAGAGTGGGCGGTTGCATTACCTTTTTTGCTAAAAGACCTGGTTTCAGAAAGGGTGACTGAAATTGTCGCCGATGGCGTGTTATTGCCTAACAGCAATAAACTGCAAGCTTATGTCTTAAGTCAGCGAGTACTTACTCCTTTGCTGGCTCTGTTTGAAAAGCAACATATTCACCTGCAGCGCGTGGTTCCTGAAGACGAAGTTTGGGGGCAGAGCCTTAGCGATATTCAAAATTTTGTCTTGTTGCATCAAAGCGCCAAGAGCAGCTTTAAAATTAACGCTTATGTTGAGCAGAAAAACTGTTTTCATCGCACGATTCGTGGCGTGATGGCACCGGTCACCGGGGAAAACGCGAACTCGCTTCAAATTGATGGCTTGGCCCTCGAACTGCAGCGCTCGATAGATTATCTCTCCTCTCAGGTAAAACAGGCACAGTTTCATAAGTTATATACCTGCTGTGATGATGAAGTCGATGCAGAGTTAATCCAAGCTCTTGAAGAGCGCTTAAGCGTGAAAGTCGCCGCCTTGCACGACAGCGACAGCGCTTGTGGCGTGTTACTATCCTTGCACGCTTTGCATGTCGGGCTATCTGGGGTCAACCTTTACCCCGCTCACCTTAAACCGAAAAAAGAGTACTTTACCTTACCTACGGTGCTTGCCAGTTGGCTGGTGGTTGGTCTGTTGATGGGCGGTGTCTACGGTTATACGCAATATCAGAATAGCCAGCAGCAACAACAGATTGACCAAGCGCGTCAGCAGTCAGAACAACTCAACCAACAACTGAAAGAGCTGCAGTCGTTGGTGGCACAACATCAGCCATCTCCGGCAAAATTGGCGGCAGTCGAAAGGCTTGAGGTCGATGTGAAGGGGAAAGAGGCCTCGCTGAAAGCGGTCGCTCAGTTTGAGCAGTCGCAACAGATAGGCTATTCCGGTGTGATGAGCGCCTTGGCTCGCCTTGGGCGTAATGATATCTCTCTGAGCTCCATCTCAATTCAACCCAATACACTCAATGTAAGTGGCTTGGCCCGTAACCCGAGTGTGGTGCCGAATTGGATTAAGCAGTTTAAAGATGAATTAGACTTGGTGGGGCGAAGCTTTGAGAAACTCACCATCGGTCGTAACGAAGACGACATTGTCACGTTTGATTTAAAAACTAAGCGAGGGGGGAGCCAATGATGTCGGTATTGGAGCCGCTTTCGGCAAAATTTAGCGCTTTAACCGCGCGTGAGAAGTGGATCATTGCTTTTGGTGGTTTAGTTGGCGTTTTCATGGTCATGCTGACATTTTTAGTTGAACCTGCGTTGCAGCGTCAAGCGGTACAAAAAAGCCAGTTGCAAACCATAGAACACACCGTTATTCGCAGCAGAAACGAAATTGCTCGGGTTACGAACCAGCTCAAGGGCGACCCCGATAAAGAGATCGACATAAAGTATCAGCAATTAGTGCTACAAAGTGAGCTGCTTGATACTCAATTGGATGAAATTGTTAAAAACTTAGTTACGCCAAGTCAAATGGCGGAGCTGTTAGAGCAAGTCCTTCTGTCGAGCTCAAACCTAAAGCTCTCAAAGTTGGAGTCACTGCCAGCAGAGCCGATCATGGCCGAAGGGCAAACCCAATATGCGGGTTACTATATTCATCCGGTGAAAATAGAGCTCACGGGTAAATATTTTGATATTCAGGCTTATCTCGCTAAGTTGGAATCCATGCCAGTGCGTTATTTCTGGCGTAGCTTTCAGTATCAGGTCGATAAGTACCCAACGGCAAGTTTAACCTTAGTGGTATATACCTTAGGTACGGGGCAGGAGTTTATCGGTGGTTAGGTTTATTGGTTTTGTGATGTTATTGATGCACTTTCAAGTGGCGGCAAGCCAAGATCCGACCGCGCCACTAGGTTGGTTAGCGCCTAAGAAAACCACACCAACCCATCGCCCGGTGCGAAAGGCGCCGTTGCCGCAACTGCAGTCGATCGTGTGTGAAAACGGCAAGCAGTGTTATGCGATCATTAATGATCGCATTGTCGAGCAAGGTAAAGTGATTAACGGCTATACAACAAGCCGGGTAACCCCTGAATTTGTTGTTATTAAAAAAGGTGCCAAACAGTGGAAACTCGAACTGTTTACGGCAAAAATCAAACACTAAGCTAAGGCTTGATGGTTAATATGCGTAAAATTGTAGTAGGAATTCTAATTGCATCGTTAATGGGCTGTGCCATGGGGCATCGCGATCCTGTCGAAGTGAAACAGGCCCTAAATGAAGCGGTGAATGAAGCCAATAGCCGAGCCCTCGAGGAACTGCCTGCCTCGGTACAAGATGACTTAATGCCTCATTTTGATGGTCAACCTATGACCCCGCAATCGGCACTTAAGCGCTTTCGTGTTCAAGCGAATGGTGTCGAAGCGAAAACCTTCTTTGCCAGCTTAGTCAAAGGTACCGAATTTAGTGCCGCGATCCACCCGAATGTGTCTGGCCGAATTACAGTTAACCTATCCGACGTTACTTTAGATGAAGTGCTGGATGTCGTGCGTGATATGTACGGCTTTGATGTGGTAAAAAATGGCAAAGTGATCCAAGTGTACCCAGCAGGGTTACGCACTGAAACCATTCCCGTTGATTATTTACAGTTTAAACGCCTTGGAAAATCGTTGACTTCAATTACTTCTGGGTCAATTACGAGCAAAGATGGTAACAATAGTTCTTCTTCAGGCTCTAGCTCATCATCCAGTTCAAACAAAAACTCATCGAGCAGCAGCAAAAGTACTACTGCTACTGGCGGTACGGAAATTGAAACCACCAGTGAAAGCGATTTTTGGGCACAGTTAGAAAAAGCAGCGAGCACCTTAATTGGAGCCGGGAATGGTCGTAGTGTTGTGGTATCACCGCAAGCAAGTGTTCTCACCGTGCGCGCTTATCCTGATGAAATTCGCGAGATCAAACAGTTCCTAGGTATCTCTCAGTTGCGAATGCAACGTCAAGTGATATTAGAAGCCAAAATCATGGAAGTTACGTTGAGTGATGGTTATCAGCAAGGGATCAATTGGTCGAACTTATCTCATACGGTGGGAGGGGCGACGATTTCAACTGGCCGTGGTTCGGCAGATCTTACCAAAGATATTCCAGCTTTACCCGGGCTCGATACGATAGGGCAGTTGCTGGGAGGTCAAACAAACTTAACCATTTCCAAAGGCAGTTTCAGTGCCGTATTGAGCTTTATGTCGACCCAAGGTGATTTAAATGTTCTTTCTAGCCCAAGAGTGACTGCAGCTAATAACCAAAAAGCAGTGATAAAGGTTGGTCAAGACGAATACTTTGTGACGGATATTTCTAGCGTAGTGGGGAGCGGTGATAATGCCAATGTAGCACCGGATATTGAGTTGACCCCTTTCTTCTCTGGTATTTCACTCGATGTAACTCCTCAGATTGATGATAGTGGCTTTGTCCTATTGCATGTTCACCCAGCGGTGATCGATGTGCAAACTCAATCGAAAAAAATTAATCTTGATGGAAAACTTTATGACGTGCCCCTAGCGAAAAGCTCTATTCGAGAGTCAGACTCGGTGATCCGAGCGCGTGATGGCGACGTGGTGGTAATTGGTGGCTTAATGAAATCCAATACCGTTGACAATGTTTCTAAAGTCCCGTTTTTGGGCGATATCCCAGGACTTGGTCATCTGTTTCGTAATGTGACTAAGCTAACTCAAAAAACGGAGTTGGTGATTTTGCTTAAACCAACCATCGTAGGTGTGAACACGTGGCAGCAAGAGCTTGAACGCTCACGCGACCTGCTGCATGAATGGTTTCCTGAAGAGTAGTTATGTATCAGACCTTTTATGGCTTTAATCAAGCCCCGTTTGCGCTAACCCCAAACACTGAGTTATTTCAGGGGCTTCCGCCGCACTATGAAGCGATCCAGACCGTTCTTTCTGCTGTTGAAATGGGAGAAGGCGTGATTAAAGTATCTGGAGAGGTCGGTACCGGAAAAACCATGGTATGCCGCATGCTAATTAATCAATTAGCCGAGCAAGTCGCTTTGGTTTACCTGCCTAACCCGCAGCTGTCGGCCGATGAACTGCGCCTCGCGGTGGCGAAAGAGCTCGGGATTGAAGTCGGTGGCGACTCTCTTGTGGATAGTATTCATGCCAAGCTACTGGAGCTGCATAAGCAAGGTCGCCAAGTGGTGGCCTTAATTGATGAAGCTCAGGGCCTGAGTAATGAAGCGTTAGAAGCAATACGATTGTTTGGTAATTTAGAAACTGAGCAGGCCAAGCTGATGCAAATTGTATTGCTTGGTCAGCCGGAACTCGATAGCCGTTTAGAGCAGCACCACTTGCGTCAGCTTCGTCAGCGGATCTCCTTTAGCGCCAATCTGCGCAGCTTATCCATGGCAGAAACGTTCGCTTACATTGATCATCGCCTCCAAGTCAGTGGCGGTAATGCGAAACTGTTTGATAAGTCGGTTAAGAAAGCCATTTGGAAAGCCTCGAAAGGGGTGCCAAGGTTGATTAACCAGGTTTGCCATAAAGCACTGTTGCTGGCTTATACCCAGCAAGAGACCCATGTGCAAAACCAGCACGTGTTTGATGCCATCAACGACACATTAGATACTTTGAAACCAAAATTTAAAACCCCGGTATTGTGGGGATGGGGAATGTCATGAGTGTAATTAATAAAGCGCTCTCTGAAATGACAGAGAAAAAAAATGGCCCCACACAAGTGATAGAAAAAGTTGACGTCGCGCCAATTAAAAGCAGTAACAAAATGGCTTGGCTTGTTGGGGGCGCAGCTTTGTGTATTGGTCTCGGCGCTTGGGCGCTCTCAGCGCAGCAACCAGATCAAGCCGCAGCTTCTCTGCAATCTGCAGAGAGTGAGCAAGTACTTACTAGTATTAATCAACCAGCTAATCCTACTGAAAGTGAACCTAGCCCGGTGACGACGGTTGTGACTATTGCGCCGCCAACGACCCAGCAAAGCCGTGAGCCTGTGGCTCAGATATACCAGCCAGAGTCTGAAGCCAATGTCGTTCAACCTAGCCCCAAAACAGTTGCGGTAAATCCAACGGCGACTAAGCCAACACCCGCAGCAGAAAAACCAGTGGTGGCAGAAAAAACGCAAGTGGCGAACAAAAAACAGCCAGCGACTAGAAAAACCGCCGATAAACCGTTAACCACCGCAAGTGTCACTCCGCAGAAAAAACAACAGACACCGGAACCGGGCGTAATGGAGGTGGTTCAAGTTGAGCTTACTCATCAACAACTGGCGGATAAGGCCAGTGCTCGGGCTAAAAAAGCGTTAGAGGCGAATGACTTTTCCGGTGCAATAAAGGCTTATAAGTCGGCGCTGCGTTATACCCCAAGAGACGTAGAGACTCGTAAGCGCATCGCGGCGCTTTACTATGGCCGAGGTGATGCCCGCCGCGCAGTGAAAACACTGCAGCAAGGGATTGAAATTGATAACGATAGCCAGCCACTGCGCTTAGCATTGGTGAATGTGCTTATCAAAGAGAACCTACCTCAAGCGGCACTCGGAGTGGTGGCGCACTTGCCCGAACAACCTAGTGTGGATTATCTAGCAGCGCGCGCTGGTTTGGCTCAGCAAGTTAAAAGGTCAGATCTGGCAATGGAGAGTTACCAGCTGTTAGCCAAATCAGAGCCAACCAACGCTAAGTGGTGGTTAGGCCTTGGTATTGAGCAAGAGCGAGCCAAGCAATTAGATAAGGCTCATGTGTCTTACTCAAATGCGTTAGAACGAGTCGGGCTCTCTAGTCAAACCCATAATTTCATCCGCAGTCGCCTTTCGGTGATCGAAGAGACCAAAGGAGCCAAAGATGCAAATTAAGCTACGTAAAAGGCTAGGTGATCTGTTAGTCGAAGAAGGGATCATCCTAGAGTCGCAAGTTGAAGAAGCGCTGGTTCATCAAAAACAAACTGGCCGTAAGCTGGGCGATACCTTGATCCAACTCGGCTTTCTAACCGAAAGCCAAATGCTCAACTTCTTGTCTCAGCAGCTTTCTTTGCCACTCATCGATTTGGGACGAGCCAATGTCGATGTCGAGGCGGTGCAACTTCTTCCCGAAGTTCATGCTCGCCGATTGCGTGCATTAGTGGTTGGACGCCAAGGCGATACCCTGCGTGTTGCCATGAGTGATCCCGCGGATCTGTTTGCGCAGGAATCTCTGCTAAGTCAGCTGCAACAATACGCCATTGATTTTGTGATTGCGCCCGAGCGTCAACTGGTTGAAGGGTTTGATCGATACTATCGCCGTACCAAAGAGATCGCGTCGTTCGCTGAGCAGTTGCATGCCGAACACCAAACAGAAGACGCTTTTGATTTTAGTTTTGGCGATGAAGCCGACAGCGATGAAGTAACGGTCGTAAAGCTTATCAATTCATTGTTTGAAGACGCTATTCAAGTTGGCGCCTCGGATATTCATATTGAACCCGATGCCAACGTACTTCGCTTACGTCAGCGTATCGATGGTGTGTTACACGAAACACTGCTCAATGAAGTCAACATCGCTTCAGCGCTGGTATTGCGCTTGAAGTTAATGGCGAACCTCGATATTTCAGAAAAACGCCTACCTCAAGATGGCCGTTTTAATATCCGAGCCAAAGGTCAGTCTGTTGATATTCGTATGTCGACCATGCCGGTTCAGCACGGCGAGTCGGTGGTAATGCGTCTACTGAACCAAACGTCGGGTGTTAGAAAGCTGGAAGAGTCTGGCTTGCCAGAACCTTTGCTGTTGAGGCTAAGGCAACAGTTACGCCGTCCACACGGAATGATTTTGGTGACCGGGCCAACGGGTTCAGGCAAAACCACGACGCTTTACGGCGCATTATCAGAGCTCAACGAGCCTGGTAAGAAAATCATTACCGCCGAAGACCCAGTCGAATATCGCCTTGAGCGGGTAAACCAAGTTCAGGTTAACCCGAAAATTAATCTCGACTTTTCCACCGTATTAAGAACCTTCCTGCGTCAAGATCCCGATATTATCTTGGTGGGGGAAATGCGTGACCAAGAAACGGTTGAAATTGGCCTGCGTGCTGCCTTAACCGGCCACTTAGTGTTGACCACCCTGCATACCAACGACGCCATCGACAGTGCACTGCGGATGATGGATATGGGCGCGCCAGGCTATTTGGTTGCCAGCGCCGTTCGTGCCGTGGTGGCCCAGCGTTTAGTGCGTAAGATCTGCCCAGATTGCAGTAGCCACGATAAAGTCGAAGAAGCGCGCCATCAGTGGCTCGCTTCTCGTTTCCCGAATCAGCAACAAGCGACTTTCTTTAAAGGTACCGGGTGTCAAAACTGTAATTTAACCGGCTACCGTGGCCGAATTGGTGTATTCGAACTGCTAGAGCTTGAGCATCATATGATGGATGCGCTGCGAGCAGGGGATGCGGTCGAGTTTTCTCGTCAAGCTAGGCTTTCTCCTAATTACAAACCTTTGCTCGCCTCCGCCATGGAGCTTGCTTTGCAAGGGGTCGTCAGCCTGGATGAAGTGATGAACTTAGGTGAAGGTGACGCATCTGGTTCGATAGAACCTATCTTGATGTAGGGAGGAGTGAATGCCTACTTACCAATATCAAGGCCGTAGCTTACAAGGCGATAAAGTTGGCGGCCAAGTCGATGCGCCAACAGAAGAGCTAGCGGCAGAAGCACTGATCAATAAAGGGGTGATCCCAACGTCGATTACCGCTGGGAAGTCGAGTGCAACCACCAATCTTGATTTAAGTAACTTGTTTGTACCAGCTATTCCTTTGGAAGTGTTGGTGATCTTTTGTCGTCAGCTGTACAGCTTGACCAAAGCTGGGGTACCGCTACTTCGAGCAATCAAAGGCCTGGTGCAGAACTGCTCCAACAAACAGCTTAAGCATGCTTTGGAAGAGGTGGGCCATGAGCTGACTAACGGCCGCAGCTTATCTGGCTCGATGCAATTGCATCCTAAGGTGTTTAGTCCTCTGTTTGTCTCTATGATCAACGTTGGTGAAAACACGGGTCGCCTCGATCAGGCGCTTTATCAGTTATCTCATTATTATGAGCAAGAGCTTGAAACGCGCAAACGGATCAAAACCGCGATGCGCTACCCAGTGTTCGTATTGAGCTTTATTGCCATTGCCATGCTAGTCCTTAATATCAAAGTGATCCCGCAGTTTGCCAGTATGTTCTCGCGCTTCGGGGTAGATTTACCTTTGCCGACAAGAATATTGATCGCTACCTCAGATTTCTTTGTTAATTATTGGGGATGGTTGGTTGGCTTTGTAATCGTCGCAGCCTTTACTATTCGTGCTTGGCTTGGTACCGCTGATGGCCGAGAAAAGTGGGATAAGTTTCGCTTAAGACTACCGATTGTTGGCGACATCGTTAATCGAGCCCAATTGTCGCGTTTTTCACGAACCTTTGCTTTGATGCTTAAATCTGGCGTGCCCCTTAACCAGTCTTTAGCACTTTCAGGCGAAGCCTTGGGAAACAAGTTTTTAGAAAGACGAATATTAGAGATGAAAGCCTCAATAGAAGCGGGCAGTACCGTCTCTTCTACCGCCATTCAAAGTCAAATATTCACTCCCTTGGTGATCCAGATGATCTCCGTAGGGGAAGAAACCGGTCGTATTGACGAGTTGCTACTCGAGGTCTCCGACTTCTATGATCGAGAAGTAGACTATGATCTAAAAACCTTAACCGCCCGAATTGAGCCGATATTATTGCTCATTGTTGCGGGCATGGTTTTGCTATTGGCACTGGGTATTTTCTTGCCAATGTGGGGCATGCTCGACGTCGTTAAGGGCGGGTAATATGGCTGACGTACGCGCCCCAAGGTTTGTCATTTGGCTGACTTTGATTTTTGTTTTGTTAGGCGTATTGCTTTACCACTGGCAACAGGTTGATAAAGAAGCGGAAAATACGGCATTTTCCGTGGTGGTTGGCCAAATGACCGAGCGAGCTAACAATTATCGTCAGCAATGGCTGGTGAACAAACAGCCGAGTAGCATGAAAGTGGCTGAGCAATTAGTTCATTTTGATGCCAATGGATGGGTAATGCCGATCCACAATAATTTGGTCGATTGCGACTGGTGGTTGCGAACTCTTTACCCCAATGTCGGTCGAGGTTACGTCGATGTACCTAGTTCGCGCTTAATAAGCAATGGCGTGAGTTATGAATGTCGTTATCAGTTTGAAAGTAAAAAAAATCTAGTACTTTCTTTGAGCGACAAAAATCTGTCGATAGGTGTCGAAAAATAGTCAAAGTTTAGTACTTTCTAATGGGCTTACTAGGATGCATACGATATAATCGCCGCCAGTAAGCGTTTCAAAAGTTTAAGTAGATAGGTGAGTTCAGTGAAAAAACAATCAGGTTTTTCATTAGTAGAATTAGTGGTAGTGATTGTTATTTTAGGGCTATTAGCCGCCGCAGCATTACCTAAGTTCTTGAATGTCACGGATGAAGCAAAAAAAGCCAGTATTGAAGGTGTCGCGGGTGGTTATGCCACGGGCGTACTTTCTGCGCGTGCGCAATGGGAAGCCAAAGGCCGCCCGGGTAATGGCACAGGAAATGCAAAAAAACACTGGATAGAGTACGACGGCGTAGAGTTCTGGTTAACGCGTTCTTTTAACGATAATGGCACCGAAAGCGGCTTCCGCGATGGCTACCCAATTGCGTTAAAGAAAGCAGGGGAATCTAACCCACCAGTAAGTCTAACTTCTGCGGCGTGCGTCGATTTAATGGAAAATTTGTTGCAAAACCCGCCTAAAGTGGGAGATGCAGCAAATACAGATTTAACGGACTTAAAATACACTGCCACTGCAAACAGTACAGATAACCCAGACAATACCTGTACTTACGTTCAGCAAGAAGGCAGTGATCATAAATTTATTTATGAAATTAAAACGGGACGAGTGACCGTTGAGTTGCAATAACCACCTTTTGGTTTTGCGTTTTAACTTAAGAAATTATTGAGAGATGTAACTATGAAAAAGCAAGGCGGTTTCACCCTAATCGAGCTAGTGGTGGTAATTGTGATTCTAGGTATTTTAGCGGTAACGGCAGCACCTAAGTTTTTGAACCTGCAAGATGATGCGCGTAAGAGCTCTATTTCTGGTTTAGTTGGCGCGGTTAAAGGCGCTAGCGGTATTGTTTATGGTAAGGCAGCGATTGCTGGTAAAGAAAGCGGTGCGCAAGCAATTAGTGTTGCTGGCAGTACTTTGAATGTTGTAAATGGTTATCCAAAAGCGACGGTCGCAGATCTTGAGCTTGTTGTAGAAGGGTTGGAGTCTGATTGGGATACCGATGTTGATGGGACTACAGTTGTTATGACCTTCAAGAGTGATAGTGTGTCTGGGGCAACTCAAATTAAAGCTACGGGCTGTTATGCGACATATAACCAAGCTGCTGCTAATGCAGCTCCAGTTGTCACCAATAACTGCCAATAAGTAGGAAGTTGATATGAAAAAGCAGAATGGTTTTACTCTTATTGAGTTAGTTGTCGTTATTGTTATTTTGGGTATTTTGGCTGTGACGGCGGCACCTAAGTTCTTAAACCTTCAAGATGATGCGCGCAACAGTGCGGCTCAAGGTTTAAAAGGTGCAATGGCTGGTGCAGCAGGTATTGTTTATGGTAAAGCAGCTGTCGCTGGTGATGAAACAGTATCGAGCGGTAAAAATGTGGGTACTATAGATCTTGTTTACGGTTACCCTGAAGCGTCAACAACGGGCATTGGTAATGCTGTCGATGGATTAAGCGGTGACAATTCTGATTGGACTGTAGTGTCAGGCGCGACAGGTATTGGTTACGGTTTCTCTAGTAGCAATACGGATTGCTATGTTGAATACCAAAATGCGACAAGCATTGCAGCGCCAATAATTGCCGTTAAGAATTGTAATTAATTGTAGTTATTTCTTAAGGCCAGCATCGCTGGCCTTTTTTAACGAATTCTTTTGGAGATAATAATGAAAAAAACAAATGGTTTTACTCTAATTGAACTGGTGGTTGTGATTGTTATTTTAGGCATTCTTGCTGTCACTGCGGCCCCTAAGTTTTTGAACTTGCAAACGGATGCAAGGGTTGCGGCATTAAATGGATTAAAGGGCGCTACAAATGGGGCTTTGGGTAGCGTTTATGGTAAGGCGGCTATCGAAGGGAAAGAATCTGAGTCAAATGATAGCATTTCAAGTGGTATCAATATCTCTCACGGTTACCCATCCGCAAATGACGGAGGAATCGGTGACGCAGTTGTTGGAGTAAACGAAGTAGGAGGTGATTGGGATGGTGCACCTGATGACCAAACGACGCCTGAAAGTTATGTGATTACATTTACTCAAACACCTTCCTTGTCTCAAGCCTCTTCAATTAAGGCAACAAGCTGTTACGTTCAGTATGAACAAGCAACTAGCCAGGCAACTCCTGTAGTCACTGTCTTTAAATCCGGATGCTAATCACGGATAAACCTATAACCCCGTCGAGTTATTAACCGCTAATTTGCACCCCTTGCGCAATTTAGCGGTAACTAATCTAAAATTCCTATATCCTATCAGGGCTTATTTCTCACTACTCCAAGGCAAGCAGTATGTCGTCATTAAGCAAGCGCAGTGCGGGTTTTACCCTTACCGAATTAATCGTCGTGATTTTGTTGATTGCGATCATGTCTGCCTACGCGGCCAGTAAATTTAGTGGGCCGAGTCAGTTTTCGGTTTATGCGGCGCGGGATCAAGCGATATCGGTTATCCGTCAGATCCAGCTAGGACGAATGCAGTCGAACATCGACCCTACTTTTCTTGGAGCAACCATTCCAGACCGTTACGTCTTAACCATCAGTGATGATGGTAAATGCTTATCGGCAAGAAATAGCACCTGTACGGAAGATAACGCGAATAGTAACTTTGTCTCTATCGATAATAGCGACTTTGTTTTTAAACCTACCGGATTAGAATTATCGTTTGACTTAACGGGCAACCCTTCTTGCCTATTGTTAGGGTCCAAATGCACTGAGCTTGGGTCACCTTCGGATGTCTATAAAATCGAAATATCGAATTCAGTCGATACCCTAAGCGTGTGCATCAATAGTGAGGGCTTTGTTAATGACTGCCTATAAGGTCAGAGGCTTTACCCTGATCGAAAGTGTTGTGGCTATTGTTGTATTGGGTATTTCAATGACCGTACTGGTCACGACTTTGTATCCCAGAATCGAAAATTCAGCCTCCTCCCACTATCAAGTACGAGCTTCTGCTCTGGCTCAGAGCATGATGACGGAAATATTGTCTCGAAGTTTTGACCAACATAGCGATCACAATGGCGGTATAGCTCGGTGTGGTGAGGTAGGTCAAGATGCCTGCACTGCAGCTAGTGACTTTGGCCCTGATGATACCAATAATGACGGCAATATTGATGAACAAGTCGCTCAATTTAATGATGTTGATGATTATATTGGCTGTTGGTATACCGCTTCGACTCAAAGCGCTTGTACTCAGACTCAAGCGGGAACGATTAGCGATGTTTTGGGGAAAACCAATGCTGATGCTTACAAGAATTTTCGAGTAGAAGTGGTTGTTGAATATGATAATAGTTCAGGCTTACTCGAAGGTCAGACTGCGACAGATAAAGTCTTTAAGAAGATCGTTCTAACGATATTCCCTGGTAAGTATGGCGAGTATCGTTTTGTAGCATATAGAGGGAATTACTGATGAAGAGATCAGGATTTACCTTGATTGAAATGATCGTCACAATTCTGGTTGTGTCGATCATGTTTTTAGCGGTCGCTGGCTTTTTAGAGTTAGGGACGAAAGGCTATGCTGATAGTGCGAAAAGACAGGCTTTGCAGAATCAAGCCCGTTTTGCGATAGAGAAAATGTCGCGTGAAATTCGCCATGCGGTGCCCAATAGCCTTAAAAATGAAACCAATCAATGCCTAGTGTTTTATCCCATTAAGTACTCAGGTTTCTACGTAGAGCGTCCATTGAGCGCAGCGATTCAATTTGTGATTGGCAATGATAACGCGCCCACTTCACTCAATGATGGGGAGTACATGGTAATTAACCCTTCTCAGTACAGCGATTTAGATACAGGGGCTTCTGCTGCTATTAAGGTGGCGCCATTGACGGCAACGTCAGCGGTTTACACGGTTTCAGCATCACTGCCTAGCCACTCAATTGCCCGGCGGCATTATATTTACAATCCAACCAAACAAATCAAATACTGTATCAGTAGCGGCGTTATTACCAAGCAAACGGGGGCTGAAGCTGCCGTCAAGATTGCTGAGAATGTAGTTAGTGGTGCTTTTAAGTATGAGGATGCATCCCTTGTTCGTGGAGGGTTAGTCCACCTAGAGCTGACTTTTGAACAAAGTGATGAACGAAGTGAATATAAACACGATGTGCAGGTGCTCAATGTCCCATAGAAAAAAACAAACAGGCAGTGTGCTCATTATTGCGGTTTTTGTCATTGTTGTGATGGGGATGCTGGGCTTAACGTTAACTCGTCTTGAGTGGTCGAATCAAGATACATTAACGCGTGAAACCTTAGGCACTCAGGCTTGGTTTGTCGCTAACTCAGGCAGTGAGTGGGGGCTTGCTTATCTATTTCCCCTGAATGAAGTGAGTAGTGGTATTACCACAGCGTGCACAACCTTAGAAAATAAAAGTAGTGGTGCTGTGAGTACGATTCTCTCGTCGACTGAAAATCGATGTTCTAGCTTGGCCATAAGATGTTCCCAGGTAGGCTCTGGAGCGGATCTCACCTTTTTCAAAATCACCTCAAAAGCAATATGTGGCAATCAACAATATGAAGTACAACGCGAACAAGAAGTCTGGGCTAGGGGGATAGAGTGATGAGAATATTAATAAAATCAGTATTGCTTTTGGGGTTAATTACTAGCTCTCTTCCTACGTTAGCAAGCTTTCCATTTCCTAATGGAGAGTGCCAGTTAAAAACAGGCGTACAAACTTGGAATACAGCTTCTAAACCTGAGCTAAAGCTCAAAGATTCTAGCCTTATAAAAAACCCGGAAAACTCTCCTTTTGTTGGTTTTCGCAAAAAGGATATTGAAGATAATCATAACAACAGTTGTGGTAGTGATGTTAAGTGTTCAGCTAACAAGACTTTAAGAGTAGATCGCCCTGAGTTTATCCATAACCACAATTATGGTGAGGGTGAAAGAGAGTTTGAATCAGATGGTAAGCTAGCTGGCCCGGTTAATTTAAAAGAAGTAAAAATCAAAGGCTCTGCAGTCGTTCTTTTTACGGGGGGGGAATATTGGATTAAGGAGCTTAAGATATCTGAAAATGCTCAGCTAAAGATCACAGCCAAAACAGTAATCAACGTTGAGGAGTTGTCCGTAAAGGGAAAGATTATCAATAAAGGTGCTATTTCTGATTTGATAATTATTGCTCATGGTCATATCGATGATGATGACGATGATGGTGCTGTTGAGCTCGATGATGGTGAAATCAAGATTGATACAGAGCATGAGGATGAGATCAGAGGCTACATTTTTGCGGAAGATGAGATAAAGCTGGAGAATAAAGCTCACATTCGCGGTGCGATTGTAGCGAAAGAAATAGAAATGGAAGACTCTAGTAAAGTCGTAACTGATTTGTCTGATTGCATGCCAACGCCACCAGAGTTTGATATGTGTGACTTGTATAAGTATCCCGCTGGCGCGTGGAGTGATGGTGCGAGTGTGACATTCAGTAATCCACCTGATTTTCCAAGTAGTGCGCAGAACAAATACTACATTGGTGGTTGGAAAACTGAATTTTGTCATCCTTCAGACTCTAACTGCGAAGCAGTAAAAACCTCTTTTGATGATTTTAGTCATGACTACTCAAGCGGGGCAAATACCTGCCAGCTTGCTCCCTGTTCAACGGGAGGGCAGAAAGTTGATACTAAAAAGATGCCTGCAGTTATGTTGCCTTCCCTTTCTGGGAGTGTAACGCTTAACTATAATAGGCCAGATGAGGTGACCGATAATGGTCTGTGCCAAGTAGAAGCTCTTGGGGATAGTTGCCATGAGCAAGGGAAAGGGGATGGCGTTATCACTCTGGGTAAGAGCCTAGCTTCGCTAACACTTTCCCATGGAGGGAATGGGTACCCTGTTACCCTAGTAATTCCTGATAACAAAACGATTTATATTGGACAATTACTATCTAATAGTACAAATGTCACGGTTCATATTGGTGAAAACTCAAGGCTAGTCGTAGATAGTTTTAATTTGAATTCTCCTAGCAATAAGCTGACTTCTGGAGCGAATGCACGGCTGTACGTTGCATCAAGTTTTAATTTATCTAACCCCACAGAGGTTAACCCTGATACCTCGCCAGATAACCTATTAATATATGCGCCGAGCGATTCATCTACAGCAATCTTTAACAGCTCGCCAGATGTTACCGTGAATGCTCATCTACTATTTGGCAAAGTGACGATGAACCAAGGCGGGGTTTACGGTGGCTCGGTGATTACCAATGACCTAATTATTTACGATAAGAAAACGGTGATTTTAGGAAAAAATCGATGCTTTGGCTCAAATGATAATTACACCCTAGAACTCTCTCCACTTAAGCAGTTCTTCTTACTCTGTGAACAACCATTAGCAACATTCAGAGTGCTTAATGATAACAATGAGATAGCTGAAAACTATTCGGGTGAAATTGATATTACGCGTTCGAGCGAACTAGTAATTGATCAAGTGGTTATTGGGCAGAAAGTGGGTGATGGTAAATATCGCCCTGAAAAAGGGCTCCTCCAGCTTAAGTTAAAAGCGAGCAAAATTGGCAATTTTAGTCTGCAAGGCCAGCTTTCTACGGATGCGAACCAGTCACAAACTGGTGGCTACTACATTGCTCCGTATAAGTTTGATATCCCCGAAGTTGGTGCCATTGCGGGAAAATCTACCGCTTTTGATATTCAAGTTCTTGCGTGTAAAAATGATAAAGTTACGCCAGTTACAGGCTACGACGGTGAGCGAACGCTGACTTATACCAATTCAACATTAACGAGCCCTAAAGGTGGGACAAATCCAGCGTTAGAAATCTTAGCCAGTGAAAATGCACAGAACACTACCAAGCAAGTGAAGTTAAAGTTCTTTGATGGAAAGGCCGGAGCGTATATGAAGTATGCCGAGTCAGGTGGAATTTGGTCGCAGCTTTCAGACCCTAACTTTGCCTGCCCTGAAGGATTTGACTGTCAGTTAGAAGACTCAGAGGTATGGAGCGGGTTAAAGGGGATCTTAAACGTCAAATTACGTCCTTGGACGTTTGCAATATGCCCTACAGGCTCAAAAACAATGGATGGTACCTCTTCTGGTGGTGAAGCCTTTATTGCAGCAGGAGATACATTTGAGTTAGACATAAAGCCCATCATTTATCGAAGTGAAGGCTCAATGCAAGCTGAATACGATCTCTGCTCCGTTGCAACAACGAAAAACTTTTATAACAGTGGCGCTTGGCCTGCTAAGGTCTCGTTAACTCACAAAGTGGCATCGCCTGCTTCAGCAAATGATGGTTCGTTTACTGGTACCTTAGAGAAGCTAAACACTGCCGCTAGCTCAAGCATGATGATTCGTTTTGATGGCTTGTCGATTACGGAAGTTGGCAGCTTTAATATCTATGCAGCTTCACAAGACAGTATATATAAGAACATTCAAGGTGGTATCGAACAGGGTGTTCGAGAAATCGGCCGCTTTTACCCTAAGTATTTTCGAAATATAGATAATACTTGGGACTACCCAGATGCGAGATCATTTACTTATATGAACCAAGCATTCGATGGCTTAGAGTTTAAAGTAGAAGCACTTAACGCAAGTAAGGGCGTGTTAAAAAACTATTACCACAGTGGATACAATAACTCATTAAGAGCTAAATTTGCGCTTTTTGAAAATAGTAGCAATGTATTTAGACTTAAGAGTCCAGTTATTGATGCTGGCGATTGGACTGATAACCTTGTTAAAAGCAAGAGTGTTGGTGTATTTAACTATTCGAAAAAATCGCTAGATTGCGGAACAGAGTTCTGTTGGATGAAAGGTAAAAATGCTACCTATTTAGATGGCCCTTTTAATCTGGGTTCAAAATCCTCTACTACATTTATCTCTATTGATAACGCAGGCAGCGTTGACCCTATCGCTTTTGCTTCAACTGAAGACCAGAAGTTAACGCTACAACCTGATGTTCGTTTTGGTCGCATTGTATTAGAGGATGTCGGAGGTACTCAAGGAAAGCCAATTAGCATTCCCTTAAAAGTAGAGTATTGGGATGGAGAAAGCTTTGTTAAGAGCAAAGATGATAACTCTACTTCTTTCGATGGAAAGCATTACCATACTCAGCCGATTTGGCAGGCTGAGGCTCTTGCTAATAACATCATCTTGGCGAAAACGGGCACCGTATCGAATGGGGAATCTAGATCGCTGGAGGCATCACAGGTAAAAGTTATGCGTGAGCGGAGTCGTATATGGTTAGAGCTTGCTAACGGTAAAAACTCGCTTCCTTGGCTGCAATATGATTGGAGTAATAATGTTGGTGAAGATGAGGAAGATCCCTCTGCTGTCGTCACCTTCGGCTCCTACCGCGGCAACGACCGAGTGATCTTCCGTGGTGAAAGTCGGTTGACCGGGCACTAAAAACAGGATATTTCTGGTGTTATGTAAAGAATCTGCAAGAAAAAGCGAGATTCAGTCCATGTTTACATGCCAATGCCTTGCTGATAACGCAAGGCATTGGTACATTTAGTGCAATTTTATCTCTTCTAATGCTCGCAGGATGAACGAAGAATATGTTTAAAAAACTTCGTGGCATGTTTTCAAACGATCTTTCTATCGATTTAGGTACAGCCAACACACTTATTTATGTCAAAGGTCAAGGGATTGTCCTTGATGAACCTTCTGTAGTTGCCATCCGTCAAGACCGTGCAGGTTCGGCGAAAAGCGTAGCAGCAGTAGGGCACGAGGCTAAGCAAATGCTTGGTCGTACTCCTGGTAATATTTCTGCTATTCGACCAATGAAAGACGGCGTAATTGCCGATTTCTACGTGACAGAAAAAATGCTGCAACACTTCATCAAACAAGTGCACGACAACAGCGTACTAAAACCAAGCCCACGCGTGTTGGTTTGTGTGCCTTGTGGTTCAACCCAAGTTGAGCGCCGTGCCATTCGTGAGTCTGCGCTAGGCGCAGGTGCTCGTGAAGTGTACCTAATTGACGAGCCTATGGCGGCGGCAATTGGTGCTGGCTTACGCGTTTCTGAGCCAACGGGCTCAATGGTGGTTGATATCGGTGGTGGTACCACTGAAGTCGCGGTTATCTCGCTAAACGGCGTGGTTTACTCCTCTTCAGTACGCATCGGTGGTGACCGCTTTGATGAAGCGGTGATTAACTACGTTCGCCGTAACTACGGCAGCTTGATTGGTGAAGCGACAGCGGAAAAAATCAAACACGAAATCGGCTCGGCTTACCCAGGCGATGAAGTGGAAGAAATTGAAGTGCGCGGTCGTAACCTCGCAGAAGGTGTGCCACGTAGCTTCACTCTGAACTCAAACGAAATCCTAGAAGCACTACAAGAGCCGCTATCGGGTATCGTTTCTGCCGTTATGGTTGCACTAGAACAGTGTCCACCAGAGCTGGCTTCAGATATTTCAGAGAACGGCATGGTGCTAACCGGTGGCGGTGCGTTACTGAAAGATCTCGACCGTCTACTTACCGAAGAAACGGGTATTCCAGTTGTGGTTGCTGATGAACCACTAACTTGTGTGGCTCGTGGCGGCGGTAAAGCGCTTGAAATGATTGATATGCACGGTGGCGACTTATTCAGTGAAGAATAACGCTTTGTTGCGTTCACCGCGTAGGTAAAAGGCGATGAAACCGATTTTTGGCAGAGGCCCATCTCTGCAATTACGCCTGTTTTTTGCCGTTGTTCTATCAGCCAGCCTTATGCTGGCTGATAGTCGTTTAGACGCATTTTCAGGTGTCCGTTATTTTCTTAATAGTTTAGTTGCACCGATCCAGTATGCCGCTAACTTACCGCGTAGCATGTTTGATGGCGTTTACGATCGCTTTAACACACGCGAAACCTTAATCACCTCGAATCAAACCCTTAAGCGTGAAGTGTTGCGTTTGAAGAGCAACTTGATTTTGCTTGATCAATACCGTGAAGAGAACCAGCGCCTGCGTAAACTGCTGGACTCGCCTTTCGTTCGTGATGAAAGAAAAGTGGTAACCGAAGTGATGGCGGTCGATTCTTCACCTTATCGTCACCAAGTGGTGATTGATAAAGGCTTGATCGACGGGGTGTATCAAGGTCAGCCCGTGATTAACGAAAAAGGCATTGTTGGCCAAGTGACTTTTGTTGCAGCCCACAACAGCCGTGTATTGCTGATCACCGATGCCAACAGCTCGATCCCGGTGCAAGTGGTGCGCAATGATATTCGCGTTATCGCCTCTGGCAACGGTAGAATCGATCAAATTCAGCTGGAGCATATTCCAAGCAGTACTGAGATTGAAGAA
>Ga0209379_10000852_pt1 | contig 22157 bp, 22 predicted proteins | sample tdDd001_FD_187124 | JGI IMG/M metagenome (GOLD analysis project Ga0209379, IMG submission 187124) | Marine sediment microbial communities from the Atlantic coast under amendment with organic carbon and nitrate - tdDd00.1 (SPAdes)... | ecosystem: Environmental > Aquatic > Marine > Coastal >...
ATTGGATGCGTTCGTAGATCTTCGTGATGTACGTGTACCTGAGGAGAAGGAAGAGAAGCCAGAATTCGATCCGATCCTACTGCGTCCTGTAGACGATCTTGAACTAACAGTTCGCTCTGCTAACTGTTTGAAAGCAGAAGCGATTCACTACATCGGTGATCTTGTACAGCGTACTGAGGTTGAGCTACTTAAAACGCCTAACCTTGGTAAAAAATCTCTTACTGAGATTAAAGACGTACTTGCATCACGTGGTTTGTCTCTGGGCATGCGCCTAGAAAACTGGCCACCAGCGTCTATCGCTGAAGATTAATCGATAATAGTTAGAAGGATTAGGTCATGCGCCATCGTAAGAGTGGTCGTCAACTCAACCGCAACAGCTCACATCGTAAAGCGATGTTCAGCAATATGGCTAGCTCTCTAGTACGTCATGAAGTTATCAAGACTACATTGCCAAAAGCAAAAGAGCTACGTCGCGTAGTTGAGCCTTTGATTACACTAGCTAAGACTGACAGTGTTGCTAACCGTCGTCTAGCATTTGCACGTACTCGTGACAACGAAGTAGTTGCAAAACTATTCAACGAACTAGGTCCACGTTTTGCTGCTCGTCAGGGCGGTTACACTCGTATCCTAAAAGCTGGCTTCCGTGCTGGTGATAAAGCTCCAATGGCTTACATTGAGCTTGTTGATCGCCCTGCTGCTGAAGAAGCTGCTGAGTAATCAGTTCGTATGAACAAAAAAAGCCGAGCTTAATGCTCGGCTTTTTTGTGTCTGTCGTTTGAGCTAATCACTAACCCACCTAGCAAGTTCTAACTAGATCGTCTTCATATAAAAGGGCTGACGCTTTCACGCCAACCCCTTAATAGAATTCTGCTGTGATTACTTCCAGATAGCACCTAGGCTATCAAGTAATCCCGAGCTTGCACCTTGGCTTTGAAGAGCATTTAGAATGATGGGTGCAAAGGTAGAAATCAACGATGGATCCATACCAAGTGCAGAGAAAGCACTTTTTACTGTCTCGTTGTTGGCAATCATTGCCGTTAGGCCACTTGATTGTAGTGAATCAAAGCCAGGGATCAGGCCGGCTAATTCACTTGTCTCACTGCTACCTAATGAGTTTTGTGCTAATGCTAACAGTGAACCGACACCACCGATTGCTTGCTCTGAGGAAACGTTAGCATTGTTTTGAATAGCTGAAACTAAATCAGTGTCAGCAGCTCCTTGTTGGGACCAAGTTTGCACTGCGCCCATAAGAGCAGCGTTTGCAATGGCACCGTACCCGCTGTCATTAGATGCTGTCGATGAATCTTTTGATGTACTCTGACAACCAACTAATGCTGTTGCAACCAAAGCTGCGATGGCTAATTTCTTGTACATGCTTTCTCCTTGTTCATTAAGCATTGATACCGTTTACAGCGGTATTCGTTTCCACAGTATTATATATAAAAAACGGCGACACAATGGTCGCCGTGAATTCATCAATGGATAAGTCTTAGATTAAAGAATATCTAGTAGCTCTACTTCGAATACTAGAGCAGCAAATGGTGGGATTGCAGCACCTGCGCCACGCTCACCGTATGCTAAGTCTTGAGGAATGTATAGTTTCCACTTAGAACCTACAGGCATTAGTTGAAGCGCTTCAACCCAACCTTTGATAACGCCAGTTACAGGGAACTCTGCAGGTTGACCGCGAGAAACAGAGCTGTCAAATACAGTGCCGTCAGTTAGCTCACCGTGGTAGTGAACGCGAACTTGCTTGTCAGAAGTTGGGATTTCACCAGTACCTTCAGTGATGATTTCGTACTGTAGACCAGACTCAAGAACAGTGACTTCAGAACGTAGAGCGTTGTCTTTTAGGAAAGCTTCACCGTCTGCTGCTGCTACTTTAGCTGCTTCTTGACGTGCTGCTTCAACGCGAGTATGTAGCTCTTGAAGTGCATTGTTGATTTCGTCAACTTCGATAGCTGGCATATCACCTACTAGTGCAGTTGCGATACCTGCCGCGATTGCGTCAACGTTAAGACCTTCAAGACCAGAACCTGCAAGTTGCTGACCCATCTGTAGACCGATACCGTAGCTTGCTTTTTGCTCTACAGTCTCAAATTTTACTTCAGACATAGTGTCTCTCTTTGTATGGTTTGTGTTAAAGGCGTAAGGATACCAGTAATAGCATCACGATGAAATGTTCACCTCCATATAGTATCGAGCAGGTAGTAATGTGCGATTTAGATCGACTTTCATTGACTTAGCTGCAAATTTTGACCTGTTGATAACCGAGTTGAGCGAAATTTCCTATACTCATGTGCGCTTGGTTTTTATACTTGGATTGAAGCCTGCTTGGAGATGAGATGCGATGAATCGCAGAAAGAAAAAGAAACAGCCCTCTGTGAATTATGTTGAGCTATTGAAAGAAAAATGGTCGGCAATAGATTGGCATCAAATGAAGTCGAAACTGAGCGAACGTTGGAACGTATTACCGAAACTGCATCAAAGAGCACTCATGGTTCTAGTGCCAATTGTGTTTTTGCTAGTGCTTATTCCATTTCCTGAATCGAAGCCAGATACCGTAGAAGCAGAGCCTCAGCGCGTGGCTATAGATATCAACACCACAGGGTTGAGTGAGCAAAAAAGCGCGAGTCAAAAGAATCTCGCATCTAAAGAATGGAAAGAGTATCAAGTTAAAAGTGGTGATACCTTAGCTCAGGTATTTCGTAGCAATAATCTTGCGATGTCTGACTTGAACGCACTGGTTAAGGTAGAAGGTTCTGATAAGCCGCTCAGCTACATCAAACAGGGTCAGTTAGTGCGCTTTAAGCTCACGGACGAAGGCCAACTCGATATTCTGCAACTTGAGAAGAAAGATCAATCTGTCATGTTCTTTCGCCTGTCAGATGGCGGTTTTGGTCGAAGTAAGTAGTCGCTTACGTTGTCGAATTGATTATTCATCTAATACTCTTGCGTGTCGCTTGATTGGTTTGAGGTTTCTCCAAGGAATCAGTGGCACGACGATCATGACAATTCCAACAATGGTTAACCAGTCTGGCACTTCGTTAAACCACATAACGCCGAATAGGGTGACAAACAGTAATCCTGAATTCTCCGCGACCGCAATATTCCCTGCCGGCGCTTTTTTATAGGCAGCGACCGCGACACCGTTGTAAGCCAAGATCAAACTTGCACTGGCAAGTATCAGTATTAACTCCTGAGCGTTTAACTGTTTCCATACTGAGAGGGCCAACACGCTTGCGATAGGCAACGAAAGCAGAGTTGTCCAGAATAAGGTGCTGATCACCGTTTGTTGAGCAGGAAGCTTGCGTGCAGTGACATTAAACAGCGCGAGAGTGATAGCTGTACCCAAAGCAAACAGAGCCGCCCAGTGAAACTCTGATGGCCGCAGCACTACAAGTACTCCTAGAAATCCGACCAAACTTGCGGCAATCTTAGTTGCTGATGGCGTTTCCCTGAGCAGCAATATGGATAACGGCAGCATTAAAAGAGGGGCGGCATAAAAAACGGCATTCGCTGTGGCTAACGGTAAGTGAGTAATTGCTACTACCATACAGCCGCTACCAATTAAGATAAGGTGCGCACGAAATAAATTAAGGCCCAGACGATAGAGTTTTCGAGCATTTGGCTTTTGCCTAAACCACAGCGGAAAAATCAGTGCTAGCGAGAGCAATTGGCGAAGCAGCACATATTGAAATATTGGCACATCGCCATTGAGTAGTTTTACCGCAACATCGGAGAGTGAAGCGGTAAAGTTACCAAAAACCAACAACAAAATCGCAAGATGATAGGTGGAGATAGCCATTACTATTTGCAGAGCTTCATATCTATGTGTGGAATATCATCTTCCAAATACATCTCAGAGGTTTGCTCAAAACCGTGCTTCTTATAGAAGTTAGCGAGATGCTCCTGAGCGCCGATCTCAATACTTTCCCTTGGCCATAGAGTTTCGCAGTCAGAGAGTGCCTGTTGAATTAACGTATGACCTAATCCATTTCCTCGGTGATTTATTGACGTCGCGACTCGGCCAATGCTGACTGATGGGTAGCTTATCCCTGCAGGCAATAATCGAGCGCAAGCCACTAATTCATCATTGTTATAGCCCAGTAAGTGATGGACTCCGCTCTGATGGTCTTTATCGTCCAATTCAGGGTAAGGGCAGGTTTGCTCAACGACAAAGACATCAACGCGTAATTTAATTAGTTGATAAAGCTGAGTGGTGGTCAGTTCGCTAAAGGGTAATCGCTGCCAAGAAATCATAATGTAGTCTGTTCCAAATGAGTTAATAGCCAGACGTTATCAATTCTCTCGTTATTCGGCATTAACAATTGTTAATTCTGTCCTCGCTTTTTTATACGGCTCAGGCTAATCGGAGTTATACCTAAATAGGCGGCAATTTGATAATCATTGAGTCGATTAAGCAAATCCGGAAAGTTATGGCAAAACAGCTCATAGCGCTCTTCAGGTGAATAAAGCAGCATAAAGCGTTCTTTGTTTTCTTTATGCATCAACTGAGTTTCAAGTAGCTTGAGGTAGATACCGTGTTTTTCTTCGCGCCAAACTCTCAGTGTCTCAATGGGCAAAGCGATCAATGAGCATGGTGTTAAGGATTCCAATAGATAAGGAGACGCTTGCTGTTTGATCAAACTTTCAAAACCAATGATCCAGTCATTCTCCCAATAGAACTCTTTACTGAACTCTTTGCCTTTATCGGTGAGATAAGCCGAATGACAGATCCCATTTAATAGAAAATGGATCTCTTGAGCGATCTCACCTTGGTGGAGCAGGATATGGCGAGTCGGAAGTTCGATCAATTGAGCAGATTGGCACAGTTGTTCACATTCGATATCGCTAAACCCGTTGAGAGTAAGTTGCTGTTTAAAAGCATCAAGCATAAAGAATCATTAGTGAATACAAAGTGGTTTGATTCTACCTGATATTGCTTATGTGCTAGAAATAAAAAAGCCGCGATATCTATCGCGGCTTTGAGTCGGCTGTTTAGATTAACTTACTTTTGTAGATCGATTTGATAAACGGCAAAGCCGACATCGTCGGTACCAACACGCTTCATTGGGTACTGACCCTTTTCTTCAATGAACTTAGCGGCTTTCTCGCTTGGAGAGGTTTCAAAGCGAATGTCTAATTTCTTATCTGATTTAATTGGTGCAAATGTCCAGTTGTTGTCTGCGCTTGGCTTAAATTCGCCTTTTTCATTGCTTACACGAGTAATGTAAGACGCAATAACCGAACGGTTTTCATCTGGAGAATCGAAGGCAACGAACTCAGAACCTGTGCCTGGGAACTTGTTGCTGTATGCACGGTAGTTGTTGGTTGCGATGATGAAGTTTTGCTTCATATCGATTGGCTTACCTTGGTAGGTCAGGTTAACGATACGCTCAGCGCCTTCATTGATTAGCTTACAATCGCCATCGTATTTCGCTGCTGTTGTTACGTCGATCTGGTAGTTAAGACCATCGATTACATCAAAGTTATACGTACGGAAACCATCCCAGTCGATTAGGCTTTGTGGTTCAGTGCTGTTTACATCAATCTGTTTGAACTGACCCGCTGTACACTCTAGCCACTCTTTAACTTCTTTACCGCTTACCTTCATTGCAACAAGTGTATTCGGGTATAGGTAAAGATCGGCTGCGTTACGGAAAGTTAGCTGGCCTGATTCTACTTCGGTAAAGTTTGCCGGGTCATTCTTACGACCACCAGCTTTAAATGGAGCAGCAGCAGATAGAACAGGGATGTCTGCTAGATCTGGGTCACCTTGAATAAAGCGTTCAACGTAATCTTTCTGTGCTAGGTTGACGATCTGTACTGTTGGATCATCTTGAACCAACGCTAAGAAGCTGTACATAACGTCGTTAGCTTTACCAATTGGTTGGTTAACGAAGTCACGTGTACCTTTGTGGTCTGCTTCTAGAACTTTAACCATCTCAGCGTCAGCTTCTGCTAGAGATGTCTTAGTTTTCTTGTCATAGATTGGGCGAGCTTCAGTTTGACCTTTAACAACCGTCCATTTGCCATCTTGTTCTTTCAGTTCTAGATCGATAACACCAACATGGCTACCCCAACGGCCTGGCATAACAGAAGCTACGCCGTGGATCGTACCTTTTTCGTTATCAACCCCCGGGATGTTATCAAAACCTTTGCCTGGGAATACTGCATGAGAGTGACCAAAGGCGATCGCATCAATACCTTCTACTTGTGCTAGGTAGTAAGTAGAGTTTTCTGCCCCAACTTTGTGTGGGTCTGAAGAAACGCCAGAGTGAGGAATTGCAACGATAACGTCAGCGCCTTCAGCTTTCATCTGTGGGACCAGCTCTTCTGCTGATTCTTTAATGTCCTTAGCGAAGACTTTGCCTTCTAGGTTCTTTTTATCCCAAACCATGATTTGTGGTGGAACAAAACCGATGTAACCCACTTTAATTTCGTGTTCAACACCGTCTACATCCTTAAATGTGTGTGACTTAATGATGTACGGTTTGAAGTAGCGCTTACCTGTTTTCTTATCGAATACGTTAGCGCTAATGTACGGGAAGTCTGCATCGTTAATTGTTTCAGCTAAGAACTCTAGACCGTAGTTGAATTCGTGGTTACCAATGTTACCCACATCGTAGTTCAGTTGGTTCATTGCTTTGTAGACAGGGTGAACTTCGCCTTTTTCGATACCTTTTGCAGCCATGTAGTCACCCATAGGGCTGCCTTGGATCAGGTCACCGTTGTCAACTAGGACACTGTTTTCAACTTCAGCGCGAGCTTGTTTCACCAAAGTAGCAGTACGAGTTAAGCCGATTTTCTGTGATGGCTTATCTTTGTAGTAGTCATAGTCCATGACGTTTGTGTGAATATCAGTGGTTTCTACGATACGTAATTTGATCGTATCTGCCATTACTGGACCAGCCATGGTTAGCATTCCACCAAGAATGGCAAGAGACAGAGGTTTCACTGCTACTTTCATTTTTAAGCTCCGATAGCGTTATTTAGACGTTGCTTAATGTAACAAAATTAGATGAAACAATGATTTCAACCAATAATAAAGTGTGATGTGAAACAATTACTTTATGGTGTTCTGCCAACTATATCTCAATATCGATTAAATAGTCGCCAACAAAAAATGTGTCCTTATCAGTTATTGATATAAAAAATGAAATTTTAGAATTTCAGGTAATATGTAATGAGCGCCATAATGCCATCATCAACAAGGAAAGGGTGACACTATGGCGAGCAAGGATACGATTTCTCAATTCCCAGTGAGTAATCTGCACGCACAGCGTAGCAAACAAATAAATCTCAACACTGTTGGCCACAGTGTTTTAAACAAAGGTGAAGTTGCCCTCGTTGGCTCAGGTCCTGGTGATGTGGAATTACTCACGCTTAAAGCACTGCGTTTTTTGCAGCAAGCGGATGTGGTTCTATATGACTACCTAGTTTCTGACGACATTCTTGCTCTGATTCCTAGTGACACTATTTTGGTTTGCGTAGGCAAGCGCGCGGGTCATCACAGTGTTCCTCAGGAAAAAACCAATCAACTGTTGGTCGATTTTGCTCAGCAAGGTCACCGCGTTGCGCGCATCAAAGGTGGCGATCCGTTTATCTTTGGTCGTGGTGGAGAAGAGCTAGAAGTCCTGTCGGATGCGGGCATCTCTTTTCATGTTGTTCCGGGTATTACTGCCGCGGCAGGGGCAACGGCATACGCAGGAATCCCTCTGACTCACCGAGACTACGCTCAATCAGCCATGTTTATTACGGGTCATTTGAAAGCAGAGAGCGATCAAATGGACTGGACGACACTCGCTCGAGGTAATCAGACCTTAGTCATCTATATGGGCTTAATGAAGTCTGAGTACATCCAAAGCCAATTGGTTGAACATGGCCGAAACCCAGACACTCCGATCGCGATCATTGAACGCGGTACTCAATCAACACAAAGAATTTTTAAAGGTCAGCTCGCTCAACTAGCTGAACTTGCTAAAGATGCGCAATCGCCGTCTCTTATCGTCATTGGCGAAGTGGTGTCGCTGTCAGACAAATTGGCGTGGTTCAATCCGCAGCCTCAAACACAGCAGCGCCAATTCGCGTAACACATTTTTGATTAGTCAGATGCTCACTATAGAGCCGCAAAGGAAGCACTAACATGGACCAAGAACGTTTAACCCACCTCAAGCAGCTCGAAGCGGAGAGTATTCATATCATCCGTGAAGTTGCCGCTGAGTTTGATAACCCAGTGATGATGTACTCCATCGGTAAAGATTCATCGGTGATGCTACATCTTGCACGTAAAGCTTTTTACCCAGGCAAGATTCCATTTCCTCTTTTACACGTGGATACCGATTGGAAATTCAAAGAGATGATTGAGTTTCGTGATCGCACGGCAGAGAAGTATGGCTTTGAGCTTTTGGTACATAAGAACCCTGAAGGTCTAGCGATGGGTTGTAGCCCATTTGTACATGGTTCTTCTAAGCACACTGACATTATGAAAACTCAAGGCTTGAAACAGGCGTTGAACAAATATGGGTTTGATGCGGCTTTCGGTGGAGCGCGTCGTGATGAAGAGAAGTCACGTGCTAAAGAGCGAGTTTATTCATTCCGCGATAAGAATCATACCTGGGATCCAAAGAATCAACGCCCAGAGCTATGGCGCACTTATAACGGCCAAATTAACAAAGGTGAAAGTATCCGTGTTTTCCCATTGTCGAACTGGACTGAGTTAGATATTTGGCAATACATCTATCTAGAAAACATCGAAATTGTGCCACTTTACCTTGCGGATAAGCGCCCAGTTGTTGAGCGTGATGGCATGTTGATTATGGTCGATGATGATCGAATGGAGCTTGAACCGGGTGAGAAGATCGAAGAGAAGAGTGTGCGCTTCCGTACGCTTGGATGTTACCCGCTAACAGGGGCGATTGAGTCCGAAGCAAATACGCTAACAGGCATTATTGAAGAGATGCTGGTTGCGACTTCAAGTGAGCGACAAGGGCGAGCGATCGACCACGATCAGTCAGGATCGATGGAACTGAAAAAACGCCAAGGCTACTTCTAATTAAGGATCTAAGGAAAGAAACATGAATAGCGCAGTAGAAGCTCAATTAGAAGAGCTAGGTATCGAAGGTTACCTAACACAGCACCAATACAAATCATTACTCCGATTTTTGACCTGTGGTTCAGTCGATGATGGCAAAAGTACCTTAATTGGTCGTTTGCTCCACGATTCAAAACAAATTTATGAAGATCAATTAGCAGCAGTCCACAACGATAGCCAACGTGTGGGTACAACTGGGGAGCGTCCAGATCTCGCTCTATTGGTTGATGGTTTACAAGCGGAGCGAGAGCAGGGGATCACGATTGATGTGGCTTACCGTTACTTCTCGACTCAGAAGCGTAAGTTCATCATTGCGGATACGCCAGGGCATGAGCAGTACACGCGAAACATGGCGACAGGCGCATCAACTTGTGATGTTGCTGTGATCTTGATTGATGCGCGTAAAGGCGTATTGGATCAAACACGTCGTCATTCGTTTATCTCTAATCTGCTTGGCTTGAAACATTTTGTTGTAGCAGTAAACAAAATGGATCTCGTTGATTACTCACAAGATCGTTTTGAAGAAATTCGTGATGAATACTTGGAGTTTTCTAAGAATTTACAAGGTGAGACCGATATTCAAATCTTGCCACTGTCAGCTTTAGAAGGTGATAACGTGGTAGAGCCGAGCCCTAAAATGAGCTGGTTTAAAGGCGCACCACTGCTTGAGATCTTAGAAACTATCGATGTGGATCAAGACAAAGCGGCGGGTGAATTCCGTTTCCCAGTTCAATACGTAAATCGTCCTAATCTCGATTTTCGTGGTTTCGCAAGCACGATTGCTTCAGGCACAGTGAAAGTGGGTGATGAAGTTAAAGCACTGCCATCGGGTAAGACTTCAAAAGTTGCACGTATTGTGACGTTTGATGGCGACCTAGAGCAAGCGCAAGCAGGTCTAGCCGTTACGCTAACTCTACAAGATGAAATTGATATTAGCCGTGGTGACTTAATCGTACTGGAAAACGCAAAAGTCGAGTCAAGCAATCACTTACTGGCAGATATTGTGTGGATGACAGAGCAACCGCTTCAACCTGGTCGTGAGTACGACGTGAAAATCGCAGGTAAGAAGACTGTTGGTCATGTGGAAGCGATTCGTCACCAATACGACATCAACAACTTGTCCACGCACAGTGCAGTCGAGTTGCCATTGAATGGTATTGGTTTGTGTGAATTGACGCTGACAGAATCTGTGGCGCTGGACGCTTACCAAGCGTGTGCTGATACTGGTGGCTTCATTGTGATTGACCGCCTGACTAACGTCACGGTTGGTGCTGGCCTAGTGCGTGAAAGCTTATCTCAAGTAGAGACGAAAGCCGGTGATATCTCAGCGTTTGAGGTTGAGCTCAATGCCCTAGTACGTAAACACTTCCCGCATTGGGAAGCGAAAGATATCAGTCAACTACTTAAGTAGAGCCTGATCGATTAAGGAAGCGTTATGTGGCAGCAAGGATTTGTGTTGGCAATATTACTCGGCATCGTTGCTTGCCTACTGACGACACGAATTAAACCGAGTTTTATCTTTGCAGGAGCGGCGTTCATCGCCTTTCTTGGTGGCATGATAGAGCTTGGTGATGTGGCGACAAACTTTACTAATTCTTCCTTATTAACTCTTGTGCTGCTGATCTTAGCATCGGCAGCACTGGAGAAAACTTTGCTGATCAGCTGGGTTAGCCGCTCCCTTTCCACTGGTAAGTTAGGCACCGTAGTCGCAAAGCTTGGCGTATCGACTGCGCTGCTCTCTTCTTTTACCAATAATACAGCGGTGGTGGTGTCCCTGATTGGCGCCATTAAACGCAATCAACAACACGCCCCTTCAAAATTATTGATCCCGCTTTCTTATGCCGCAATCTTAGGTGGAACGCTGACGTTGATCGGCACGTCGACGAATTTGATCATTAACAGCTTTGTTGAAGATGCAGGGCTACCGAGTTTAGGCTTTTTTACGCCCACTTTGATCGGTTTGTCTGTGCTGTTTGGGGGCTTATTGATCTTGATCCCTCTGAGTTACTTATTACCGAACTATGACGATCAAAGCCAAGACGATTTGCCTTATTTCCTCGAAGCTCGAGTTGAGCCAGGATCTCCGTTGGTTGGGCGCAGTATCAGTGAAAACAATCTGCGTGCGCTACGTAAACTCTTTTTAGCTGAGGTGGTTCGCAATGGTCAGACAATGCCATCAGTTGAACCTGATTTTGTCTTAGAGGCAAAAGACCGCTTACTTTTTTGTGGCGATATTGAAAGCGTGGCGACATTGCAAGAGATCCAAGGACTCACTCTATTTGGTCAACATCACCTCAACGGACAAAGCTTTGTTGAAGTGGTTGTGAGCTCTTCGGCAAGTTTCTGTAATAAAACCCTTAAATCAAGTCACTTCAGAGACCGGTTTGATGCAGTCGTCGTGGCCATTCGCCGTGGACATGAAAGATTAGAAGGCGGTTTAGGTAATATCACCTTAAATGCAGGGGACACGTTAGTTCTTGTTCCTGGTAAACGTTTTGACCAAGAGCGACGCACGCACCGTAAAGAATTTGTTTTGGTCAACGATCTCGACTCAAGCGCACGTTTAGATGCAAACAAATCAACAATAGTTTTGTTTGGGTTTGCTTCAGTGATTGCATTAGCCTTGCTTGAACTGGTACCGCTGATCAAAGGTTTATCAGTCTTTCTTCTTGCTGCGCTCTTTTTTGGCATTATTCAATTGAATGAGCTTCGCCGCCGCTTCCCTACCGATATTGTGGTTATCGTAGGCTCTGCGTTATCCATTGCGCAATTGATGTTGTCATCAGGCCTTTCTATGGCGCTGGGTGAGATGTTTATTGAAGCGTTTAATGGCTGGGGTGTGTTTGGTGCCATCGTTGCTACTTATTTGCTGACTTTAATTCTAACTGAGCTCGTCACTAATAATGCTGCTGCTGCACTTTCATTCCCGATTGGCTACAGCATGGCGATAGGCTATGGCGTCGATCCGATGCCTTTTATTATGGCTGTCTTGTTTGGCGCAAGTGCGAGTTTTATTTCTCCTTATGGCTATCAAACTAACTTACTGGTTTATAGCGTAGGAAACTACAAATTAACTGATTACATAAGAGTGGGGATTCCATTATCTATTGTTTATTCAGTGCTTGTTTTAGCGCTGATCCCCCAGTTTTTCCCGTATTAAAAGGATTGTGTTATGACAACGGATGCACCAATCAAAGATGAAAACATCGTTTGGCATCAACATGCGATTGATAAACAGTTTCGCGCGAACTTAAAGCAGCAGAAGCCGGCTGTATTGTGGTTTACTGGCCTCTCTGGTGCAGGGAAATCAACGGTTGCTGGTGCGCTAGAAAACAAACTTGCGGAGCAGGGGTACCATACTTACTTACTGGATGGCGACAATGTTCGTCATGGTTTATGTAATGACTTAGGGTTCTCTGAGCAAGATCGTCGAGAGAATATCCGCCGTATTGGTGAGTTGTCTAAGTTGATGGCAGATGCTGGCCTTATCGTTTTATCCGCATTTATTTCGCCACACCGTGCTGAACGTCAATTGGTACGAGACCTTTTACCTGAAGGTGAATTTATAGAAGTGTTTGTCAACGCGCCTCTTGAGGTATGTGAGCAACGTGATCCTAAAGGTTTGTATAAGAAAGCAAGAGCAGGAGAGATCCCGAACTTCACGGGTATTGATTCAGAATATGAAGCGCCAGTGGATCCTGAGATTAACCTATTGGCTGGCGAAAAATCGATAGACGCGCTGGTGGATGATTGTATTCAAGCGCTTAAGCAGAGAAGCGTTATCGGATAAAAACAAAAAAGCTTCCTTCGGGAAGCTTTTTTACTCTGAGTGAGTTTTGATACTGCTTATTCGAAACAGATTTCAATGAACGCATTACCCCATTGAGAGGTAAAAGGCATGATGATGATAGAGCCTTCACATTTGTGACGAATCGTGTGGCCTTTGCCTGACACGACAACTGGTGTTGCCATATCAAAATCGAAGCCGCTTTCTGCTAGGATTCTCTTTGCGCCACCTGTCACCATGTTGGTGATTTCACCAACCATATCGGTTACTTCATCATTTAAGCCATTTGGTCGTTCACCTAGCATGTTCTGCATGATTTCCAATGCTAGATTTTCATCAAATGTAATAGACATAGAACCGCGGCTTTGCGGGCCGACCATCCCTATTAAACCTGATACATCCCCACGTGCAATCTCATCTTTTTTCACACGAGGTTTCTGTGGCTTCAGCTCCAGTGAAGCCATCGTTTTTAGTACGTTCATCAGTGAAGCTAAAAACGGGTTTACAAATTCAGCGCGCATAACTTTCTTCTATATCTTCAATTCGCTTAATCAGAAGAGCAGCTTTTACAAACTCCATGGGATTCAATCACATGATTTGTGATTGTAAACCCACGCTCTTCTGCATTGTTAACTAACAAGGCTACCAAACTATCATCGACCAGTTCAATAACATTACTGCATTTATCACAGATCAGCATATGTGAATAATGTTTATGGGCATTGCACGAACCGCATTGAATGTAGCTATTGGTAGACTCCACTCGATGAATGAATCCCTGCTCAAGCAGAAAATCCAGAGCTCGATACACTGTAGGAGGCTTGGCCTGCGGCTCAGTTTGCTTCAGCTCTTCTAACAGCTCATAGGCGCTCGATGCCTTCGGGCTAGCGCAGATTAATTCAAACACACGTTTTCTTTGTGTTGTTAATCTAACGCCGCGAGCAGCACATATCTCTTCAATTTGTTTGACTAACTGTTGGTCCAAACTTTTCACCATCACTCATGGACATTTTTAATAATATACCATTTATTGGAGTTTATCGTTGATCAGTTGGTAATTTATGATTGCTTGGTCAGTAAGTTACTCTCAATCAGCGACAATATTTACCATTGGCGTATTGTTGCTTAACTTACTCTAACTGCGGGAAAAACGGAACAACATAAGACGTTTGGTGAAGGTTTTCTTTGTTCTAAGTTAATTCTTTTTGGCTGAATCATACATCGCTGAGCTTTTGACCACCCATAGGCCAAATACTATTGGTCCAGTTCAATGAGTAATGTGTACTTTTTTAGTTTATTAAAAATCAAACGCTTAAGTAATTTGTTCGCGTTGAATAAGATTTTGGGTTGCTGGTGGTATAAAGCTCGCAAGTACTCTAGCTATATTATCTAGCAGCCAAATGAAGCCTGATTTCGATGCCAATTTAGCATCGTTTTTCGGTCTCATTTTTCCTGAATGTTTTCGATTGACTGTGTATAATCGCGGGATTCTTTTTTGACCACGATGCTCACTGTACAGCGAGAGTCACCTTATGAAACCTGACAATACTAGTAAATACGCGGCTAACCGCTTTTCCATTGCACCCATGCTCGATTGGACAGATCGACATTGCCGCTACTTCCATCGTCTTATGACAAGTGAAACTCTGTTGTATACAGAAATGGTTACAACCGGTGCGATCATTCATGGTAAAGGGGATTTCTTAGCGTATAACCAAGAAGAGCATCCGGTAGCGTTGCAGTTAGGTGGTTCAAATCCACAAGATTTGGCGACTTGTGCCAAGCTTGCGGTTGAGCGAGGTTACGATGAAATTAACCTTAACGTTGGTTGCCCATCTGATCGCGTTCAAAATGGTCGTTTTGGTGCATGCTTAATGGGTGAACCTCAGCTGGTGGCTGATTGTGTCGCAGCAATGCGTGGCGTTGTTGATGTTCCGGTAACCGTAAAAACGCGTATTGGTATTGATGATCAAGATTCGTATGAGTTCTTAACGGACTTTGTTTCTGTCGTCTCTGAGAAAGGCGGTTGTGATCAGTTCACGATTCATGCTCGTAAAGCTTGGCTCTCTGGTTTAAGCCCGAAAGAGAACCGCGAAATTCCACCACTTGATTACCCGCGCGCTTATCAGTTGAAGAAAGATTTCTCGCACCTGACGATTGCGGTTAATGGTGGTGTTAAAACTCTAGAAGAGACCAAAGCGCATTTAGAGCATTTAGACGGTGTAATGGTCGGTCGCGAAGCGTATCAGAATCCTTACATCTTGGCTGAAGTGGATCAACAGATCTTTGGTTTAGATAAACCAATTAAAAAGCGTACTCAGATCGTTGAAGAGATGTATCCATACATTGAGCAACAGTTATCAAACGGCGCATATCTTGGGCATATTACACGCCATATGTTGGGCTTATTCCAAAATATGCCAGGTGCTCGCCAGTGGCGCCGCTACATTAGTGAGAACGCACATAAACCAGGTTCAGGTATTGAAGTGGTAGAAGCTGCATTGGCTAAGATTCCTAAAGAGTTGGATGTGTAAAAATCACCAAGTAGGTGGTAAAAAATACTCACATTAGATTAAAAAGGGCGCTCATTAGAAGCGCTTTTTTTGTATTTATGATTTAAATCAAGAGCTTAATGTTTTTGTTGGTATTGGCACGCTTCCTGAAGGTACTAAAGTAAATAAAGGAGAAGCGTATGTTTGAATTAATATTTGTCTTGGTCTTCACTGCCACTCTATTGGTTACTGGTGTCACTATGCTTACGGTGTTTGCAGCTGTAGCTTTTTCTATTGTGGTAATGGTATTGCTCGGCATGCTAGGCGCTGTGCTTAAGTTACTCCCATGGCTAATTGTTATTGCTATCGGTATTTGGTTCTTTAAGTCGCATGTCGCGCAGGCACGTTAATGTGACCGAGGTAGAAATATTTGCTGGCATAGGGTGTGTATATGATAGAATTCGCGCATATCGTATACACCTCTACGCAAAACGCAGACAGTAGAGGTTGGCATCATTACTGGGAGAAACAAGTTCATGGGTTTAAAAACCGCCGCTGTATTGGCTACTGCCGTTATGTCAGTTCCAGCTTTTGCTGAGTCATCATTGACGACTAAACTCGGGGCTGAGATGTGGTTCCCTAGTACAAAGGTAAATGAAGTTAACCGCGATAGTGATACTACACCAAGTTTTTACGCTGCTATTGAGCACAACGTAAAATACTTGCCAGATGCTCGCATTCGTTACTCTTCAGTTGATGCTGATTACATGGCGTTTGATAAACTGGATTTGTCACTTTACTACCGAATCTTAGAGCATGATTTGATGCACTTCGATGCAGGTGTGACGTTCAGTGATTTATCTAACACTAAGTATGTGAATGCTGACGACGCAACAAAGAACGCAAAATATGATGGTATGATCTGGGCGTGGTACGGTTACGCTGAGCTTACTGTACCTAATATGCCGATTGATATTATCGGTGAGATGAACTTTGGCGATAACAATGGTATTAAGAGCACCGATCTTATGGCAGGCGCACAATACCGCTTTGATCTGAATGGTAATCAACTAGCGCTAAAAGGTGGTTACCGAGTGATTGACCTCGAATCTGAAGATTTCCGCGTTGCTGGCGGTTCGGATTTAGGTAAACCATTCGTATTTGCTAATGGTTGGTTCATTGGTGCCGAGTTCGCTTTCTAATTCTATTTGAATTTAAAAAAACGCCGCTATTTATATAGCGGCGTTTTTTTATACCTTTTAATTATATCTTCGGTTTTTTGTTTAGCACTTTTCTGCGTTTCGACCATTCTTATATAAGGAGTGTTGCATCCAGCGGAGAAAGGAATCTCATGACGATTACTGAGCTAAGAAACCTTTATCGAGAAAACAAACTAGTCGAAGCGATCATCGAGCCCTCTGCACAAGAAGGCAGTTGGGTTGTCGAATTTCGCCATGCTCGAGGAGGATTCGTACTGCTCACGGACTCTCATGGTGAAGAGTGTCACTATATTGATCTCGATCTAGCCTCTAAATCGGCAATGGCAGTCGGTTTTAAACAGGTCCGAATAGAAGCCAAATAGCCTTTCTAATACATTTCATTTCACTTTCTTTAAGCCCAAAAGTTATAAAACATTCACTTCTATTCTTTCTTGTTATTAAAGAGAGTGGTTAATCTATCATCACGCAATGAATAGGGATGTCGTGACCATGTCTTTAAATAAGAAAGAGTCTTCACTGAATAATGGACCTTCTGAAGGAAATACTCCGCAAGAGTTACCGTCAATCGCTGCTCCGTTGAATGATCAGCAGCTAGGTTCTCTCCAACAAACTGTCTCAGGTTTATCTTCACAGCAACTTGCTTGGGTGAGTGGTTATTTTTGGGGGCTCTCACAAACTCAGCCGCAGACATCAGGTGCTGCCGCTCCAATTTCACAAGCAGCTGCGGCTGTAGCAGCCAAGCCAGCCGGTAAGCTTTCTATTATCTATGCTTCGCAGACGGGCAATGCGAAAGGCGTCGCGGAAGCACTAGAGCAAGAAGCAAAAGCACAAGGTATTGAAGTCGCGCTGTTTGATGCAAGTGATTATAAAGGTAAAAACCTCGCAAAAGAGACCCACGTTATTATCGTTGCATCAACGAACGGTGAAGGTGAAGCGCCAGACAATGCGATCGAATTGCATGAATTTTTGCAATCGAAGAAAGCGCCTAAACTACCAAATCTTAAATACGGGGTTATTGGTCTAGGAGATTCAAGCTATGAGTTCTTCTGCCAAACGGGTAAAGATTTTGACGCTTATCTTGCAAAGCAAGGAGCGACTGCCTTTATTGACCGTATTGATTGTGATGTTGATTATGAAGCAGAAGCCACCACGTGGCGCGCTAAAGCGTTAGAAACAGTAAAAGAGGATCTCTCTTCAGGCCAAGAGGCTGAAGTGGTTCAACTACATGTCGGTCAAGCCGCGCCGGGTCACTCTCAATACACAAAGCAAAATCCATATACGGCGACTTTGCTCACAAGCCAAAAAATCACGGGGCGTGATTCTGGCAAAGATGTTCGCCATGTTGAAATCGATTTAGAAGAGTCTGGCTTAACATATCAGCCAGGTGACGCATTGGGTGTTTGGTTTGAAAACAGCTCAGAGCTTGCGAACGCTATTTTGTCTAAAGCAGGCTTATCAGGTGTCGAGAGTGTTGAAGTCGATGGAGAAAGCCTCTCTATTCACAGTGCACTCGTGAGCAAGTTTGAAATCACAGCAGCTAATCCTCAACTTGTTACCAAGTTTGCTGAGCTTTCTGGTAGTAAGAAATTACAAAAGCTGGTGGAAGATAAAGATAAGCTTCGTGAATATGCAGGCAATACTCAAGTTGTCGATGTTCTCGCAGAGAAAAAGACCAAGCTGTCGGCTGATGAGTTAGTTGGATTGTTACGTCGTTTAACTCCGCGTCTTTACTCTATTGCTTCGAGCCAAACAGAGGTGGATGAAGAGGTACACCTAACGGTTGGCCTTGTCGAATATGACAAAGGTGACGAAAAACGTTTCGGTGGCGCATCAAGCTTCCTATCCCAAAGGCTCGAAGAAGGTGGAGAAGTTAAAGTATTCGTTGAGAACAATAATAACTTCAAGCTGCCACAAGATGATAATACGCCAGTAATCATGATTGGCCCTGGTACTGGTATTGCGCCTTTCCGCAGCTTTATTCAAGAGCGTGACAATCGTGAAGCAGAAGGTAAGAACTGGTTATTTTTCGGTGACCGCACCTTTACTCAAGATTTCCTCTATCAAGTGGAATGGCAAAAGTATCTTAAGTCAGGCCTGTTAAACCGCTTAGATGTCGCGTTTAGTCGAGACCAAGCAGAAAAAGTCTATGTTCAACATCGAGTATTAGAAAACGCAGAACAAGTTTGGCAATGGATCCAAGAAGGTGCCTACATCTATGTATGTGGCGATGCGACTCGCATGGCAAAAGATGTTCATGAAGCACTTGTGATTGTTGCAGAGCAGCAGGGCAAGATGTCTCGTGATGATGCTGAAGAATTTATTAATGACTTACGTAAGGCGAAACGTTACCAAAGGGATGTGTACTAATGACTTTTTCTACTGACAATAATAAGCAGGTAGTGTTAGACCAAGAATTAGGAAAGCTTTCTGATAACGAGCGTCTAAAAACACAAAGCAATTTTTTACGTGGCACGATAGAGCAGGATCTCCAAGATCGAATCACGGGCGGATTTACTGCAGACAACTTCCAGTTGATTCGTTTCCACGGTATGTACCAGCAAGATGATCGCGATATTCGTAATGAGCGTGCTAAGCAGAAGCTAGAGCCGCTGCACAACGTTATGCTTCGTGCTCGTATGCCTGGTGGGATTATTACGCCTAAACAGTGGTTGGCAATTGATCAATTTGCAACTGACCACTCGCTATATGGCAGTATCCGTCTAACTACGCGTCAGACGTTTCAGTTCCACGGTGTGCTAAAGCCGAACATTAAGCTGATGCACCAAACACTAAACAGTATTGGTATCGATTCAATCGCCACTGCGGGTGATGTGAACCGTAATGTTCTTTGTACAACTAACCCGATTGAATCTGAGCTCCATCAAGAAGCATACGAATGGGCGAAAAAGATCAGTGAGCACTTGCTTCCGAAAACCAAAGCTTATGCAGAAATTTGGTTAGACGGCGAAAAAGTGGAAACTACAGATGACGATGAACCAATCCTAGGTAAAACTTACCTACCTCGTAAGTTCAAAACGACGGTCGTGATTCCACCTCAGAACGATGTAGATGTGCATGCTAATGATTTGAACTTCGTTGCGATTGGTGAAAATGGCAAGCTGGTGGGCTTCAATGTATTAGTGGGTGGTGGCCTTGCAATGACGCATGGTGACACATCAACTTACGCTCGTCGCGCTGATGATTTCGGGTTTGTCCCATTGGATAAAACATTAGAAGTCGCGGCGGCAGTGGTTACAACTCAACGTGATTGGGGTAACCGCTCTAACCGTAAAAATGCAAAAACCAAATACACATTGGATCGTGTTGGTATTGATGTATTTAAAGCGGAAGTTGAAAAACGTGCGGGTGTTCAGTTCTCAGAGAGTCGCCCATACGAGTTCACTGAACGTGGTGACCGTATTGGTTGGGCTGAGGGAATTGATGGCAAACATCACTTGGCTTTGTTTATCGAAAACGGTCGCCTACTCGACTACCCTGGCAAAGCGCTGAAAACTGGTGTGGCTGAAATCGCTAAAATTCATAAAGGCGATTTCCGTATGACGGCCAATCAGAATCTAATCGTCGCTGGTGTGGCGAAGAGTCAAAAAGCCAAAATTGAAAAGATAGCTCGTGAACATGGATTGATGGACGACTCTGTTAGTGAGCAGCGTAAGAGCTCAATGGCATGTGTGGCGTTTCCAACTTGTCCGCTAGCAATGGCAGAAGCTGAACGATTCTTACCGGAATTTGTTACCGATGTTGAAGGCATATTGGCTAAACATGAGTTACCTAAAGAAGAGAACATTATTCTTCGCGTAACAGGCTGTCCAAATGGTTGTGGTCGAGCAATGTTGGCAGAAATCGGTTTAGTGGGCAAAGCGCCTGGACGTTACAACCTACATCTAGGTGGTAATCGAGCAGGGACGCGTATTCCAAAGATGTATAAAGAGAACATCACAGGTAAGCAGATTCTAGAAGAGATCGATCAGCTTGTTGGTCGTTGGGCTAAAGAGCGTGAAGAAGATGAAGGATTTGGTGATTTCACTATCCGAGCTGGAATCATCCAAGAAGTTAAAGTGTCTAAGAGGGATTTGCATGCTTGATTCTGTTGCTTCAAAGCCGAAGTTAGCAGAGCTCCTCACATTGACCAAGACGGAGCAAATAATCCGTCTTGCTGAAATCAATGTTGAACTAGAGCAGCTAACGGCACAACAAAGGGTCGCTTGGGCTCTGGAAAACTTACAAGGTGAATTTGCTGTTTCATCCAGCTTCGGTATTCAAGCCGCAGTCATGCTTCATCTTGTGACACAACAGCGCCCAGATATCCCAGTGATTTTGACCGATACTGGTCATCTGTTCCCTGAAACATATCAGTTTATTGATCAGTTAAGTGAGCAGTTAACACTGAACCTTAAAGTTTACCGCGCAGTAGAGAGTGCTCAATGGCAAGAAGCTCGTTACGGTAAGTTATGGGAGCAAGGTGTAGAAGGTATCGCGAAATATAATAAGCTGAATAAAGTCGAGCCAATGCGCCGAGCGCTAGATGAACTCGAAGTGGGTACTTGGTTTTCAGGGCTACGTCGTGAGCAATCTAAATCGCGAGCTGGCTTACCTATTTTATCTATCCAAAATGGTGTGTTTAAGTTCCTACCTGTGATCGACTGGACTAATAAAGATGTGCATTACTATTTAGAACAGCATGGTTTGAGTTATCACCCTTTGTGGGATGAAGGTTATTTGTCTGTAGGTGATACTCATACTACGAAAAAATGGGAACCAGGCATGAGTGAAGAAGAAACCCGTTTCTTTGGCTTAAAAAGAGAATGTGGTCTTCATGAAGAAGATAATGAACAGGATGGTTCTGGTATTTAGCCTGAAATCGAGATTATTTGAATAATTGAAGAGCCGCTTTAGCGGCTCTTTTTATTTGTATTTGCCCAAATGTGGATAACTTTGTGGGTATGATGTTGGTTAGATTGGGGTAAAGTTTAATAAATCGGCCTTAGCGCAAAAATCACGCGCTTAAGCGTTATTTTTGCAAGTTTTGCAAAATAACGCTTGCCAATGTGAGCGCGATCTCTATAATGCCACCTCGTCGACAGGGCAAGGGCTCATAAGGGTTCCAAGCGAAATCGGCAGGGTCAAAAAGAAAAACGAAATAATTTAAAAAAGTACTTGCTAGATTAAATTAACTCGTTAGAATGGCCGCCTCTTCCGAAGTGATGTGAGTCACAGGAAGTTAGCTCTTTAACAATATAAACCTATCAATCTGTGTGGGCACTCGTTGATGATAATCCAATTAGATATTCTTTCTTTATAGAGAGCGGTATCAAATTAGGTTTCAATGAAACGAAGTGACCAATACAAATAATTACTTTCTTTATAGAGAGGGGTTATTTGGCACAGTCAATTCATTATCGTTCTGTTGGAACGATAATAGCTTTAAAATTACACAGTAGTTTTGAAGTCAGTATTCATTGAGCCGAACAAAATCTTAAATTGAAGAGTTTGATCATGGCTCAGATTGAACGCTGGCGGCAGGCCTAACACATGCAAGTCGA
>Ga0209379_10000853_pt1 | contig 22153 bp, 19 predicted proteins | sample tdDd001_FD_187124 | JGI IMG/M metagenome (GOLD analysis project Ga0209379, IMG submission 187124) | Marine sediment microbial communities from the Atlantic coast under amendment with organic carbon and nitrate - tdDd00.1 (SPAdes)... | ecosystem: Environmental > Aquatic > Marine > Coastal >...
AAGAGCATCTAGAAGAGGTCAATGCAGAGCTAGAGCAACCAGATGTATGGAATGAGCCAGAACGTGCTCAGGCTCTGGGTAAAGAACGCGCAGCACTAGAGGCTGTGGTTGATACTATCGATCAGCTGGATCAAGGCGTTGAAGACGTTGAAGGTCTGCTTGAGCTGGCCGTTGAAGAAGCCGATCAGGAAACGTTTGACGAGATCGAGCCGGAACTGGCTGAACTGGAAGCCAAGCTTGCTAAGCTGGAATTCCGCCGAATGTTTGCTGGCGACCACGACGAATCAGATTGTTATATCGACCTTCAGGCGGGCTCTGGTGGCACTGAGGCTCAGGACTGGACCTCGATGCTGCTGCGCATGTATTTGCGTTGGGCAGATGCGAAGGGCTTCAAGACTGAAGTTATCGAAGTGTCCGAAGGTGAAGTCGCAGGCCTGAAGTCAGCAACCGTCCGTATTAGTGGCGAGTATGCTTACGGTTGGCTGCGTACCGAAACCGGTGTCCACCGTCTGGTACGTAAATCACCGTTCGATTCAGGCGGACGTCGTCATACCTCATTTGCCTCAGCGTTTATTTACCCTGAAGTTGATGACAACATTGCCATCGATATTAATCCATCAGATTTGCGTATCGACGTATACCGTGCATCCGGTGCGGGTGGTCAGCACGTCAACACCACCGAGTCTGCGGTGCGTATTACTCACCTACCGACCAATACTGTGGTGCAGTGCCAGAATGACCGTTCTCAGCACAAGAACAAAGATCAGGCGATGAAACAGCTGAAAGCAAAACTGTTCGAGCTTGAGATGCAAAAACAAAATGCTGAGAAGCAGGCCAACGAAGATTCGAAGTCTGACATTGGCTGGGGCAGCCAGATCCGTTCATACGTACTGGATGACTCCCGTATTAAAGATTTGCGTACCGGGGTGGAAAATCGTAACACCCAAGCGGTACTGGACGGTGACTTAGACCGTTTTATTGAAGCTAGCCTGAAATCAGGTCTGTAACCGAATTCGGTTAAAAATTTAAGGTTAACCCATGACTGATCAATTACAAGATGAGAATAAGCTGATTGCCGAGCGTCGCGCGAAACTGGATATGATTCGCGAGAACTGTAAGGCTTCTGGCCACCCGAATGATTTCCGTCGCGATAGCTTAGCGGCAGACCTGCAGGCTAAATTTGGCGAACTATCGAAAGAAGAGCTGGAAGAAGCGGGCAACGTAGTTGCTATCGCAGGCCGTATTATGGCCAAGCGTGGTCCATTCCTGGCGATCCAGGATGTGTCTGGTCGTATCCAGGCATACGCTGACAAAACGGTTCAGAAAGAGCTTAAAGAAAAATACTCTGGCTTGGATATCGGTGACATCATCGGTATTAAAGGTGCACTGCATAAGTCAGGTAAAGGCGATCTTTACGTGAACATGGATGAGTACGTTTTGCTGACTAAAGCATTGCGTCCGCTTCCGGAAAAATTCCACGGCCTAACGGATCAGGAAATGCGCTATCGCCAGCGTTACGTTGACCTGATTGTTAACGAAGACTCTCGCAAAGCGATGATGATGCGTTCTAGTGTTGTCAGCGCGATCCGTAACTTCATGACCACGAAAGGTTTCATGGAAGTTGAAACGCCAATGATGCACGTGATCCCGGGTGGCGCGACAGCACGTCCGTTCATTACGCACCATAATGCGCTAGATATCGATATGTACCTGCGTGTTGCACCAGAGCTTTACCTGAAGCGCTTGGTTGTTGGTGGCTTCGAGCGTGTGTTCGAAATTAACCGTAACTTCCGTAACGAAGGTTTGTCTCCTCGCCATAACCCTGAATTCACTATGATGGAATTCTATATGGCGTATGCAGACTACAACGATCTGATGGATCTGACCGAAGAAATGCTAAGCAGCATCGCGACGGATCTTTGTGGTTCGCCAAAACTACCATACGGTGAACATGAGATTGACTTTGGTGGTCCATACACTCGTATGAGCATGCTAGATGCAATCAAACTGTACAATCCCGACCATGCTGTGATCCAGGCGCTGACTTATGAGCAAGTTGCTGATCGTGAGCACATGGCAGACATCGCTCGTGGTTTAGATATCTACGTTGAGAAGTTCTGGACCTGTGGTCAGCTACTGGAAGAGATCTTTGGTGAAACGGCTGAGCCTCAGCTAATGCAGCCAACGTTCATCACTGAGTATCCAGCAGATATTTCTCCGCTGGCGCGTCGTAATGATGATAACGACTTCATTACTGACCGTTTTGAGTTCTTTATCGGTGGCCGCGAAGTCGCGAATGGCTTCTCTGAGCTTAACGATGCACAAGACCAAGACGAGCGTTTCAAGGCACAGGTTAATGCTAAAGACGCCGGTGATGATGAAGCAATGTACTACGATGCCGACTACATTACGGCACTGGAGCACGGCCTGCCACCGACAGCTGGCCAGGGTATTGGTATCGACCGTCTGGTGATGCTGTTTACCAACACGCACACGATTCGTGACGTGATTTTGTTCCCGGCAATGCGCCCTCAGAGCAATGCTTAATACCTGATAAGGTATGTCTCGATATCATAAGCCACCCCCCGAGGGTGGCTTTTTTATATAAAAAAATCAGAGTCTTATCAGAAAGATATACCCCTTGCTGCATCTGATTGGTGTATTATTGCCGGCAAATCAATTCTTGCCCAGAATAATCAACAATAAGGGATTACCATGAAATTCCGCATTGCGTCATTGGCCATTGCTACTACTTTGTTATCTGGTTGTATGACAACCAAGCTAGTTCCGCCACCGTCGGATTTTGTCGGCAACCTGCCTGACGAATACAAAGCAAAACTCAATACGCTGAATGATCAGCCCTCCACGCCGTTCCGAGGTGGTGTCCAGACTTTCCAGTTTGACGAAGCTGCGTCTTTGTTGACGGTTGTTTACCGTTTACCCAACCCGCGCTGGTATTGGAATATACGTAAATCAGAAGCGGAAAAAGATGTCTTTCCGTACGTTTGCGAGCAGTTTGGTGGCGTAATAGACCATGGATTGGGTGTACGCTATTGGTACGTCGGCAATGCCGGTTTCACCACGGATGTTGTTACAACAGAAATTTGTGCCCAGATCGAGCTGTCTAAAGGCAGCTAATTATTGCTAAATTTGACCACCTCTTCAGTTGCCGCGACTGAGAAAGCGGCAAGGAGAGGTGCTTTTCTTACGCCTTCCCCGATTTCCAATAGTGGAAAATGTTCACTTTTTATTCCTATAGTGGATTAATGTGTGTGATTTAATTCACATTACCAGTATTTTCCGCCTTCATAAACAGAATGATATTCTGCGAATATTGTTCTATTTCTCTTACTGATAAGTTTCAGATATCTAAATGATTTAGCCTGTTATTCTGTGATTTGTCTGATCTAATAGTGTTTAATTTTGTATTTGATTTGTGATTTATTTGTAAAGATTGTTCTTTCCAGTCGAATTGATCTGTGTAAAATGTCGCCCAACCCACGAAGAACAGTGGGAACAGGAAGTAAGTAAAACTTAAACAAGCACAACCTACTGGAGATGGACGATGAAGAAATCGCTATCAGGAAAAATATTTGCAGGCCTATTTGCTGGTCTGATTATTGGTACCGCAATTCAGTACCTGTTTAACGGCGTGACATTGATGGATACCTACGCACTTGGCTTGGCCGAAGGTGCTGGCGGGATGTTCGTATCACTCATTAAGCTATTGGTCGTGCCATTAGTTTATGTCTCGATTGTATGCGGTATCGTTGATCTGAAAGACATCACGGCATTTGGTCGCTTGGGTGGTAAAACCTTTGGTCTCTACATTATTAATACCATCATCGCGATTACTGCTGCCCTGACGGTTGGGATGATTTTCCAGCCAGGTGCAGATGCGAACTTGGCAGGTACGGTCTCAGAAGCAGTTGAGCTGACAACGACTGAAACCCCGGACATTTTTTCACTGATTGTTAACATCGTCCCTAGCAACCCAGTACAAGCTTTTGCCAGTGGAGATATGTTGCAAATTATCTTCATGGCTATTCTGACAGGTCTTGCTATTCAGGCTCTTGATAGTCGCGGTGGCCCAGCCATCAAGACATTCAAGATGGCTAATGAAATTATGATGAAGCTGGTTGGCCTGGTGATGAGCCTGGCACCGTTTGGTGTATTTGCCCTGATGATTCAGCTTGGTGCTACACTGGATGGCAACACCTTGATGTCGGTCGCTGGTTATGTCGCACTAGTTGTAGCCATGTTGGTGTTCTGGATTTTCTTCTTCTATCCGATGATGGTTGGTCTGACTACGGGGATCAAACCGTCTCAGTTCCTGCGTCATACCCGTGAGCAGATCCTGTTCTCTCTATCAACAGCAAGCTCGAATGCAACCATTCCGGTTACGATGCGCACTCTGACAGATAAGATTGGTGTGTCGAAGTCAGTTGCTGGTTTTGGTGTACCGCTCGGTGCGACTATGAACATGTCGGGCGTATCTATCTATATCGCATTGGCGACTATCTTCGTTGCTAACGCTTTTGGCCAACCTATCAACAGTGCTGACCTGTTTACTCTGGGGCTGACTATTTTGCTGCTGTCTATCGGTGCTGGTGGTGTTCCTGGTGGTGGTGTGGTTATGGTTGGTGTGTTGCTTCACCAACTAGGTCTACCGCCAGAAGGTCTAGCGATTGTCGCTGCTGTTGACCGTATCAACGATATGTTCTGTACTAGTTCAAATGTTGTCGGTGATACAGCTGTTAATACCATCGTAGCGAAAAGCGAGAATGAAATTGGTATTGAAACGTCCGATGCTCCGGCCGAGACAGTAACAGTGAGTTAACTCACAGTAAGATGATGATTTAAAAGCGCCTTCGGGCGCTTTTTGCGTTTTGGTACGATAAATAATGTGAAACCATTACCAAGATATTAATTATAATAGTAAACGAGTTGCATTATTTTGAGAGAGCGACTTATCATCAAGTAAGTGATGGTTTTATTGCAGCAATAAGCCAAAGCCAGTTAGAAACTGGTTTTGGTTTTTGATAACAGGCAGATGGAAAGGCGGAAAAGGAATGAAGACAGAATTGAAGCGAGCTTCAGCCCTGGGAACATTAATCGTTCTAGGGGGCAATAACATACCCTGGATAACGACATTAGAACAGGCAGGTTGGCGCTGCCATCGTTGCTGTGATCTTCGTACTGCCGAATCATTGTTATTGGAAGTGGGCCCCTGCATTGGTGTGGTTGACCTTACCCAGGATAACTTCAGCCTAAATGGTATTGCCGGGGTGGTTAACCGAAACAAACAAGCGCGCTGGTTGGCGTTGGTGCGTGAGGAGCAACTTGATACTGAAGCTACCTGCCAGTTTATTGTCAACTTTTGTATCGATTATTTTACCTCGCCAGTACCCGAATCCCAGTTATTAAAAACCATAGGTCATCAGCTGGGAATGCTGAGGCTGGAGCGCAAGGTATGGCCCGAGCTCGGTCAATTTGGCCAGCACGGATTGCAGGGCAATACCGCCGCAATGAAAAAGCTGCGTCATCAGGTAAAACGAATGGCCGCTGCAGATATGCCGGTGTTTGTGCAGGGCGAAATTGGCACAGGCAAAGAGCTGGTTGCACAGGCGATCCATCAGGCATCAACGAGAGCCAAGGCTGCGTTTGTCGGTGTCAGCTGCGAATCACTCAATGCCTCGTGGCTCATCGATGAGGGTAATTCGGCCGATCCAGGCCGATGCTGTTTTGCATCCGCCGACAAGGGCGTGTTATTTCTTGATGAAATATCCATGCTTAATGATGAACGGCAACAAGAGCTATTGTGCTTATTGCAAGACGGCTGTTTTATGACGGTTTGCGGGCGTCAGGTGCAGTCGGATCTTCGTTTGATTGTGTCAACCCGCTATTCGCTCGAAGAGTTGTTGGCAGAGGGCAAAATTCGTGAGGATCTTTACTACCGCCTGAATGTGCTTGGCCTCGCCGTCCCGGCACTGCGTGAAAGGGGAGATGATATTGTGTTGTTGGCGGAGTACTTGCTGCTGAAGTTCTCCCGCCAGTACAACAGCATGGCCAAGTCCTTGTCGGAAGATGCCAAAAAGCTGCTGCTGAGTTATCCGTGGCCGGGTAATGTCCGTGAGCTGATCAGCCAGCTTAAACGGGCTATCTTACTGACAGAAACCAAGGTGATTGAAGCTGATCATCTCGATCTGCCCCGTATGAGTGATGACAAGCAGAGCCTGAAGACCATTCGTGAGGAGTCTGAGCGTAGTGCGCTGCTGACGGTATTGGAGAATAACAAGGGACAAATTTCTGCAGCCGCTCGTGAGCTTGGCGTGTCACGTGCGACGATGTACCGTCTACTGAACAAGCATGATTTGGTCCCGCCTCCCCGGCATTTCCGGCAGAGCTGATGATCACAATAAAAGCGCCACAGAGCGCTTTTATTGCTTATGCCGAGGCTGTAATACACTGAGATAGAAAGATAATCCGATGTTTCATGCGGAACGATGATGATGAATTAATGCTGTATTTTTGACCAGAGCCAGACCATTGTTATGAAATGTAAGCGCTTGAAACAGCAATGCTAGCATAAAGTATGTTTATGCATTTAGGTGATAATATATACTTGTTTTATTCGTTTGGCTGGTTAAAATAACCCAACTTTATCCCATTCTTATTTATTACCAGGAGGAAAATATGAAGACTATCAGTATCTTGAATTGTCTGCGTCCTGCTGGTGATGTCTTGAAACACACCAGCCAATAACAGCAATCTGCTGTGTAAATGGGCCGCGGATATCTGTCGCGGCTAGCTAAGTTGTCAGCTTATTTCGGCAGTATCTGTGTCCCTCCTATAATCTATCTAATGGAGAGCACTACTATGCGCCAATCAGTCTATTTGCGTATCGCCGTTTTATTAATTCGTCTTGACGTTCATCGTGAAGATGCCGCCTGGCGTCGCGCGCACCGTCGGATCCGTATTGATATTCCCCACTTGTCTGAACACCTGCTACAGGATATCGGGGTAGGTAAAGATCATCGTGTGGAAAATTATCTTGTTTCAGATAAGGCCGGTCGTATGGTTCGTCATCTGAGACGGGATTATAAGTCGCGACTCGTGACGTAATAGTCGCGCCTTATTCTCAGTGGTATGAGTAAGGCGCGATGACTCGATTTAATTTAGCTGGGCCCCCGTTTGACGGGGGCTTTTTTTGAAGGTTACAGCGGTATCTACGGGCAAGGATTGGAGTAGGTGATCCCCACCTCTTCCAGATCGGCCAGCACCTCATTGCCAAGCGCGAGGTTGACACTGTCGATATTGGCCTCAAGCTGTTCAAGGCTTGTCGCCCCGATTATATTGGAGGCAACGAAAGGACGCTGATTAACGAATGCGAGAGCCATCTTGGCAGGATCCAGGCCGTGCCTGTTGGCTATGTCGATATAGGCTTGGGTTGCAGCAATACCTTGCGGGTTAAAATAGCGTGAGAATCTTTCGAACAGAGTGCAGCGGGCACCTTCTGGTCGAGCGCCATTGAGATATTTGCCGCTCAGTGTACCGAATGCCAACGGTGAATATGCGAGTAACTCAACCCCTTCATGGTGGCTAATTTCCGATAACCCGATCTCAAAACTGCGGTTAAGGAGGTTATAAGGGTTCTGGATAGTGATCACGCGAGGAAGATTGTGTTTCTCGGCCAAGCGAAGAAATGACATAACGCCCCACGGTGTTTCATTGGACAGGCCGATATAGCGAATTTTACCAGAACGTACCAGTTCGGCCAGAGCTTCCAGACTATCAGTAATCGTAGTGCCAGAATGGTCCTCTGTGTATTGATAGTTCAGGCTGCCAAAGCAGTTGGTTTCCCGTTGTGGCCAGTGGATTTGGTAGAGATCGATATAATCGGTTTGCAGGCGGTTGAGGCTGGTTTCAATCGCATCATGGATATTGCGCCGATCCAGTGCCATTTTTTCACGGATATAAGGCAGGCCTCTAGGGCCGGTGACCTTGGTTGCCAGCACTAATTTATCTCGCTTTCCTGATTTTTTTAGCCAGTTGCCAATATAGCTTTCGGTGAGTCCTTGCGTGCCCGGTGTTGGTGGGACTGGGTACATCTCAGCAGTGTCGATGAAGTTTACCCCGCGCTCAATTGCCAAGTCTAATTGGCTGTGCGCTTCCGCTTCGCTGTTCTGCTCGCCAAATGTCATGGTTCCGAGGCAGATCTTACTGACCTCGAGCGAGGAATGGGGGAGTCGGTGGTATTCCATAAGCCCTCCTTGGACTGGTTGCTATCTATTGAATATAACCTGTCTATTGGAGACTGAGAAGACGAAATACTGAACAAAGCAGGGACTTAATATGTCAGCTATATCTTGCCGATATGGTTACCGTGACACATAGTTATACACTGGAACAGTAAAATATCTGATGGTCTGACAGGCTCCGGGGAGATGTAATGAAACTATCGCAGTTGAAGCACTGGCTTAAAGTCGATGATGGAAAAGTTCCGAAATGCATTGTGACTAGCTATGCGGGGTGCTCGGATTACTTAATGGAAGTTGAGTTCAAGCATCAGCTTGAGCCCTTGAAGGATGATAATGACGAGATGGTTCGTTTTCAGTCTATCGAGCAGGTGAAAGATTTACTTCGTCCGTTGGGGATCACTTCAGTGATATTACGAGTGACGGACCCCTATGACGAGTTTTCTGCCGATGGCAAAGTATCTGACTGTCGCGAAGATATGACAATTTCACTATAAAATGAAGTAGCGCTCAAGTAGCTCTGCGGTAAAGTGGGTTTTTAGGTAAAAGCCACGTGGCAGGGTTTTGATCGGCTGGCCATTGGCACCATAGGCTTCTGTTAGTGCCTTGCTGTTTGCTGCTTTTGGTCGTAGCTGCAAGATCTCGCCGTGGCGTGCTGTAATTTGTTCGACATGCCCAAGCACAATCATATCCATCAATTCTTCCCAGTCCCTGCGTAACCGTTGCTCTTCATCGGCTGACGGGCTCCATAATAAAGGTGAGCCAACATGCCGGTCTGCCAGGGGGATGTCACGCTCTCCTTCAACGGGGATCCATAATACCTTTGCCAGTTTGTGACGGATATGGCTATTTTCCCAACTGAGGCCCTGGAGGCCAATGAGCGGTGCAACACAGACAAAAGTTGTCTCTAGTGGTTTGCCGTTGTAGCCAATCGGGATCGTTTTCAACTCGATACCAAGCTCAACAAAATCAGGGATAGGTCTACTTCCTGCGGTAGCGCCGAGGTGCCACTCCAGCAACTGACCGACCCAGCCTTTGTCTCGTTTTAGATCCGGAGGTGTAACGATATCGGCCTGCAGGGCAAGCTCGCCTAGCGACAGGCCAGCCAAATCACGAGCGCGGCCAAGGAGCTCTAGCTCAGTTTGTGGAGTTGGGCGCATATTAATATAAAGGCACTCTCGTGCTAATAGTCGTTGGAACCGGGCATACTACCACAGCACTTCTATGCTGATAATAGTACGAAAGAAGAACAGGAAGTGACGACGTTCAAAGTGGTTGAATATCGTACGATCTTCATGGTTGCAGTTGGAGGATCACTGATGCAGTGTACTGGTTGTAGTTATAACATGTTGAATTAAATTGATTTGTTAGGGTTGGAAAAAGAGCTGAAGGCGCTTTGGTTTGCGAAAGACAAGCTTATAAAAGAGGAATGTAAGGATCTTTTACAAAGATATCCACAGGATGCTTGAGCAATTATTTTAAATTATCGCTATCTGGTTATTTATCCAGGTGTGTGGGGGGATTTTGCACAGTGTGGCGAGTAAAAAAACAGCTGTTCGTGATGTGTGATGTGGATAAAGCAGCTATTGGTTGATCTTTGACCGATCTGTTTTACCTAAACGGAAGATCTTTGAAAAACAGTAATGTCAGGTCTTACGTGATGACTTATTTCATTGTTTTTTAGAATGTTTATTTTTTTTGTTTTATGCTGGTACAAAGGTTTTATTTGCTGGAGATATGAGTGAATGCGACTGATATAGGGTTTCTGCACAAATCTATCCACAGAAAGCGTGTATAAATGTGGCATAGGTCTCATTTGTTTGTTTATAAACTCGCCAGGTGTTCGAAGTTATCCAGAAATTGAGTGCTAGGTAGGAAAAAATGGTTATTAATTAGAATGTTTGTTTACCCGTTGCATCGTCTGTGAAAAAATCACTGTTAATAGATATTTATACTTGAGGTCGTCCAGTGATTGATGGCGATGGATACCGCCCTAATGTAGGGATTGTGATCTGTAATAGCCATGGCCAAGTATTCTGGGCTCGACGATATGGACAACATTCCTGGCAGTTTCCGCAAGGTGGTATTGATGAAGGGGAAACCCCTGAGCAGGCCATGTTCCGGGAATTGTACGAGGAAGTAGGGCTTACTAAAAAAGATGTCCGAATTTTAGCGTCAAGTCGACACTGGCTACGCTATAAATTACCTAAGCGTCTTGTAAGGTGGGACTCTAAACCTGTTTGTATCGGGCAAAAGCAAAAATGGTTTTTGCTCAGCCTGGAATGTGATGAGTCAAAGGTGAATATGCAGCGTGGCAGCACGCCTGAGTTTGATGGTTGGCGTTGGGTGAGTTACTGGTACCCGGTTCGACAAGTCGTGTCTTTTAAGCGTGATGTCTATCGGCGGGCGCTAAAAGAGTTTGCGGCGATGGCTATGCCGTTTAAGGAGAGAAAAGAGCGCAAGATAAAGCGCAGAGGCAAGCGGGGATAACTCAGGATTACCGAATAGGGTTTATTATGCTGACGCAGCTTAGAGAAATTGTTGAGAAGGTCGCAAGCGCCCCAAGTTTAATTGAAGCGCTTGATCAACTTGTTGTCAGTACCTGCCGGGCAATGAAGACAGAGTGCTGTTCTGTCTATATTGCTGATCACGAGCGACAGCAATTTACCCTGATGGCAACACAGGGGCTGACAAAGCCCCACTACCAGATAGAGCTAGCTTTTGGTGAAGGCCTGGTTGGGCTGGTTGGTAGCCGGGCCGAACCTATTAATGTCGCAGATGCCAGGCATCATCCTCATTTCAAACATTTTCCCGGTATTGGTGAAGAGTCTTTCGGCTCCTTCTTCGGTACGCCTATTATTCATCAGCGCCAGGTCTTAGGCGTACTGGTTATTCAGCAGCAACAGCGACGTGAGTTTGATGAAAGCGAAGAGTCTTTCATGGTGACGCTGGCAGCCCAGTTGGCGGTGATATTTGCTCATGCCAAGGCGCAGGGAATGTGGCCGGACCAACGTGATGGGCTGCACCTGATTGGTTCCGCTGCTTCTACCGGAGTAGCGGTTGCCCGCGCCTGGTGGGATGATAACCAGCCACGGCTAGAGCAGGTGCTGCCGGCGTCTTGTCTGGATATAGAAGCTGAACAGGAAAGACTGAGCATTGCGATTGAACTTGCCAGTGCCGAATTCCGTCGGTTGAGAAAGCGTTTCGACAGCGAGCTGCATAAAGAAACGCTGGCGATTTTTGATTTGTTCAGCCACTTGCTCAATGATCCAATGTTGCGTAAAGATCTGTTTGCCAAGGTTGTCGGTGGCGATCTGGCTGAATGGGCTATCCGCCAAGTTGTCGAGGCTTACTCTGATCGCTTTGCCAACATGAAAGATGACTACCTCAAAGAGCGGGCGCAAGATATCCGAGAACTTGGCCAGCGCCTGCTGTTTTTCCTCCATAACGATGATGTGACCGAACACCAGTGGGATGAACCGGTTGTCTTACTGACACGTGAGCTGACAGCGGCTATGCTGGCCAGTATTCCCCGAGATAAGCTGGCGGCGGTTGTCGCGCAGGAAGGGGCGGCGAACTCTCATGCCGCGATTCTCTCGAGAGCTCTTGGTTTGCCGGCGATTATGGGCGTCGATTTTATTCCTGAGAAAGTTCACAATTGTCAGGTGATCGTTGACGGATACCGGGGGGATTTCCTGGTCAATCCGAATCGGCACGTGCTCGCAGAATACAATCGCCTGCTCAAAGAAGAAAACGAGCTGACCCAAACTGTAGAAGAGGAACTCGGCAAGGCTTCTTATACGCGGGATAACCAGCGTATTCATATTCACCTCAATGCCGGGCTGAGCGCCGATACCAGTATTGCTGTGAACCAAGGTGTGGATGGGGTTGGACTCTACCGAACGGAAGTTCCCTTTTTATTGCAGCGCAGCTTCCCATCTGAAGAAGAACAAACGTTGCAGTACCGGGCTATTTTATCGACCTACCATGATAAACAGGTGGTAATGCGGACCTTGGATGTCGGTGGTGACAAGCCTCTGCCGTACCTGACCATCGAAGAAGATAACCCTTTTCTGGGCTGGCGGGGTATTCGTTTTACGCTTGATCATCCTGAGATTTTTCTGATTCAGGTCAGAGCGATGCTGAAAGCAAGTATCGGACTGGAAAATATGGATATTTTACTGCCGATGATATCCGGAATTGCTGAACTTGATGAATCTAACGCATTGATTGACCGTGCCTATAGCGAAGTCGCGTGTTATGCCAAAGAGCAGGGAAAGGTGTTGAAGCGGCCAAGGCTCGGGATCATGATTGAGGTACCGTCGATCTTATACCAGCTGCCGGCGCTAAAAGGAAAAGTGGATTTTATTTCTGTCGGCAGCAATGATCTGACCCAATATTTATTGGCTGTTGATCGGAACAATTCACGGGTGGCAAGTGTCTATGATGCACTGCATCCGGCGGTACTCCATGCGATGAAGCACATTATCGACACCAGTAATGCCTTGAATATACCTGTGAGTGTCTGTGGTGAGCTCGCAGGTGATCCGGTTGGTGCGCTGTTGTTGGTTGGAATGGGGTATCGCTCGTTGAGTATGAATACCCGCAATGTCGCCAGAATTAAGTATATTCTGCGTCATATTTCGGTCAGTGAGATGGAGCAGCTAAGTCGATTTGCTTTGAAGGCGACATTCGCTGATGATGTGCGTACCAGAACAACTGAGTTTGTCGACGAGCGTGGCTTGGGTGGATTTATCCGGGCCGGTAAGCAGTAGGTTAAAATGATAGATAACGTATTATGGCTATTTACCATGTGTCTGGGCTTAGGGGGCTGTGTCGGCTTGCTGGCCGGTTTGCTGGGAATTGGTGGTGGACTGCTGGTTGTGCCAGCGCTGGTTTGGTTGTTACCGCAGGCGGGTATTGAAAGTGAGCTGGTAATGCATATTGCGTTGGCTACATCACTCGCCAGTATTGTACTGACCTCTGGCTCGTCCGCTCGCAACCACATCAAGCTGGGTAATGTGGATTTCACGATTGTGAAATCTTTGGCCCCGGGGGTGATTGTTGGTGGGCTTGGTGGCAGTGCTATCGCTGAGTTGGTACCGACGGCGCTGCTACCGAGAATATTTGCGGTTATTGTACTACTGTTGGCATTGCAAATGCTGATCTCAATGCGGATCTCCAGTCTGCGTCAATTGCCGGGACCAATGGCAACGGTATGCAGTGGCGGAGTGATCGGTGTAGTGTCGAGCTTAGCTGGGATCGGAGGAGGATCACTGACGGTTCCGTATCTCAGCTGGCATGGTGTTGAAATGCGTCGTGCCATCGGGTGTGCTTCATTATCCGGTGCATTGATTGCAGTCGCGGGAATGATGGGGTTTATTGCCGCCGGTATCGGTGACGAGACTCTGCCTGCCATGAGTATTGGTTATGTTTATCTTCCGGCATTAATGGGGATTGTGATGACTTCAATGATCACAACCCGTTATGGTGCCGCATTGGTCAGCCGTTTGCCGACCATGACATTGAAAAAGATTTTTGCCGTCTTCTTGCTGTTTATCAGCGCGGAGATGTTTTTGGGATAATTGCTTACAGCGGTAAGAGTCGATGGTTAATAGCCAGTCCCTTGCCCCTATTTTTGAGATTGATTGAATGAGCCAAGGTTATTTGACGTTTCCAAACATTGACCCCATTTTGATTGAAATTGGTCCGCTAGCCATACGCTGGTACGGACTGATGTATTTGTTGGGTTTTGTTTTTGCTATGTGGTTGGCAAACCATCGGGCCGACAAGCCGGGCAGCGGCTGGACCCGGGAGCAGGTCAGCGACTTGTTGTTTGCCGGCTTCCTCGGTGTTGTTCTTGGTGGGCGCATCGGCTATGTGCTCTTTTATAATTTCGATTTGTTTTTGGATAACCCACTCTATCTGTTCAAGGTATGGACGGGAGGCATGTCATTTCATGGCGGATTGCTGGGTGTGATCACGGCAATGTTCTGGTATGCCCACAAACAAGGGCGGACGTTTTTCAATGTGGCTGATTTTGTTGCGCCGCTGGTACCGTTCGGACTAGGTGTCGGACGTTTGGGTAACTTTATCAACGGTGAGCTGTGGGGACGTACCTCGGATGTACCGTGGGCGATGATCTTTCCTACTGGTGGACCGCTACCGCGGCATCCGTCGCAGCTGTATGAGTTTTTCCTCGAAGGCTTGGTATTGTTGATTATCCTGAATATCTTTATCCGCAAGCCGCGCCCTGCGGGAGCTGTGTCTGGTCTGTTCCTGTTCGGTTACGGCAGTTTCCGCTTTATTGTCGAGTACTTCCGTGAACCTGATGCCCACCTAGGGCTGTTTGGCGGTTGGATCAGTATGGGGCAGATCTTGTCGCTACCTATGGTTATCGGCGGCCTGTTGATGATGCTGTGGGCGTATAAAACCCAGACGAGAAACAAACCCGCCTAATCGAAAGCGTATTGGATCAAGGCAGCACTTCAGGGTGCTGCCTTTTTTGTATTCTGATAATATTGGGCGCAATTGTACCTTACCGGTGCAGCTTAGAGATGAACGGGCGGGAAGATGAAACAATATTTAGATCTGTGTCAGCGGATCGTAGATGATGGTGTTTGGATTGAGAATGAACGAACTGGCAAGCGATGCCTGACTGTCGTGAATGCCGACTTGACCTATGATGTGGAAAACAATCAATTCCCACTAATCACCACGCGTAAGAGCTTCTGGAAAGCCGCGATTGCAGAGTTGCTCGGCTATATTCGTGGCTATGATAATGCTGCAGATTTCCGTGCTTTGGGTACTAAAACCTGGGACATGAATGCCAATGACAATCAGGCTTGGCTGAATAACCCACACCGGAAGGGCCATGATGATATGGGCCGGGTCTATGGGGTTCAGGGACGCAGCTGGCAGAAGTCGGATGGCTCGACAATTGACCAGTTGCGGAAGATTGTTGATGATCTGAGCCGGGGGATTGATGACCGAGGTGAAATACTGACGTTTTATAATCCGGGTGAGTTCGACATGGGCTGCCTGCGTCCTTGTATGCATACCCATACCTTTTCGTTGCTGGGAGATACTCTGTACCTCACCAGCTATCAGCGTTCTTGTGATGTGCCGCTTGGCCTGAATTTTAACCAAATCCAGGTGTATACCTTGCTGGCATTGATGGCACAGATAACCGGTAAGAAGCCCGGTCAGGCCTACCATAAGATCATCAATGCTCATATCTATGAAGATCAACTGGAGCTGATGCGAGATGTACAGCTCAAGCGCGAGCCGTTTGGCTCACCGCAGCTGATTATCAACCCTGAGATCAAAAGCCTCGAAGATTTGGAAACCTGGGTCACGATGGATGATTTTGAAGTGGTGGGCTACCAGCATCACGAGCCGATCAAATACCCTTTTTCTGTATAAAATTGTTTCTACGGGTTACAAAAATTCAGCATTGAAATACTTTGGTTTCCCGAAATAGAAATTAAAGACAACAAAAAGCCCCGAATTACGGGGCTTTTTTTATATTTGTTAATGTCTGGTCGCGAGTACTTAGGCGGTAAAGGCCAGGATCGTACTCGGAATCGCGATAAACACGAGGCCAAGGTAGCCGGCTACCGCCATTTTACTCTTTGTTGCGAGCTCGCCTAGGAAGAAGGCAGCTTTAAGCGGTAGTTCACGCAAGGTCGGGATACCGAAGATAAACAGTGTCGCCATTACGTTGAATGACAGGTGTACTAGTGCAATTTGCAGGGCAAATACAGCGTAGTCTCCGGAGATTGCGGTTGCTGCCAGTAGCGCCGTGATACAGGTACCGATGTTTGCTCCCAGGGTGAATGGGTAGACATCGCGTACCTTTAGAACACCTGTACCTACTAGCGGAACCATTAGGCTAGTTGTTGTTGACGATGACTGAACCAAAACAGTAACCACAGTACCAGATGCAATACCGTGCAGCGGCCCGCGGCCAATCGCACTTTTCAGTATTTCACGAGCACGGCCAACCATTAGGCTTCGCATTAGCTTACCCATTGCCGTGATGGCAACGAAGATAAGTGCGATGCCGATGAAGATAAGTACGATACCACCCATGTTACCCATTACTTCCAGCGGGCCCTTCACTACTTCTACAGCAGGTTTGGTTAGTGGTTTCATGAAGTTAAGACCCTTCATGCTCATATCGCCGGCACCCATCATTGGCGAAACGAGCCATGAAGACACTTTCTCAAGCAAGCCAAACATCATTTCCAGCGGCAGGAAGATCGCAACTGCTAGAAGGTTGAAGAAATCATGTACGGTTGCACTTGCAAATGCACGGCGGAACTCGTCTTTGCAGCGAGCGTGGCCCAGACTGACAAGCGTATTGGTCACTGTTGTGCCGATATTAGCGCCCATCACCATTGGGATCGCCGTTTCGACAGGTAACCCACCAGCCACGAGGCCGACAATAATCGAAGTAACAGTACTGGACGATTGAATTAGCGAAGTTGCCACCAAGCCAATCATCAGACCGGCAACTGGGTGGGATGCAAATTCAAACAGCGTTTTAGCTTGTTCACCTACCGACCATTTAAAGCCGCTGCTGACCATCGAGACAGCAACAAGTAGAACGTAAAGCATGAACGCCAGATTTGCCCAGCGGACCCAGCGCATAGAGCTGTTCATTGGCTCAGCAGTAGTGGCTTGGGTAGTCATAATCATTTCTCCATGACAAGGATATGTCGTTTGGGTTTCATTTTTTTGAAATCTGGGGGCGATGGTAGAGATCGAATATTTCAGAAATATGACACTCACTGTCATAAAGTAAATTTGTGTATGTTTTGTGAGCGAATAGAGTCTGCCTCAGTGTAATAATTACTTTACCTTTAAAGTTAAACTTTTGTTTTTAAAGAGTATAATATTTATTTCTATACGGGGGTAAGAAGCGAGATCTTTTGCTTTGCCACTGAACAAAAACAGCTATTTTTCCCCGTTATTGAGTCAATCGGTAGTACGAAATATGACGTTGTATGACAGTCTAAAACTTATTGTGCGGATATTACTTACTAAGTGGTCCAATAGCTCGGTTTTTCCGAGTGTTTATCTCTAAACAAACGATTTCTCACATGAGTAGTGTGACGACTAAACTAAATTTACATATTCGGTGTGATATTTGTTTCATGTAAAGGAGTTACGGTCGATGACCGATGCAATTCGTAATTTTCTCAAGTTAGAGTCCGCTGGCGGCATTATTTTGATTATCGCTGCAGCGATCGCAATGATGGTTGCGAACTCGCCATTGGAGCCTCTTTACAACGGGACGCTACATTCTTATGTGGCAGGCCTCTCTGTGTCGCATTGGATCAATGATGGTCTGATGGCCGTTTTCTTCCTGCTGATAGGTTTGGAAGTAAAGCGTGAGCTGATTGAAGGTGCCCTAAATACCAAAGAGAAAGCAATCTTCCCGGCGATAGCTGCTGTCGGGGGCATGCTGGCACCGGCCTTAGTATATGTCGCCTTTAACTTTGCCGATCCAATGGCTGTCAAAGGCTGGGCAATTCCTGCCGCAACGGACATTGCATTCGCATTGGGTGTTATGGCGTTACTAGGTCCACGTGTACCGGTTTCCCTGAAAGCCTTTTTACTCGCATTGGCTATTATTGATGATCTTGGCGTTATTGTGATCATTGCACTGTTCTACAGTAGCGATTTGTCCACAGTGGCACTGGCTGTGGCCTTTGCGGCAACGACGGCATTGTTTGTGATGAATGCCAAGAACGTAACTAAGCTGTCCTGGTATTTGGTTGTTGGCTTTATCTTATGGTTCAGTGTGCTGAAGTCTGGCGTACATGCCACGCTGGCCGGTGTTGTACTTGGCTTTGCGATACCGCTTTCGGGCGAGGATGGAAGCTCTGCGAAGCGTTCTCCGCTGAAACATCTAGAGCATGCTTTGCACCCATATGTCGCTTTCTTGATTCTGCCATTGTTTGCTTTTGCCAATGCTGGTATATCGCTCGAAGGGGTATCGGTGTCTAGCCTGACATCGATGTTGCCACTGGGCATTGCTCTTGGCCTGTTAGTTGGTAAGCCGCTTGGGATCTTTACAGCTAGCTACCTAGCGGTGAAGAGTGGTATTGCCAGGTTGCCTGACGGCATTGGTTTAACCCATATCTTTGCAGTCTCAGTGCTGTGTGGTATCGGCTTTACCATGTCTATCTTTATCTCGTCGCTGGCCTTTGTCGGTGCACCAGATGATTTCAGTACCTATTCGCGTCTAGGGATCTTATTGGGGTCAACGGTATCAGCTGTATTGGGTTATTTCTTACTGAGCCGTGCCCTGCCAAAAACGGAGGCATAATATGAAGCGTTATCTTCTAACCGTTGCATTTCTGGCATCTTCAGCTGCCATCGCGGCGCCTGATTATGATAGTTGCATTAACAATAGTAATACGGAAGTTTGTCAGGCCTATCTGGCCGGTCTTAGCCATGGTAAGGCTAGCGTTGAAGACACTGCGATGATGGAACAGGAAGAGACTTTCCGCTCTCGCGCACTGGAGCAGCGTGTAGGAGAGCGTTACCGTAAAACTGTCCAGCCTGAGAAAAAGTCGATTCAGTCAACAAACTGACGAGATATTTCCATGGCAAATCATTAGCCATGGTGATAACGGTTGAAGACCCCGGAGGCTCAGCGTAAGCTGCGCGTCTGGGGTTTTTTTATATCTGGGAAGTTAGCAAAGCAGGATGTCTCATCTAAATTACAACCACCTCTATTATTTCTGGATGGTTTGCAAGCAGGGCTCTGTTACCAAAGCGGCGGATGCGCTGTTTCTTGCCCCTCAAACGGTGACGGGGCAGATCCGAGCACTGGAAGAAAGGTTGAAAGGCAAGTTGACCAAGCGCGTCGGACGGAATATCGAGCCGACTGAATTGGGGCAATTAGTCTTTAAATATGCCGATAAAATGTTCGACCTAAGTTACGAGATGCTGGATATCGTCAATTATACCCAGCGGGAAAACCAGTTGCTTGAGGTCGGTGTGGCGGATGCCCTCTCTAAACGGCTCGTCAGTAAGGTACTGCTGGAAGGGGTCCCTGAAGATGAACGGATCCACCTGCGTTGCTATGAGTCTACCCATGAGATGCTGCTAGAGCAGCTTTCTCAGCATAAGCTGGATATGATTCTGTCGGACTGCCCGGTCGACTCAACACAAAGCCCTGGCTTGTATAGCAAAAAGCTTGGTGAGTCGACCATGAGCTTTTTCTGCTCTCAGCCAGCCAAAGCGCTAAACTTTCCTGCTTGTATCGAAGATTACAAACTGCTGGTTCCGGGGCGCCGTACCGCTATGGGGCGAAAATTACATCATTGGTTCGATCAGCAGGGGATTACCCCGAACATTCTTGGTGAGTTTGACGATGCCGCTCTGATGAAGGCGTTTGGCTCTTATCATCAGTCAATGTTTGTCGCTCCCTCTATATATGCGGTAGAAATTGTAGAATCCAATACCATATGCGAAGTGAAGCGAGTAAAAGAAATCAAGGAAGAGTACTACGTCATTTTTGCGGAACGTATGATTATGCATCCGGCAGTAAAGAAGATCTGCGAGGCGGATTTTGGTAAATTGTTTAAATAGTGTTGCGTATTTCTGGTTGTTAGTACGAAAATTCAACATTGATGGCTAGAAAACCCTGCTCAAATTAAGTACATTAGCATTAACTTAATTTAAATAATGGTGGAAGTATGGAACTGCAGCAAATGGAGCAGAATGCTCCCAAGGCCGTAGCACTACTGAAAGCCATGGCGAACGAGCGACGTTTGTTTATTCTGTGCTATTTGCTGGAAGGGGAAATGTCGGTTGGGATGATGAGTGACAAGCTGGGTTTGAGTCAGTCTGCATTATCCCAGCATTTGGCATGGCTTAGACGTGACGGGTTGGTGGAGACCAGAAAAGTCGCACAAACGGTTTATTATCGCTTAAAGAGCGAGGAAGTCCGGGCTATGATTCAGCTGCTTCACAAAATGTATTGTGGTGCGGAAGGCGAAAATACCGTGTAAGTTTCATATTTTAGACATAAAAAAACCGGCAAAGCCGGTTTTTTTAATGCTAAATCTCGACTCTTAAAATTACAGAGCTTTGATTTTCGCAGCTAGACGTGCTTTATGACGTGCAGCCTTGTTTTTGTGGATCAGGCCTTTAGTAGCCATGCGATCCATAACAGGTTGCATTTCAACAAACGCCTGAGAAGCTGCTTCTTTGTTGCCAGCTTCGATAGCAGTGATTACTTTTTTGAAGAAAGTGCGCATCATTGAACGACGGCTAGCGTTATGCTGGCGACGTTTCTCAGAAGTGATAGCACGTTTCTTAGCAGATTTGATATTTGCCAAGGGTGTAACTCCCAAATTCTTGGTACGGTGACAATTTAAGGCCGAGGACTATGCCTGCAATACCAGAGATTGTCAAATGATTTGTGCAAATAACCGCCTAACCAACAGAGTTGGCACTTGCGGATTAACACGGTTAATATGGCGGCAGATTTTACCAGCTTTTCGCCCCGTAAGTCACCTTTCTGGGCTATCTTTATGAGGTTTTTTTTGTGAGTAAGCGTCTTTTACGCTCCGGACTGATAGTCAGCACCATGACTTTGGTCTCTCGGGTGCTGGGTTTGGTGCGAGATGTGGTGGTGGCGAACCTGATGGGAGCAGGGGCTGCGGCTGATGTTTTCTTCTTTGCCAACAAAATTCCGAACTTTTTGCGCCGGCTTTTTGCCGAGGGGGCTTTCTCACAGGCATTTGTCCCTGTACTGACTGAATGCCACGCCTCTGAAGATATCGACAAGACCCGTCTGTTGATTGCGCGGGCATCCGGTACGCTGGGTGTTATTGTTACCGTAGTGACCTTGCTGGGGGTGTTAGGCTCTGGAGTCGTCACTGCGTTGTTCGGAGCGGGCTGGTTTCTCGATTGGTTAAATGACGGACCATCGGCACCGAAGTTTGAACTGGCAAGCCTGCTACTGAAAATTACGTTTCCTTATCTGTGGTTTATTACCTTTGTTGCACTGTCGGGAGCGATTCTCAATACCTTGGGTAAATTTGCTGTCTCCTCCTTTACGCCTGTTTTTCTCAATGTCGCGATTATTGGCTGTGCCTGGTTTTTGGCCCCAAATCTTGATCAGCCGGAGATTGGCCTGGCTGTCGGGGTCTTCTTAGGTGGTCTGATTCAGTTTTTGTTTCAGATACCGTTTCTGTATAAAGAAGGAATGTTGGTTAAACCGCAGTGGGGATGGAACGATCCTGGTGTGACCAAAATCCGAACCCTAATGATCCCAGCTCTGTTTGGAGTGTCAGTCAGCCAGATCAATTTGCTGTTTGATACCTTTATTGCCAGTTTTCTGATGACAGGCTCGATCAGTTGGTTGTACTACTCGGATCGCTTGTTGGAATTTCCGCTCGGGCTGTTCGGAATTGCGATAGCCACAGTGATCTTGCCGGCTCTGTCTCGTAAGCATGTCGAGAAAAGCAGCGAGCATTTCTCCCATACCATGGACTGGGGAGTTCGTATGGTGCTGCTGCTGGGGATTCCAGCCATGCTGGGCCTGATGGTGCTAGCCAAGCCGATGCTGATGGTGCTGTTTATGCGTGGTGAGTTTTCGCCGATAGATGTAGAACAGGCTTCGTTGTCATTGCTGGCCTATGCCTCCGGTTTGCTCAACTTTATGTTAATCAAGGTATTGGCTCCGGGCTACTATGCACGGCAGGATACTAAAACCCCGGTGCGCTACGGTATCATAGCAATGCTAACCAATATGGTATTTAACGCCATCTTTGCTTACCTCTACGGTTATGTTGGCTTGGCGATGGCGACGGCGCTGTCGGCACTGGTTAATGCCGCGTTGCTCTATCGGGGCCTGCACCGTGCGA
>Ga0209379_10000856_pt1 | contig 22115 bp, 19 predicted proteins | sample tdDd001_FD_187124 | JGI IMG/M metagenome (GOLD analysis project Ga0209379, IMG submission 187124) | Marine sediment microbial communities from the Atlantic coast under amendment with organic carbon and nitrate - tdDd00.1 (SPAdes)... | ecosystem: Environmental > Aquatic > Marine > Coastal >...
TTTGTTCTGCCATTAGGTTCTCTGGTGCACTGTACTCATCAGGAGAACAAGACGCAGCAACCACTAAGAGCAAAATAAAATATAATATTTTTTTCATAATTTTCATTTTAAATAATTACTCGATAAGTCATGAAATTCCTAAATCATCTAAGATGATTCCATTTCGACTTATTAATAACCATCGTTTTGCTTTAAGGCATAATTCGACAATGCAATTTCACTTGAAGGAATTGGCCAGAATCCTCTGGCTGCTGAATTAACCGCAGAATCATAAATTCCACCTAAATTCGTTACTTGAATAGCACTTTCCAGAACAGGCATACCTCTTCGAAGCAAATCCCAGTATCTGATTCCCTCTAAGGCAAACTCCAATTTTCTTTCTAGGAATATTTGATCTAAAGTCACCGTACTAACCGGAGAATATGACTCAAAAGCACGAGCTCTCACTTTATTGTAATGAACAGCAGCATTGGCAGCAGATCCCAAATGGATTTCCATTTCGGCAGCCATCAATAAAACATCAGCATAACGAATTGAGATATAATTCTGAGGAAAGTTTAGCTGCTCTTGTCCAACGTCAGGCACTTGACTTTTAAGACCAGCATACTTTTTATTTAAGTAGCCTGTATACTGATCAGCCTCTTCGAAGTTACCCTCTCCTAATTCAGCGACCATATCGATAAGAGTGAAATCTCTTCTAAGGTCACCTTCTTCATAAGAATCATATAGTTGTTGTGTCGCTGGTGAAAAACCCCATCCTGAATAATATTCAGATTCAGCACCGGTACCTCTTGGCCCAACAAAAACAACCATTTTATTACCAATATCGAAGGGTGCATTATACCACTGCCAGCCTTCACCCTGATTTGAAAATTGAACTTCGAAAATACCTTCAATTGAATTTTCAACCCATGAATCTGTAAACTCAGAGTGTCCCCAAAGGTTTCCAAAATCTGGTAAAAGATCTGCTCCACTATTGGTGATAATTTCATTTAAATAAGTCAAAATATCTGAACCTGTTACATCACCAGGCATTGTTGAACTTGCATCGCCACTACCATAAACACCATCGTAAAAAAGGTACATTCTGGCTAATAATGCTCTGGGAGCCCATTCAGTCACTCTTCCTTTTTCATCATTGCTATATGTAACACCCTCCAGGTAAGAAATTGAGGTTTCCAAATCACTTACTATTTGAGCATACACATCTGCAACTGGTGCTGCAGCTTGCGAATATTCTGATGTTGCAAGAGTTTTAGTGATTAAGGGTATATTTTCGAAAATACGAACTAAGTTGGCATAGTAGTAAGCTCTTAGAAAAAGAACTTCGCCTTTAAATTGAGTTTTCTGCTCTTCTGAAATTTCAGAAGCATCTACTTTCTCCAAAAAGACATTTGCACCATAAACACCAGCATAATGGTCGTTCCACATGGTACTCCACATGCCCTCTGATGCTGTAGTCAAACCTCTGTCAGCTTTCTTTCCTGAAACACCATCAGTAGCAGAACCACCTCCACCATAAGCATCGTCCGAAACAATATCCATGGTTAGCTGCAAACTTTCACCCCAGTTTCTTTGAAGTGGCTCATAAGCCGCTACCAAAGCTCTGTACATATCGTCTTCTGTGCGATAGAAGTTTTCTTCGGTCTGCTCAGTCACTGGGCTTTTCTCAAGATAGTCTTCACAGCCCATGAAAGTAACAGCAAAAAGAAGTATATATATTATCTTTTTCATTGTTTTAGTTTTATCTGTTAAAAATATCTTAGAAAGTGATATTAGCACCTACTGTAAAAACTCTAGCCTGAGGATAAATTCCCTGATCAATACCTGTGTGAAAAACATTATCACTGTTTCCAATTTCAGGTTCGAAACCTGAATACTTAGTGAATGTCAATAAATTATCACCAGAAACATAGAATCTACATCGTTCAATATTAAGTTTGTTCAAAACAGATTTTGGTAAAGAGTAACCCAACTGAACATTTTTAAGTCTTAGATAATCGGCATCCTCAACCATAAAATCAGAGAAATTCCCTCTATTGTTATTCGTATCATCAAAAGATACCCTTGGAGTCTTATTGGTTGAACCTTCACCCGTCCATCTATCCAAAACAGATGTTTGGTAATTGGCATTAGGTAAGTCGTAACGACGTGTAGCATCTACAATTTGATTGCCATCAACGCCATACCAGAACATACTTAAATCGAAATTTTTATAAGAGAAATTAAGGTTTAAGCCAACAGTAAAATCAGGATGAGGATCACCCAAGTTGATTCTATCGGCATCGTCCATGACACCATCGTCATTCTGATCGACATAAACTAAGTCACCTGGAGTGGCACTTGGTTGATGGGATCCATTATTGTCAATTTGTGCTTGGCTCTGATAAATGCCATTTGTTTCCCACCCCCAAAAGTATCCAATTGGTTGACCTACTTTAGCGATAGTCAAATTTTTCATTCCTGAAGGACCAATATTCACGTCACCATAAATAATACCTTCATCGTTGTTGATAGATAACATTTCGTTTTTATTAGCTGAAAAGTTAAGCGTACCACCGTAAGAAAAGTCATTTGAACGGCCATTGTAACCTAATAGAAATTCAACACCTTTGTTTTGTACAGTTCCACCATTTACGGTTGGTGCACTATTACCAATATAACCAGGAATTGGAGCATCAATCAAAAGATCCTTAGTTCTCTTATCGTAGTAATCGAAGTTCATGTAGAAATTAGAACCCAATCGTAAATCAATACCAATATCAGTTTGCTCAGAAGTTTCCCATTTAAGATCAGGATTTGCAATCTTAGAAGGAGAAGAACCATTCACAATAGTACCTGCGTTGAAGTTGTAGTTGTGGTTGTTAGCAATAGAAGAAAGGTATCTGAAATTACCTATATTCTCATTACCATTTTGTCCCCAACTCGCTCTTAGTTTAATGAAAGTAATAGGGCCTAATTTATCCTTTAAGAAATTCTCTTCAGACATGATCCATCCAGTAGAAACAGAAGGAAAAGTCGCATAACGATTATTGGGTCCAAATCGAGATGAACCATCACGACGAACAGTAACCGATGCCATATACTTGTCTTTAAAACTATAATTCACACGTCCGAACAAAGACAATATAGAATTCGATTCAAAAGTCCCGCCTGCAGATTTACTTTCAATATTACCTACATTATCAATGTAAGCATATTCTTTACCTCCGATAATCAATTCACTACCACTTCCGCTTAAATTCTCATGGTTGTTGGTGTAAGCAGTTGTCCCTGCAATTACATCAAACTCATGCTCTCCAAAAGTATTGTGATAATTAATCGTGGTTTCCCAGTTAGTGCTGTACCAGTTATTCATGGTTTTTTCCACTCTGGTTTTATCATTCTTGGTAATTGTACTCAACTCATAAATAGGCTTATAAACATCGTGCCATTGGTAGGCGTAATCAATACCAATGGATGTTTTCACTTTTACGTGATCCATCACCTTATATTCAGCATATAGATTCGCAACAATTTTATCTGTTTTGTATTCATCATTAAGATAATACATAGCTGCAATCGGGTTGACAATCTCTTGCATATTACGAATAGGTTTGCCAAAGTTTCCTTCAGCATCTTTAACTACAGAAATAGGATCGATATTAATAGCCTGAGCTAATGGCGAGTTATAAACATTGTTAGGATCAACACCCTGAGACGTACTGTGCGAATAAACGAAAGATGTTCCTACTTTTAACTTCTTATTGTAAGAAGTATAATCACCTTTTGCGCGAAAGTTAACACGTTCGTAACTCGATTTATCTTCTGAAACAATACCATCCTGACTGAAATAAGATAAAGCTGTTGAATACAAGATCTTTTCATTACCTCCATTAAGAGACAATGTATGACTTTGGATAGGTGCATTATTTCTAAAAATTTTATTCTGCCAGTCGGTACCAGAACCAATACCCGCAATTTCAGAATCCTGAATCCAGTCTGGAGAAGAACTATCTTTACCTGCATTCAATAAAGATTCATTGATGATCATGGCATAGTCACTTGCATTAAGAACATCCATTTTTTTCGATGCATTTTGAATACCGTAATAACCATCGTATGACAGTCGAGCTTCACCTTGGGTTCCTTGCTTTGTGGTAATTATAACAACACCATTAGCACCTCTTGCTCCATAAATTGCAGAAGCAGAAGCATCCTTTAAAACCTCCATACTACCAATATCTGTAGAAGATAGATAAGAGATATCACCTACAGGATTACCATCAATAATATAAAGTGGTTGTGAATTTCCTGTGGTACCAACACCTCTAATGTTAACAGATAATCCTGAACCTGGTTGACCTGAATCCATTGTGACCTGAACTCCAGCGACTTGACCTTGTAAAGCTTGTTCTGCTCGCTGAATTGGCATTTTCTGAATATCTTCAGCTTTTACTGAGGATATAGAACCTGTCACGGAACTCTTTTTTTGTACACCATAACCAATAACAACGACTTCATCCAAGCCCATGTTGTCAACCGCTAATGTTACATTTATAGTTTTCTGATTGGCTACTTTTATTTCCTGAGAGGCGAAACCTACCATAGAAAATACAATTATAGCGTCTTCATCTGCCTGTATTGAATATTTTCCATCAATATCAGTCGACGTGCCAATTGTTGTCCCTTTAAGTACAACCGAGGCAAATGGCATAGGTAAGCCATCCTCAGCCGAGGTAACAACCCCATTGACCGAATGTCCTTGCGCAAACGTACTCCAACATAAAAATGTCAGAAACAAAAACAAGACTGTTTTTTTCATGTGCTCTATTTTTAGTTTAGATTGAATTAGTGATCGATTCTTACGCGTTTAAATCGATTGCAATAAAGAGACATCTTACCAAAAAGCAAAAAAAACAAGTACATCACGAATACATCATATACTCAAACACAATACATCATTAATACATCAGCTAACGTTCATTAACACTTAACACTCTACATATCACGATATAGCAAAAACAATTAATATTTCACCTTTTATTAAACAAATACATCAAAACAAAAAATGAAGGATCATACTTCTGCACGAACTCTTATATTAACTCAAAGCCTCTTTTATATATTTAATAGGAATTCAATCAGATTATCCTCCCTATCCAATTCAAATTTCTTTCTTAATCGGTATCTACTTATTTCAACCCCACGAACAGATATATTCATTAAAGGTGCAATTTCCTTAGTTGAAAGATTCATTCTTAAATAGGCACACATTCTTAAATCTTTTGGGGAGAGCTGAGGGTATTCCTTTCTTAGTTTCTGAAGATAATTGGCATGTACTTGATCGAAATGCAATTCGAATTGCTCCCAATCCTCTTCGCTATTAAATTCTTTTTCCACAGTTTTTGCCAATTTCTTAACCTGCACAAGAGCAGTAGGATCCTGAATCTTCTTCAAAGCTTTTTTCAATTCACCCAAAGCATAAGATAGAACTTCATTTTTATGAATGATATTCATAGTAGAACTAGCCAATTCGCGATTCTTGAAATTAACCTCACTTTTAAGTTTCTCATTTCGCAATTGTACAATTTCCTTTTCTGCCAGAAGAGATTCCTCTCTAAACTTTTGTTCTTTAGCTTTCAATTCCTGCTCCTGTCTATGTTTTAGACGCTTTTGAATTAATTTCATTCTCCTTCTTACAAAATAAACTGTCAGATATAGAGTCAAAATACAAATAAGTAGATAAACGAAATAAGCTATTAGAGACCTGTACCAAGGTGCTGAAATTGAAAAATGGAATTCAGATGAGCTTGCTTTAATCCCATATTGATTTTGAGCATCCACTCTAAAAATATAATCCCCCTCTGGTAAGTTTGTATATTCTTTTTGAAGAGAACTTCCACACACTGAAGGCTCATCCTCAAAACCCACTAATTGATAGTGATAACGCACCAAATTCGGATCGTTATATTGAGGGGCAGAAAAATTGAATAGTAAGGCATTATTTCTATATGGCAATGATACAAATGCATCATGTGCCGAACCAGTTGTCTTGTCTCCACCATAATAAATCACAGAATCAACATGACTCGTGAGACTCACCTGACGAATATGAACTTGAAAATCGGAATCGTATCGTTTAGTTATTGAGGGGTTATAATGTACAAAACCCTGTTCGGTACCAATCAACACATTTTTCCGATCGTAAGTGTATATATTCTCAAAAGCATTTGTAAAGGCATCTTTTAAAGAGACAAATGGCTTCCTAACCATCTCAAAAGAATTTCCTATTTGTCGCTTTAACAAACCCAAATTTCCTCCCTGAAAAAACCAAACATCTCCATTATAATCCTCAATCAGTTTACTTACACTATACTCAGATCCGAATAAATCGTTAAAATATTGATGCTCTTCAAAACGATCTAATTCGGGTGTATATTTATAAAAACCATTGGGACTGGAAAAGACGATTTCATCACGAACTTTGTGAACATTGATATTCAGTTTGGAAGTAAATCCATCATTTTCACCATAAAACCTAAAATTAACACAACTATCCAAGGTAGTATTTAAAAAAATCTGGTATACGCCCTTATAACCATGACACATCCATATTGAATTGTCATCATCCCATATCATTTCTCGAGAAGATTCATTAAAACCATCAATCGCTTTAACAAACTGCCATTTCCATTTACTCTTTGCCGTTTTTTCGAATAAGACTAATCCAGAATAAGCTCCCCCTATCATTTGGTTTGGAAATTCTTTTTTATACAGATATTTCCAACCTCCTTCAATATCACAAATTAAGTCAGCCCGCTTTTGTTCAATGCGAAAAGTCCCCTTATTGTGACCACAAATTAACTCACCATCAACTACCTGCAAAGACCAAACCTGTCCTAATGTATTACTAACCAATTCTAAATCATCTGCTTTTAACTTAGAATCTGAATCGACAGGAAGTGCTTTACAAAACAAGCCCATATTGGTACCCAAATAAAGGTAATTGCCGTGAACAATAGAGGTATATCCAGTACCTATATCCCTATTCGTTTTCAATAGAGATAAGGGAGAGCTAATTTCAAGGTAATCGATTCCATTATCGAGCCCCACCCAAAGATTTTTATCATGATCTTGAAAAAGGCATAATATGGTATTGTTCTGTAAGCCCTTATCCGCATCAATATGCTGAACCAAATTCCCTAACTTATCGAGAATATATAGTCCATTCATCACACTTCCCAAAGCATAAAAATGATCATCAAGCGTAATAGCTGAAAACAATTGATCTTTTTTAAATCTAGCATTAAGAGCTGTATCCCATATCTGAACCTTATTCCCATCAAACAAAAACAGTCCAGCAGTAGCAGTTGCAATAAGTATTGAATGATCCGTATAAGGCAGAATACTTACAATTTCGAGATCCTTAAAAAAGTTGCCACCTCTCACCGCTTCTACTTTTTTATTATTCCACAAACATAAGCCCTTTTGCTTTTCCTGAACAAAAAGTTGATTTCCGAGCATAAAACTATAATGAAACTCATTATCAGGATTAAAGGTGACAATTTCCCCATCCTTATAAAAAAGTATCTTTTGAAAGGAATGAAAAAGTATGCCATCTTCGTAAGGGAAAATTTGCCAAATCTCATCAAAATCCCTATCCGCCTCGGGTATTAAATCAACAAGTGAATGATAAACTAACTTACCCTGATAATCGGACTTCAGGTATCCAAGCTCATTATAAGCTCCTAAATAAACCCTTTGCAAACTATCAACAGCCAAAGATCGAACTACAGAATTATTGGGCATGGTAATTAAGCGCCACGAGTTGCCATCAAATTCCAAGACACCATCATTATTGGCAAAATACATCAATCCATTGGAGGTTTGAACCATATTCCAATTCTGAGTCCCCCCCTTATACTCCCGCTTTGAAAAACTACGAATGAAAGGAATTCCTACACTTTTGATCTCGGCAAAAACACAGGTAACAATAAAACAAAAGAGTAAACTTAAACTGATGACTTTTTTCACAATTAAAGAATTTAGAACCAGAACTTGCAGTTAGTAACACAACAAACAGACAGGCTAATATATAGGTATAGGATAAATAAACTGAAGAACAATTGACACCCGGGATACGAGAATTTATATAAGGACATTCTCTTTCTTGTGAGAAAATGAATGGTAAATATTAGACTGAAAATAGTATGAATCCTAATCAATAACAAAAATTCAACTTACTAATTCAATAAGATTTAAATAAAGATTATTCATGAAAATTTGTCTCATACATCCAAATCATCATATTTAAATTTGAAATTGGAAAAAATAACTAGCCATTAATAAAAGTATGATTCTGACAATGTCGAAGGATATTTGATAGTATCCCATTTAGTGTGTCTGGTTCTTAATTAGCCTATTTCAAATAATGGCAGATTGTTTTCAATTTCATTAAATAACTTACACCTCAGTGCATCTAAAAAAGAAAGCTCCAAGTTGGAATCTGTGAAGAAACCAACTTGGAGCTATATAAATTTAACCTTACCGATTTATAACATGACTCTCGAGTCAATAACTGTTGCTTATTCAACAACTATCGCAAACAAATCGTAATCTTCTGCATCGGTTACTTCAACCTCACACATCTGTCCAATTTTAAGATCAAAATTCTGACTTGAAACTAAAACCTCAGGGTCAACCTCATAAGAATCAAACTCCGTACGTCCGTAGTAAAAATCCTCATCCTTACGATCGATAATAACTCTCATCTTCTCTCCTATTCTCGCTTGATTCGCTTGACGCGATATTTCCATTTGAAGCTCCATGATTTCATCCTTGCGCGTCTCTTTTACATCTTGAGGAATATCATCCGTATAATGGATAGCGGCATAAGTGTCATCTTCATTAGAATATGGGAAAACACCCAAACGCTCAAATTTCATTTCTTTAACAAAGGCCTTCAAGTCTTCCATATCGGCTTCTGTTTCTCCAGGGTGCCCAACCAACATGGTTGTACGCAAAGTTATACCTGGAACTTCTTCTCGAATACGCTTAATCAATTCAACTGTTTGCTGACGATTGATACCACGACGCATCAAGGTTAACATATTATCACTTGCATGCTGAAGTGCTATATCCAAATAACGACAAACCTTTGGGTTCTCTCGCATCACCTTAAGAATATCGTAAGGGAATTGTGTAGGATAAGCATAGTGCAACTTAATCCACTCAAGTCCATCAACCTCTGAAAGCTTCTCAATCAATTCTGCTAACATTGACTTCCCATACAAGTCGTGACCATAGTACGATAAATCCTGAGCGATAACCAAAAACTCCTTAACCCCTGAAGCCGCTAAATTAGTCGCTTCTTCAACAATTTCTTCTACAGGACGAGAAATATGCTTACCTGTAATAATAGGAATAGCACAATAAGAACAACCTCTATTACATCCTTCTGATATTTTCAGATAAGCAAAATGTTTAGGAGTCGTTATCATTCTCATATTCGAGAAATCAGGTTTATAATCCTTATTGAGTTCTTTAACGATAGACTTCCACTCGAACTTACCAAAAAACTTATCTACTTCAGGTATTTCTACAGCTAAATCGTCACGATAACGTTCTGACAAACAACCCATAACAAACAATGTGTCAATAATACCCTCTTTCTTAGCATCAGCATATTGCAAAATCATATTGATGGATTCTTCCTTAGCGTCGCCGATAAATCCACATGTATTAATAATAATGGTTCGGGCATCACTATTGTCTTCGTCACAACTCACCTCGAACTGATTCGCATCCAACTGCTTCATCAAAAGTTCGGTATCCACAAGGTTTTTAGAACAACCTAAACTGACAATATTGATTTTATTTTGGCTCATGATAATTGAATATGAGATAATAGATATCTGATTTGTAATAAATGAGTTGAGACTATTTAAAATACTCAACGATATTTTAGCCGACAAAAATAAGATAAAAAAAGGGGTTTCGCATCATTTATATGATATAGAGTCTTTGTTTTAGAAAAACAAGATGGAAATTCAGACCATTATGTACTTTATTTATTTTTCAGACCATTAAGATCTTTCAATTAGGCAAAAAAAAGACTCTTACCAATGGTAAGAGTCTTTCTCAAATATCTTAGACTGCTTAATTAAAAAGCGAATCAACAAATTCATCACGATTGAAAACTTGCAAGTCCGTCATAGCTTCTCCAATTCCAATATACTTTACTGGAATTTTAAACTGGTCAGAAACACCTATGACAACACCTCCCTTGGCAGTTCCATCAAGTTTAGTAATTGCTAGTGCATTTACTTCAGTAGCTAAAGTAAATTGTTTCGCTTGTTCAAAAGCATTTTGCCCAGTAGAACCATCTAAAACAAGAAGAATTTCATGAGGGGCTTCAGGAATCACACGGTCCATTACACGTTTAATTTTACTCAACTCATTCATCAAGTTTATTTTATTGTGTAAACGTCCCGCTGTATCTATAATAACTACATCAACATCATCTTTCTTTGCCTGTGTTAATGTTTCGAATGCTACAGAAGCAGGGTCAGCTCCCATACCTTGATCTACGATAGGCACTTGAACTCTATCTGCCCAAATATGCAATTGATCTACCGCTGCTGCACGAAAAGTATCCGCAGCACCCAGCATCACTTTACGTCCTGATTGCTTAAATTGATGAGCAAGCTTACCAATAGTTGTTGTTTTACCAACACCATTAACGCCTACTACCATAATGACATATGGATGATCTGATTTGGGTAATTCCCAGGCATCATATTCTCCCTTATTATTCTCTTGCAACAAGCCAGAAATCTCTTCCTTAAGAATACGATTCAATTCCGATGTTCCAAGAAATTTATCTTCTTCAACACGCTTTTCTATTCTTTCAATAATTCGAACAGTTGTATCAACACCAACATCTGATGAAATCAAAATTTCTTCCAATTCATCTAATACCTCTTCATCAACTTTCGATTTCCCGACTACAGCTCTTGATAGCTTCTTAAATACGCTATCTTTAGTCTTTGCAAGTCCCTTATCTAGATTTTCTTTTTTCGATTTCGAAAAAATGCCAAATAATCCCATAGTACATTATACAGTTTAGGCCGGCTAAATTACAAAAAAATACATTGCTATCGTTTTATAATTATTTTTTTATTTCTTAATCATTCATATTTACAACGAGATAATGTAAATAAGTAATTAAAACTAGGATCTACACGCAATTTCAATCATAAAAAAAGCTTCTCAAAATTGAGAAGCTTTTATTTTATATAGATGCTCTTTACTATTTAGCAAAGAAATCTTTTACGTTCGCGTTAGGAACAATCTCTTCTTTAAAAGAATATGCTCCAGTCTTAGGCGACTTTACCATCTTGATTACTTTAGCGTAACCACGACCTTCACCTTTTTGTAGGGATGCTACTACTTTCTTAGCCATATCTCAATATTATTTAATTTCTCTGTGAAGAGTAACTTTTTTCAAAATTCTATTATACTTCTTCAACTCCATACGATCTGGAGTGTTTTTCTTGTTCTTAGTAGTAATATATCTTGAAGTTCCAGGCATTCCACTTTCTTTATGCTCAGTACACTCAAGAATAACTTGTACTCTATTACCTTTTTTAGCCATTTTATATGCCTTTTAATATTTTTTAATAAATCCTTTTTCTTGAGCTTTTTTCAAAGCACCTTGAACACCTAATTTATTAATTAGACGTACTCCGGCAGCAGAAATTCTTAATTCAATCCAGCGATCTTCCTCAGGAAGATAGAACTTCTTATCGAATAGATTTGGATAAAATCTTCTTTTAGTTCTTCTTTTTGAGTGAGAAACGTTATTTCCCACCATTACGCTCTTTCCAGTAATTTGACAAACTCTTGACATAGTCCAGATTATTTTTTTTCCTTAAATGCTTTTCAAACAGTGCGCAAAATACGCAATAATTTTCGAATTATTCAAATCTATTTGTAAGTTTTTTACAGTGAAATCGCAATTTTTATTCTCCGACTGACATGTAGCATCGAGAAAGCCCAATAATAAAGTAGCACACAGCTTTTTTCTTCAAATTATTTGAAGTTGCAAAGTTAGCATAAATCTCTATTTTAGAACTAAATTTCACAATTATTTCACACCTTTTTCTATAAACTATCCTGTATCATTGGAATTAAAGTCTTAATTGACACTGCTACATTAGTCATAAAGAGTTTAACAGAGATAGCCAACAGAATGATTCCAAAGACCTTACGAAGAATATGAATTCCCCCTTCGCCTAAGAATCGCTCAACCAGTGAGGTCGACCTAAGAACCAAATAAACGATAAATAAATTCAAAATAAGTGCAACAATAATGTTTTCGAGGGCATATTCGGCACGCAATGCAACCACAGACGTAAAAGACCCCGCCCCTGCAACTAAAGGAAATGCAATTGGAACAATAGAAACCCCTGATGGTCCATCATACTTAATAATTTCGATCCCCAAAGCCATTTCAACACCCATTATAAAAAGGATAAATGAACCTGCAATCGCAAAACTAGAAATATCAACACCAAATAAGCCCAGGATTTTCTCTCCTAAAAACGTAAAACCTATTAAAACGATAAGTGCGACAACACTCGCTTTAAGCGCTTTAATTTCACCACCTTTTTTCTTAAGGTCAACAAGTATTGGTATAGATCCTATTATATCAATAACAGCAAACAAAACCATAAAGGCAGAAACAATCTCAATAAAACTTAAATGCATATTTTAATTTTTGTCCCTGATCCACATCAGGATGAAACATATTTTTAAACTATAGATATATAAAGGATTGAGATTCAATCTAAAAACCAAGCTATTCAATTATTCAGATTAATCAAGCCAATACAAAAATCGCGCAAATATAATACACTTTATTTTAATTTCGTTAAATTCTCAACAAAACAACACAGTATTGTTATTTAAATAAGATCTTCAATAGCAACAACAAGTTTTGCATTAATACGCAACATTAGTTTCTTTATAAGAGCCAAAAAATCTTCAAAAAACAAATCAGACTCCACTAAATCATATAAAACAGATAATTCTGCCTTAATTCCCCAATAGTCTTGTTCCGATCTATTCCAATTTTGCATCATCTCAATACAGTGAATCGGTAATACTATTGAAAAGCCATATATTGGGATGGGGAACAAGTCAAATAAACTTTCCTCGAAAATCTTACTCATTTCTTCACTGACCGCATTAATATAACCATTAAAACAATCAAATAAATTTTCAAGAAAATCAATATTATTTACTTCTAAATCTTCAATTTCAATAGAATAATCATTGTACACAGAATGCATTAGCAGTAAATACTCTTCAACTTTCTCAATTTTACCATCTTTACTTATACCGGGTTGCAACCTATAAAATTCTAATATGTTTTCTAGAATCTCTAAGCGCGAGAAATTATCTTTTTCCATTTCTATTTATCCACTTAATATTACTTAATACAATAATACTTATTTTTGACAAACGAATTAAATAATTGGCCAATGTATATCAGCAAACTCTTGACTAAACTTATTTCAGAATGAGCAAACGAGATTTAATGCAATACCTACAAGAGCTCGATAAAGAGCAACTACAAGATCAGATTACCGAACTCTACACACGTTTTAAAGAAGTAAAAGAATATTATGACTTCGCTTTTAATCCAAACGAGAGTAAACTGATAGAACAATGTAAATTTAAAATCTCCAAAGAATATTTCCCCAACTCAAAAAGGAAAGCCAAGTGTAGGCGCTCCGTCGCACAAAACTTTATTCGCCATTTCAAACGACTAGGTGTAGAACCATCTTTAATTATCGACATCATGCTTTATAATATTGAAATTGCACAAGCCTACTCAGCTGAGAAAGGGTATGTTCAGGATACCTTTTGTAAAAGCATGTTAAAATCTTTTGAAGATGCTATTAACTATACCATTGAGAATGGATTAACTGGGGAATTTCTTGTTCGACTAAAAAAAATTGTAGATGAGAGCTTAAATCAAAATTGGTTTAACAAAGAAATATTTAACAGAATATTAAAACTAAACTTTGAATAGATTCTCTTGACAACGAATTAAAATGGTGACATATTTACAACTAAACATCAAATGATTAACTGTTTTTTTTTCTAGATAAAACATCAATTTCACCCGACAAAACTAAGTAGTAGAATTTTTATGTCCTTGTTAAATTCATTATAAACAAGAAATATAAGCTCAAAAAAAGCCCTATAATTCAATTATATTTCTATCTTTAGTTCGGAAATTCTAATACGAAAACTTAGAATTTGCAAAATTAAATGACAGCAAGCGAAAGCTTGGTTAGTAGGTTAATTAATTCTTTAGAAGTATTTGCCCATGTTCCCCTAAAACATGGGCATTTTTTTAGTCATTGGTTTATTTTGATATTAAATGAGTTTTAAGTGCTTCCTAAAAAACATTTCCTTCCAATCTTAAATTTTTATGTTTGGATTACTCCCCTCTTTTAAGTAAATTATAAAATAGAAAATGAGATAGAATAAAGATCTTTCTAAAAAAATATTTTTTAGAATTTGTCAGAATCACCTTAAGTTTTTATTTCAAACTTAAACTTCTACGAAATCGTTTGCGCAAAATATGATTAATACTTTTTTTCTTTAATAGATTAATATAAAAGACAATATAGTCTGAAACAATTGATAATAAAGAAGTAAGAGCCGATTGGAAATTAAGACGACAGGGAAAGACTAATGTATCAGGAAGATATACAACTTCTACCCCACGTTAAACCTACTAAATATCAATGAGAATAAATAAAAAATAAATAGGAAAAATAGATCTACATATTAGGATAGTTAAATATCTCATCATAGTTTTGAAATTCCAAACCTAAAAAAAATATGATGAGTACAATTGAAATTAGCATGATTGAAGAACTAAAAAAAGTATTAGAAAATCATCAAGATGTTAGAGATAATCTTTCTAGAGAAGATTTAATTACAAAAGCTGTGGATAACAACGATGCCATAGTAACAAGCAATGGAGCTCTTGCAACTTGGACACCATCCAACTCAACAGGCCGTAGCCCTAAAGATACTTATATTGTTAGAAATCCAGAAAGTGAAGCAAATATAGACTGGACATCTCCTAATAATATTGGCCTGAGTCCGCAAACGTTTGCACTGATCTATGAAGATGCATTAAAGACAATTCAATGCAAGGAAACCATATTTACAACAACAAGAGTTATTGGTGCTGACGCAAAATATGCCCTTCCTGTAAAGACGATTTCGGACAAAGCATTAAATCAAGTATTCATTGATAACATGTTTCGCCCCGTTCCTGAAGACATTCAAGAATCGATCTTTGCGAATCAAGAATTTCAACTAATAGCACTTCCAAACGACGAGCTTGACAAAGATCGTTACAAAGGTTTAGTTCGTGACTTACCTAATGGAGAAACTTCTGGGCTTTGTGTTGTAGTTGATGTAGATAGAAAAATTGGAATCGTATACGGCTCTCAATATCAAGGCAGCATGAAAAAACTAATGTTTACTGTAATGAACTATTTGCTTCCTTTCAATGGTGTCTTACCATTACATTGTTCAGCAAACGAAGGAAAAGGGAAAGATTCAGCTTTATTATTAGGCCTTTCTGGAACAGGTAAAACAACCCTTTCTGCTGATCCGAATCGTGCTTTGTTAGGGGACGATGAGCATGGTTGGAGTGATAATGGTATTTTCAATTTTGAAAATGGCTGTTATGCTAAAATGATTGACATGGAGCGCAAAAACGAGCCTGAGATTTGGGATGCAGTGATGCATAAGGATGATTACAAAAAACATGGTGCTATTATTGAAAATGCTATGATCTATCCTAATGGTGACATTGATTTTTTCGATACAAGATACACGCCAAATTCTCGTGCATCGTATCCGCTTGAATTCTTAAGTAATATTAAGCCCGAATCAACAGCGGGACATCCGAAAACGATTCTTTTCTTAACAGCTGATGCTTATGGTGTATTACCTCCAGTTTCGAAACTAAGCAAAGAACAAGCAATGCTTTGGTTTTTGATGGGTTACACATCAAAGCTTGCTGGTACTGAAACAGGAGTAACTGAGCCTCAAGCAACATTCTCTCGTTTCTTCGGACAGCCTTTTATGCCATGCAATCCAAATATTTACGCAGACATGCTAGGTGATAAGATGGATGAGCATAACACTAATGTTTTCTTAATTAACACTGGATGGAGCGGTGGTTCTTACGGAACGGGATCTCGTATCAAGTTAAAGTATACCAGAGCTATGGTTGATGCGGCACTAAATGGCGATCTTGATAAAGCTGAGTATATTAAGGATGAAGTGTTCCACGTGAATGTTCCAACAACTTGCCCTAATGTTCCCAGTGAGATGCTTATCCCTATCAATACATGGGAAGATAAAAAAGCATATAAAACAACTGCTGAAAAATTAGCAGAAAAATTCTCGGTGAATTACGACAAGGCATACAGCAAACAAGATATAGATGCTACCATTATAGCTCAGTGTCCTGGAAAATAAACACTCCTGATCTTTTCAGGATATAAATCATTAAAAATGGCTATCGATTGATTTTGATAGCCATTCTTTTTTTCAATCAAAATGGATTATTATTCTAGATGATTTGACAAACCTCTTCATCTAGCAAATTGAAATATCGCATAATAAGACCCTTTTCAGATCCATCTATCTGAGTAATACTTACTGTTCTTACGAGATTTCTTCTGTTCATAAACAAGCCATATTCCATATTTCCAGCACCACCCACCTTATGAAAGTTTAAAATGGATTTTTGATCGATTTGAGTTTCTTTATCAAACCATTCCCTGAACCATTTTTCTCGTTCAATCTTCATTTCTTTTGTATATAAGGTGGTCGATGACCAAAAGTACGCTTCATGACTTTCTAGTTCTTTTACAAACAGCTCTCTCTCATCCCAAACGAGTTCCGTTAATCTAACTTTAGACTTATTTTCTACAATTATCAGAGTAAAAGCCTCGATGCCTTTAAAATTATACTTTCCAATAAAATCATCAAGATTGGCATAATTAAAAAAATCAAGAAGTGTCAATCCTCTGCTACGTCGATAATCTATTTGGCGCTGATGCCTTTCAAAAGCACCATTAAGCAAACAAAGAGATGTATCTATACAATTGCTAACTATCCAACTACCATTGGCTTTTGAATCCTTAGGGTATACCAGTTCTACACCATTATGAAGGTATTTTTGAGGACACAAAGCGACACGTCCCGGATCTTCATCCCTATTAGTGGTAAGAATAAATTCTTTATCTGAAATAGGTATGAAGCTTAACGAGCACATTTATCTTTATAATAACGAATTGTAGAAAAAGCTAAGCCAAAATCTTGTTCTATTTTTATATGAGGGAATTGTTGATCAAGTACTATTCGAATCAAAGCCATATGGTGAATGGCATGCTCCATATTGTAGGCTAACTCACGCATCAAATTAGATTTAACATGCTTAATATCATCACTATTTGTATTGTAATTGAGATACAAGCTCAAGTTTTTATTCACAGAGAATTCTTCCAACCATAATAAGATTACACCTATTCTTTCCTGTGCTACTTCAGATTTATTTTCAATCTTACTACATCGAACACGACTATCGTAATTAAGCTCTCCAATTTCAACACCCTCTCTTAATATATCATAGAATTCAATAATATGCCGCATATGCTTTCCAATAGAACTTCCTAGCACAAGAGAGGAGCAATAGGTATATTCTTTATTATCCAGTTTGTCGCACAGTTGAAATAACTGTTTACAAATTTCTTTAGAAGCGTTAATAATTTGCATAGAGTTCGTTTTTCCTAAACAAGATATTAAAAACAAGTCGTAATATATAATTCTATAGGTCTGATTTTTTAGTGCAGCATGTATTTAATAAGAGATTTTGTGCTTTTTTATCCTGCATTGGCTATCCTATACATATTTCTTTTATATTTAAGTAACCAAACCTAGCCTATGTCCCGAAAAAAAAGATACTACCCTCAATTTTTAATTAAATGGATCAACTTTGAATTCTGGCCTTCTTGGATATTCTACGCACCAATGTTTTTATACGGTTTTGTTTTAGCCATAAAAAGCAGATCGTTTGCCTACTTTACAGCGGCAAACCCAGGAATGGCTTTTGGCGGCGCATATGGAACTGATAAGACCAAATTACTTAATTTACTTTCATCTAAATACCACACTAAGGATTTTTTCGTTGCAAAAGGAAAGACTAAAGATGAGATTATCAAGCTCATGAACGAAAATGAGATCGATTTTCCAATTGTTGCAAAACCTAATGTTGGCGAACGAGGCCGAGGTGTTGAAAAAATTGACAACATACTTGAACTCGACAACTATCTAAACATCATAAAGGAAGAGCTCATTATTCAAGAGTTTGTTGCTCATCCTATAGAAATTGGTATTTTCTACCACCGCTTTCCCAATAGTTCTCAAGATGGCATTAGTTCTGTTGTTTTAAAAGAGTTTCTAAGCATAACAGGTAATGGGCGTGATACTTTTGGAAAACTTGTCTCTCGGAATTTCAGAGCACAATCACGACTTAAATATTTCAAAAAAAGGTATATAAACAAATGGAACATAATCGTACCTGATGGTATTACATTTAAAGTCGAACCCATCGGTAATCACAGTAGAGGCACCAAGTTTTTAGATGGGAATCACCTAATTAATAAAGATCTTGTAAATGTTTTTAGAAATATTTGCATCCCTCTAGAAGGATTCTATTATGGTCGTTTTGACATCAAAGTTAATAGTATTAGAGATTTATATGAGGGAGAAAACATTAAGGTTTTAGAAATCAATGGTACCAACTCAGAACCTGCTCATATTTACGATCCTGATTACTCTTTATTTAACGCTTACCGAGAAGTCGTTAAACACATGAATATAGTCTATCGAATTAGTCGAGCTAATATAGCCTTAGGCATTAAACCTGTACCTTTTCTCGATTTGATCAAAGGATTATTACATCACCTTTTTGGTGAAAAAAAATGATCTAAGCACTTATTCGTATATCGAAAATCTAGTTAAGTATTTCTCAGTGTTATAATTAGAAACCTATTTTACAAAAGCCAATAAATTCTGCCTTTTTAAGATACAAAATAGCTAAATTGCATCCCAATTTTTAAAAACACGCTATGGACTCATTTATTTCTGCCGACAGTCATTTTATACTCTTTTTTATTGTAGCAGGTGCTGCTGCTTTTGGTATCTACTCTGAACACAAAAAATGGTTTGGTAAACTATCGGGTATCCTAGTCACAATGATTTCCATGTCAATATTAGCTATGGTAGGCGTTCTTCCAGTAGCTTCGAACCCAAATGTGAAAGTAGAGGTTTACGATATGGTTTTCACCTATTTTATTCCTATTTCAATTCCAATGCTTTTGTTTAGCTCTAATTTGCTGAAAATTGTAAAGGAAAGCGGTAAATTACTACTAGCTTATATTATTGGAGCCATAGGAATTGTACTTGGATGTTTTCTAGCTTTTTCATTGATCGACTTGGGTGAAGATGCAGGTAATACTGCTGGTGTAATTGCCGCTACTTTAATTGGTGGTAGCGTTAATTTTATTGCTGCTGCAGAAAGTTTAAATTTTAGTACTAATCCAATGTTTACGGCAACTATCGCAGTAGATAATTTAGTTTCAAACCTTTATACTCTATTTCTATTTCTAACACCATCACTAATGTTCTTAGCTCGATTCTTTGTTAAGCCTAAAAAGGAGAATCAAGTAGAAGGTACTGATAAGGATAATAAAACAGAATACCCTATTACGATAGAACGAATTGCCGTTTCTGTTTTTATTGCAGCACTTATTGCAGGAACTGGAAATTTCTTAGCTCCATATTTACAGAATTTGATTCACACCGAACTAAATCTAAGTATACTACTTATCACATTGTTGGCAGTATTAGCCGCTAATCTCTTTCCTAAACATTTAAAAGCATTAGAAAACACAGCTTTTTCCGTTGGAATATGGATGATGTATATTTTTTTAGCAGTCATCGGTGCAGCAACTAATATTCATCAAATTTTCAATATCGGACCTGCAATTCTTGGTTTTTATATCACCATTATGGTATTCCATTTCGTTTTCTTATTGGCATTAGCAAAGTTGTTTAAGTTAGATGTATACGAGGTCGTTATTTCTTCTGCCGCAAATATTATGGGACCATCTGTAGCAGCACCAATGGCTGCTTCAATGGGACAAAAGAAACTCATTACTCCTGGTATTTTAGTTGGTATTTTAGGCTATATTATCGGAACATTCATTGGTGTTTCCATTGCTGTTTTTCTTAGTTAAAATACCTAATTTTAACAACTAATGAACACAAAAAAAATAATTGAAGTCACAGCTGCGATTATCCGAAAGGATAATCGTTTTCTTTGTGCACAAAGAAAAGATTCTAGTGATCAAGGTGGTAAATGGGAATTTCCTGGTGGCAAAATTGAAATTGGAGAAAGTCCTGAAGTTTGCTTAGAAAGAGAATTGCTTGAAGAATTTAATATTCAAGCTATTTGTGGTGCTTTTTTATGTGAGAACACACACAATTATGGTGACAAAACCGTTATACTAAAAGCTTACTTTGTAAAACATATCCAAGGTGATTTTCAACTTCTAGCTCATCAAAATATAAAATGGTTAACCTTAGATAAAATTCTTGATCTCGATTGGGCTGAAGCTGATCTACCCATCGTTCATAAGCTTATAGAGCATTACAAATAAACTAGCAAATCTTAAGCTAAATCAATTGCTCTCCCCCATCGCAATATAAAATCTGCCCTGTTAGATGCGTGTTATCCAAAATATAATCCACTGTTTTTAAAATAGCTTGTACCCCTACAGGCTTTTTCATTGGCGTACGAGATGCTCTCGATTCTAGATAATCATGATCTGCTCCCAAAGGTGCAATTATTGATCCAGGGGCAATTCCATTGACTCGAATTGAAGAACCAAACTCCAAAGCACCCATTTGTGTTAAATGAGATAAAGCAACTTTAGATAAGCTATAGGCAGCATAGTCAGAAGCAAACTTGCTAATCCGAGTATCTAATAAATTTATAACACAACCTTCTTTGCAAATATTCGCGAAATCGCGCATTAAAATAAATGGCGCTATAAAGTTGACGTTCATCTGTTCATCAAGCAATTCGGCACTGGTTTCTTTTATCGAACTTGGACTGTAAACCGAGGCATTATTAATCAAGAGATCAATCTGACTAAATTCCTTCTTAACTTCAGAAATTAATGACTCTGCATTATCAGACAAATCACAAGAAAACACCTTAAAAACCTGTGTAGGGTAAAGCGACTTAAGATAATCGCGCAAAGCCATTGCCTCAGCTTTCGAATTATTATAATGAATGGCTAAATTCCATGAATTCTTTGCCAGATGAAGTGCTAACTCATTTCCTATTCGTTTAGCCGATCCTGTAATTAATGCCGTCTTACTTTCCATATCATTATCTTAAATAATAGTAATGGCCAAAAATACATCAATTCTAAATTTTCAGCGATATTAAATTAATATAAATTCAACTTAATCCTTAAATTTGAATTTAAACTAGCAAAATATGAACCCTACAATAAAAATTGACCCTATATTATCAAAAATATGTCCCGAACTCAAACTAGGAGTTATAGAATGCGAGGTCAACATTACTGAAAATAACGCAGACCTTTGGAAGGAGATAGATAAACAGATCGGTCAGATTGAACAAGAGGTAACTGTTGAAGATATCCGAGAAAAGCCAAGTATCTCTTCATCCAAAAATGCTTATAGAAAAGTTGGAAAGGATCCAAACAGATACCGACTATCAGCGGAATCATTACTAAGGAGAATTGTAAATGGGAAAGGTTTATATCAGATCAATAATGTAGTTGATTTGTTGAATCTAGTCTCCATTAAATCAGGTTTTTCCATTGGAGGCTATAATGCAGATAAAATTGTTGGCGACATTAGCATGGGATTAGGTCGAGCTGATGAAGAATATCAAGGCATTGGCCGAGGGCAATTGAATATAG
>Ga0209379_10000857_pt1 | contig 22102 bp, 17 predicted proteins | sample tdDd001_FD_187124 | JGI IMG/M metagenome (GOLD analysis project Ga0209379, IMG submission 187124) | Marine sediment microbial communities from the Atlantic coast under amendment with organic carbon and nitrate - tdDd00.1 (SPAdes)... | ecosystem: Environmental > Aquatic > Marine > Coastal >...
GTTCTCTGGTTTATCTTTAACATAAGAGTTGTAAAAGCCAACAGCTGTTGCATTCATATCATTTTCTGCAATCACCAGTAGGTTATATTTTTCCATGAGTTTTTCTTCGATTGGAAAATAGGCTAATGATTCGAAATGCGAGTAGCCAATATTACCTTGGTGTACAACACCTGGTATGCCCAGAGCGAGGACTTTTAAGTTTGGAAATTTATGAATGAGGGTGTCGATGGTTGATTCAATCGTCTGTATAGAAATGTTATTTTCCTCAATGGACTCTTCAAAAATGGGTTCACCAAGTAAATTTGACACAACACAAACCATGGAGTCAACATCACCTTCTTTTCTAAAATAAACAGATGCAACCGATGCGTAGTTTTCGTTATATACAAATCGCCTTGCTGGTCTTCCACCTGTAGATGCTTCCAGTTCAACTTCGATAACCTCTCCAGTCACTAAGAGTTCACTTAAAATGTTGCCACAGGTTGCTACACTTAATCCAGTGTCTTTAGAAATGCTCATTTTGGTACAGTACTCAGAGTCTTTAAGTACGTCTTTAACCATATCAATATTAATTTGCTTTAGTTTCATAAAATGCGTTGATTTGCTCATTACATCACCACTTTCGTTAAGGGTTATCATAAGTACATAATAAACTCCATATTACCAAACGTCAAGTATTTAAATTAAAAGGAATAATTTCGATGAAAGGATTTGTCTATAACAAAGAATTTATCTCAAATAAAGAGTTAAAAGTCATTGTATTCTGAACTGGAGTCCGGTGACCATTGTCGTAGACCTGGTTTACCTAGTGGGCAACGCTGAATACAAATACCACAAACTTTGCCACCACCACTTATAGAAAAGTGGTCTTTAATGTAGTCATGACAAAGATGGGCATGATAGATTGAGCTACGCTCAGCACCGATGTTATACAGGTCGCCAGTAATCGCACCTGCTGGACAAACATCCACACATGCAGTGCAGGTCCCGCAAAGATTTTCAGTCATTGGCAAGTCATGTTCAATGGGAAGGTTGGTTAATAACGTACCAAATCGAATTCTAGGGCCATAGTCTTTGGTAATCATAAGCGCACTACGGCCTATATGACCAAGACCTGAAAGTCGAGCCGCCGTTTTGTGGGAAAAGAATGAAGTATACTCACTCCTTTTGTGCGGATCAGATTGAGAAGCTGCTACAGGAAATGCTTTATAACCTAAGTTTTCGAGATAGACACCCCCTGAAAGGGTGATTGCATCTATTTTTTTGTTTACGGTTTCATAATGATGTAAATACATAAATGTTGGTGCATCAACAATCGTGTCAATAATGCTGTCAAACAACTTAACACCTATGGAAATGGCAGTGTTAAAGCCTTCATAACGTGGGTCATCTAACATGGAAATATCAGCAAATCCAACTATATCTGCTCCATTGTTCATTAACTGATATCGAATACTTTCCTTTAACATAACTGCCTCCTAAGTGTCTTATTTGATGTCATTCTATAAAAAAGTCTTTTGAAAGTATATACCGAAAGGCAAATAATTATTATAATCATAGGTGAGTAGGCAGACTATTTCGACAACGGTGATATCTCCACAAGATATAAAAATATAAATTCTACTATGGAGATGGGTAAATTAGGAGGCACAAATGAATAGAAATGAAGCTTTAGAACTGCTTAAAGAACATGTAAAAACAGAGCGTGTATTCCGTCATTCCCTTGCTGTAGAAGGTGCAATGATTGCTTATGCAAAACATTATGGTGCAGATGAAGAAAAGTGGGGCAATTTAGGTCTACTTCACGATATTGATTTTGAAAAGTATCCTGAAGTACACCCTGCAAAAGCTCCAGAACTTTTAGCGAATACAGGTTTAGATCAAGAGTTTATAGATTCTATTTTATCTCATGGTTATAATGCAGAAGTTCCTAGAGACTTAATGGAGAGAAAAGCACTTCATGCTGTAGATGAAATGGCAAGTTTTATTATTGCTGTAGCGCTTATGCGCCCAACTAAGTTAGAAGGGCTTAAAGGCAAGTCAGTTAAAAAGAAGATGAAAGATAAGGCGTTCGCAAGGGCGGTTGACCGTGAGGAACTTATTTCTTCTATGGAAATGTTAGGTATGGAGTTTAATGATCATGTAGATGTGATTGTAAATGGACTGATTGAACACGAAGCCCGAATAGAAACAGATGGATATTCTTTGTTGGGTTAAATCAACAATATTCTTAATTCAAACTCATAGTGGCTGGTTGTATTTTAACCAGCCCTATGGGTTTTTATATGTTTAATGAAAGGTAGACACTCATATAACACGACCCATTTCCGCTTGAAGATAATCATAAACATTTGATAGTGTATAAACCTGGCTAATATAGTCCATGATCTTTTCTGACCAGCTCTGGCCAGACAAATAATCCATGTTAATCTCAACAACAACAGACTGTTTGTATCTGATCTTATATAAAAATTCAATGGCTTTAACATAGTCTGTTTTATCAAATCTAAATGGATAATGATCACTTTGATCAATATCATGAATGTGTACATTGTTCAAATTTGCACATAGATTAGGATCTATGTTATAAGAACAATTGTTTTCAAAAACCTCGTGTCCTATATCCCAACAAAAGTTGACATCAGATCCAAGAATGATGGGTCGAATCCCATTAGTGTCTAATCGACTGCGGTTTAAATTGAGGTTTTCAAGTGTGAATGTTAAGGGATATCCATTTAGCTCACATATACTATGTAATCTTGTAATGAGTTTTAGGGTGTGGTATCGAGCCTTTTCTTTTTGATGAGATTCAACTGGATGAATAGTAACGGATAAAGGTTGACCAAAATCCTGAGCTAGGCGGTTATAAATAGATAGGTAGGCATCCAATTTAATGGTTTCGTTATAGAGCTTACTGAAACCATGAGGAGAGTGCAACTGCAATATCATCCCCTTTGATTTAAGGAGTTTTCCATACTCAAATAAACGACTTACTTCTAGTGGATCTTCTAAATTAGCATTGATTTCTAAGCCTCTAACCTGTTTCTGAAAGTCATAGTGTTCAATTTGAGCCATTACAATGGCTGGTTCAGCAAGTTTTCCGATTTTATGTAGACTAATAAGAAAGTTCATGTAGATCATCCTTTCATACAGCTTTATAGTGAGTTTCATATTCCACTTTTCATCATCATTGTAACTGCGAAATGTTAATTTTAGTATTGAGTTAACAGGAACTAAACCGGGTTAACCTAAATTTAAAACTAAGCTGTAGGACTCAACATCAAATTAATATAGTAAAGTGTCATATCAAAAAATAAAGACTCCACAGGTGTGTCTCTCAACTAATCCTGTGGAGTCTTTTTTTTCTTGTTTAATTGGGCTGAAAGTTGGGGGCCCTCAGCCCATATAACAAGTACAACATGTACCTGCTTGGCTTAGCGATGCGTCTTTCGCTAAGTCGGTTTTATATTCAAGTTTTGGAGGTTGGTACACTTAAAGGGGGGGAGGAGGTCCAACCATCCGTATTCTGATGTAAGCTATCTAAACGTGTTATATTCTCTTGAGCCTGCAGTGTACACGTGAACACCGCCCGTGTTAAAATTTTTGCTAATGTAATCTTTAATTAGCTTGATGTAAGCAATTCTCGTTGCTGGAAATAGTAAACTAAATCCAAATAAATCGGTCAAAATACCTGGTGTTAAAAGTAAAACACCGCCAATGAGAACACATAAACCATGTAGTAACTCATTTCCTGGCATCATGCCTCTATTTACTTCTGACTGAATGTTATATATAACGCGTCGCCCTTGTTCTTTTGCAAAGTAGGCACCAACTACACCTGTAACTAAGATAAGTCCTAGCGCAGTCATGGTTGAAGTACGTGCTGCAATTTCAAGTAGGAGCGACAATTCCACAAATGGAATAATCGTAAAGATCAATAATAGTTTTCCAAAGCTGAACTTCATAGGGTTCACTCATTTCTTTTTTAGTATTTCCTTAAGACCAATTGTCTTTATAAAGGAAAATTATTGTTTGGCGTTTTTTAATGTCTCGCCTTAACTTGATTCTATTCTACAGAAGAAATATTAATAATCTATGAATGTAATGTTGCAATTTGATGAGAAAAGTGAAAACGATTTGTAAACTCAATTGAGAATGGTTATCGATTATGCAAGTTTGTTTTAAATACCTTGCATACTGAATATTTAAGTAGACAAGAAAATATATCGAAAATCGAATGATAAAGTGGTCGGATATATACTATAATGCACAAAAATGTTTGAAGAAAAATCATTAGGGTATATACTAAAACTTTTGTACATAAGAAAACAGGATGTTAAACGGGTTAGAATACCTGTTTAACATCCTGTTTATCAACCTAATTATTGTTTTCTATTAAAAACTTCTCACCTTTAGGGGTAATATGACTCCCACTTCGACCTTTTTTTATAACAATTAATTGGCGGTCACTTAAGGCTAATAAAATTTTTCTTAAATAAGATTCTTGGATCTCAATAGCGTTTTTATGCAAGAGTTCAAGAATGTGCTTGCGTCCTGCTGTTTTTTTAATTTCATTTAAGAATGAAATCGAAGCTAAAACTTGTAGGGTCAAATCAAAGTCAGATATGGCTTCAATGGCTGCTTTGTCATCAAACTTGATATCGGTCCGGCTTTCAATCATACATATTCCAGTTTGGTCCACGATGTATTGTGGCAAAGATGTCGTATCCATAACATCTGTGGTTTCAACGGTTGAAACGTAATTCGCCACATTGTGAAGCTCACGTATATTGCCGGGCCATTTGTATCCCATAATCCTACATCGACATTCATCGGTCATATTAAAATGATTACGCGTAAAGGCGTCTAAAAGAAGGGGAATGTCGTCAATTCGTTTACGAAGGGGTGGCAATTCAATAGGGAATACATTCAGACGGTAAAATAAATCTTTTCTGAACTTACCTATTTCAATCAAATCAATCGGATTTTTATGTGTTGCCGCAATAACACGGACATCAATGTCTATGATTTGGTCCGATCCAATAGGGGTTATCTGCTTCTCTTGAAGGACACGTAAGAGTTTAGACTGTAGGTGCATGGGCATATCCCCAATTTCATCGAGGAATATAGTACCGTTGTTAGCGAGTTCAAACAAACCCTTTTTACCCTGTTTGAGAGCACCTGTAAAAGATCCACTCACATAACCAAATAACTCACTTTCAAGTAAATTATCAGGAATGGCAGACCCGTTAATGGCAATAAAAGGCTGGTTTCTGCGGTCAGAGGCATTGTGAATGGCCTGGGCCAGCACCTCTTTGCCTGTTCCGCTCTCACCTGTAATTAGAACCGTTAGGTCCGTTTCTGCAATACGTCTACTCCTATGAATAATATCTTTCATCTGTTTAGAAGCAGTCACAATATCTTCGAATGTGTATTTAGCAATCTGACCTTTTTGTCTAAGCTTCTGACTCAGATTCTGTTCTAACTTCTTAATGTATGTCACCTCTTGAAAACTGAAGTACATACGTTTTTCTTTATTAAAATGTTCAATGTTGCGCTTTTCCATGTTTAAGTGTTTCTTATTAAAACTGATTAAGTCATTGTGGTAGTCAGATTTATAATATGGGCGCATATCAAATGTGGTTACAACATCGTGTAAAGCTTTGCCCACAAGGCTTCCGTCAATATCAAACATTTGGTTGAACTTCTTGTTGTGAATGAGTATTTGACCACTGGGGTCGGATAAAACAATCGCATCATGTGATAAATCGAGCATATAATCTAATTCTTCTGTTCGAGTTAAAAGGTTGTTGTAGTTTTCCGTAATAGATTCATTTACACTAAATATCTTCTGATAATAGTTGTATAAATTCTGCTGGATTTCTTTGCTATCAACGCCTAAGCGGCTGATGATCAGTAACATGGTTGGAATATCCATAACACGGCTGCTCACATTATAAACATTAGGAATGTGACTAGGAATCAAATCCATTTCAGAAGGAGAAATGGCGTATTCAATGTGACTGTAGTCTTTTCCAGGCTCGTAAGCAATCAGGTTAACGTGTTTAATACCTATGTTATAAAGGGAAGACACACAGTCAAGAACCGTTTCTATATTGTCGTTTACAACTAGAACATCAGAGCCTTCGGGTATCTTATAAACCTGTTCAAGACCTGCTTTTAAGAATGTTCTACGCACGAGTACAATGTTCTTTGGTTGAGCAACAAACTGACGTAGTTTGATAGCTCTAGAACCAGCCATGATCAAAATGAGGTCTTCATCTATAGTGACATAAGGAGATAATTCATCAATATAGTAACGATTAATATTAACCGCCTTGCCAAAAACATCTAATAAGTTTTCTGAAATCGTCTCCCCAACATAACTTGGGCGATCATTTTTTACTTTCGAGTCTGAAACGACAGCGATGGTTTTCATATCTTGCTCCTTCATTTGCGAATTTCTGCTCTTATTATATCACTCGTTTTTTAACTTCACGAAACATTTTTATTTCGGTGATGTAATAATTGGCATCAGACTTGCAATATATTACGAACGTGAGGTGAAAAAATGAACAGAACCATGAACTTAGATGATTTTCTTAAAAATCATATACTCACGAATTTGAAAATCCATTCAACTGGAAAATTCGGACTTTATTTTGACAATACACTTAACTTGGAAAACAACTGCTATGAGAAAAGTCTTTATCTCATAGACCTTATAAGTTTTAAGTCTCATGCACTTAAACTTGATGTAATTCCAGACGATTATTATTTCCACGGTGATTTTATACTCATGAAAGTCTCAAAAGGAGACAAAACTGAGTTTTACTCATATCACATTGCAGATGATAAACAAGTTCTTGTATGTGAAATCCCATTTGCTGTGAAAGAAGTTGGCTGTGGTGAAAAATTATTCTTCACTGCAAGCATCGAAAGTGATAATACGGCAGATGGAACCCTTTGTAGTAACACGTCCCCTTTCTTTATTGAAGGTGCTGGCGTTGTTGGACATAAAATTACAGCTTTATTCGAAGCGGACTATTCAGGAAAGACCATTCGAGTTATTACAGATCTGGATATGGACTTAAACTTACTGGATTTTGATTTTGAGAATAATAGAATTGCATTCACAGCTTATGAAGTGACACAACAAAAACCAATAGCATCAAAGGTTTATACATATGATGTAGCAACAGAGCAGTTACAGATGTTCACTCAAGCAGAGTTTAGAATCGATACCCTAAAGTCTATGGATAAGAATACAGTCTTATTCGGTGGCATAGATTTAAAAAAATTCAACCGTAATGACAATCAGCAAATCCATAAGGTGGATTTAAACACAGGTCAAGTGATACGCCACGGTGAGTTTATCGACTTTAGCAACGAACGTCCTGGTGTTGTAACCGATAGTATTTTCTTTAAAGGAGCTGGAGACCAACGTGTTGGTAATACTTACTACCATTTGCGTGTTATCGAAGATAGACAAACCCTTTGCTCTATAGATTTGTTTGGTCGAATCTCATTTATTGAGACGGGTATGAAAACCATCTCAAATTTCTGGGTGATGGAAGATCAGATTATATTACTGGGCTTAAAAGACTTAGATTTATCAGATTTATACTGCTTTAAAGATGGTGAACTCACAAAGATTACAAACCACAATGTATGGACAAAAGACTATGAGCTCACTAATCCAAAACCTCTTAGCCTTGAGGTTGAAGGAAATACAATAAAAGGCTGGGTGTGCCCACCGGTTGGACTTAATCATACAAAAGATGAGAAACATCCAGCAATCCTCATGATTCATGGAGGACCCAAAATGGTCTACTCCGATGTATTTGTGTTTGATGTACAACTACTATGTGCCATGGGCTACTATGTTATGTATGCCAATCCAATGGGATCAGACGGGCGCGGAGATGCTTTTGCACAGATAAGAGGCAGTTTTGATACCTTACCATATAAACAGCTAATGGCCTTTGTAGATAAAGTTATTACAGATTACCCAGAAATTGATGAAAATCGATTAGGTGTAACGGGTGGTTCGTATGGTGGTTACATGACAAACCACATCATTACTCAGACGAGTAGATTCAAAGCGGCAGTGTCTGAACGTGGAGTAAGTAGTTTATTAACAACCTTAACTTCATCAGATATAGGCTACAAATATGCTTCAGAGTATTGTGCATGTGGTGAATCACCTTATAGCAATTTAGAAGCATTTGTAAAAGCATCACCCATTATGAAGGTGCAACATGCGAAGACACCGACCCTGTTTAATCATGGGAAGGATGACTTCAGATGTCACTATACAGAGTCGCTTAATATGTACTCAGCGTTATGCCAACTGGGTGTACCATCAAGACTATGCCTGTATGAAGGCGAAAATCATGGTCTGGTTACCGCTGGCAAACCGAAGTCTAAGCGCAAAAGGTATGAAGAACTGTCATCATGGTTTGACAAGTATTTGAAAAGAGGGTAATTGGGAATGGACTCACTGAGTTTACTGAAGGAATTCATAAAAGTGGATTCTTCAACAATAGAGGCAGCCAATCAGTTGATTGACTACTCGGCAGAGTTTTTCAAATCCCATGGCATTTCGGGTGAAATCATCAATAACAATGGTTACAAGTCATATGTATCTACCATTGGAAAGGGTGAAAAAACGTTAATTTTTAACGGACACCTAGATGTTGTATCGGGTAAAGAAAGTCAGTTTGACCCAGTTGAAAAAGAGGGGAAACTGTATGGTCGTGGCACCGCAGACATGAAAAGTGGCTGTGTGGCTATGATGTATGCCTACTTAAAACTAAGTCAAATGGATTTAGATTGTAAAGTAATGCTTCAACTGGTTACAGATGAAGAAATTGGTGGATTCAACTGTTCGAGACATTTAGTTGAAGAAGGATACATAGGAGACTTTGTCATATGTACAGAGCCTACTCAAATGCAACCTTCTATTCAATCTAAAGGTATGATCAAACTCGATGTATCTGCTTCAGGAATTTCCGCTCATGGTTCAAGACCGTGGGAAGGAGATAATGCCATCGTTAATGCTTTTAAAGATTTTGAGGCAATAGAAGCCCTCCCAATCTTAAATGAGAGCAGTGATTTTTATAAAAGTTCAACAGTTAATCTGGCTTTAATAAAAGGCGGAGATATCTATAACAGAGTACCAGATGCGTGTGTTATGGGACTGGATATTAGATATGTTCCCCATGTAGATCCTAAACAGATTGTTGAAGATATAAAAAGTGCAGTGGATGGACATGTTGACCTAGTGAACATGGAACCTGGTGTTCTTGTACAACCAGACCACCCATTCATTGACCTTCTGCAAACAAGCATTAACAAAGTTTTACCGGCACATGAAATTAAAATCGTTGGTCAACATGGTGGATCGGATGCACGTTTCTTTGCTTCAAGAGGTATTCCAGCAATTGAACTAGGGCCAAAAGGCGACTGTTGGCATGGAGACAGTGAGTATGTTGAAATTCAATCTCTATACGACCTTGAAGACGTTTTAATCGATTTTGCGAAAAGATTTAAATAGTGTATCGGCTCAACAAAGTGTTATTGAAGGGAAAAACCCTTTAATATAGAAACAGAGAATTCCGGGGGGAGTAAAACCGGGATAACAAGGAGAGGAGACAATCATGAAAAAGTTTTTATCATTGCTAATGGTCATGGCTCTTGTAATCGGTTCTCTTGCGGGCTGTTCATCAGCTCCAGCTGAGGAAGCTGCAAGTGGCGATCAAGCAAACACAGAGGCAACAGGTGCTCCTGCAGAAATGAAAGAAGAGCTTAAAATCGCTCTAGCTGCAGACATCACTTCACTTGACCCACAAGGTCACAATGACACGAAGTCAGAGAAGGTATCTTTCCTTCTATTTAACCGTCTATTCAGACTAAACACTGACTTTGAAGTAGTACCTGATCTTGCGGAAAGCTGGGAACAGCCATCTCCAACAGAGTGGGTAATTAAGATTAAAGAAGGTGTACTATTCCACGACGGTACTGAAATGAAAGCTTCAGATGTTAAGTTTTCACTAGAACGTTCTCTAACTATGCCAAAGGTTCAGCACGTTCTTGCTGAAGTTGCATCTGTTGAGGTTATGGATGATTACACTGTAAAAGTAACTACAAACACTGCTTTTGCACCATTCCTATACACTCTTGTTCACGCAGGTGCTTCAATTGTACCGGCGGCTTACGTAGAGTCTGGTGACGAGTTTGCAATGCCAATCGGTTCTGGCCCTTACAAGTTTGTTGAGTGGGTTTCAGGCGATAAAGTTACAGTTGTTAAGAACGAAGCTTACTTCGACGCTGACAACATGGGTCAAATGCCAACAATCACATTTAAGGTAATCCCTGAAGGTACTTCAAGAACAATCGCTCTAGAAACTGGTGAGATTGATGTTGTTGACGAACTGCCATCAAACGATGTTCCTAAGGTTGAAGAAGCTGCTAACCTGTCTATGTACACTTCAGCTTCTACACGTATTGACTACCTAGGTATGAACACTCAAATGGCTCCATTTGATAACGAACTTGTACGTCAAGCATTCAACTACGCTGTTGATAAAGAAGCAGTAATGCTTGTTGCAATCGACGGTACTGGTGTTGAAACTGAATCTATCCTTGCTCCATCAATGTTAGGTTACACAGCTGCTGGCTACGAGTACGACCCTGCAAAGGCTACTGAACTTCTAGCTCAAGCGGGTTACCCAGATGGATTTGAACTGACTCTATGGGCTTCTGGTGACCAGCGTAAGAGAATGGCTGAAGTTATCCAAGCAAACCTTATGGAAGTTGGAATTAAGGCAACAATCGAAATGCTAGAGTGGGGTACATACATTGACGAACTAATGGCTGGTACTGGTCAAGCATTCGTTATGGGTTGGACTTCTAACCCAGATCCTGACTCAACACTTACACCTCTATACTACTCTGGTAGCGTTGGTGGTATGAACTTCACACGTATCGAAGATGCTAAGATTGATGAACTAATCATGGCTGGTCGTGTTGAAATGGACATGAACAAACGTGTTGAAATTTACAACGAACTACACTCTTACACTATGGATAAAGCGCCTCTAGTTCCACTGTTCACTAAGAACAACCTAGTTGGTGCAAACGCAGGTCTTAAAGGCGTTGAACTAAGCCCACAAGGTCTATGGAACATCGAAAAGATTACTTACTAATCTTTAATCATTAAAGTATCAAACTTTGAAGTATCTAATATAGAAACTTCAATTCAGTAAAAACATATGTGACCCGGCCTGCGCTGGTGGGCCGGTCACTTTACTGCTTTTGTGTTTTAATCCTTTAAACTAAAACACAAAATCCTAGTGCGTTTTAAGTCTTTTAAGTGAAGTCGTAAATCGAACTGGATTAGAAAGGACTGGAGGCATAATGTCTAAGTATATTCTAAGAAGACTGATGCTGATGATCCCTGTACTCATCGGCGTAACATTTCTTGTTTATTTCATCATTAGTCTAACACCGGGAGATCCTGCAGCTATGATCCTTGGTAATGGCGCAACAGAAGAAGCAGTTGTACAGCTACGTGAAGATATGGGTCTAAATGATCCGGTAATTGTACAGTACGGAAACTACATGAAAGATCTCTTCACTGGAGATATGGGTACATCGTACTCAACAGGCAAGGCAGTAAGCGGCGAAATTGGTCAGAGATTCCCTAATACATTCAAGCTAACGGTCAGCGCTATCATTCTATCTGTACTAATCTCTATTCCAATTGGTGTTGTTTCAGCGACGCGTCAATACTCGTTGTTTGACAATGTCGGAATGATCGTAGCTCTGGTTGGTATCTCAATGCCATCATTCTGGGTAGGTCTTATTCTTATCATCGCTTTCTCATTGAACTTAGGATGGTTCCCATCCGGAGGGATGGATGGCATCATGAGTTTAATCCTGCCAGCATTTACACTTGCAATTGCTTCAACTGCATCGATTACACGTACTACACGTTCATCTATGCTTGAAGTTATTCGTCAGGATTACATCGATACTGCAAAAGCAAAAGGTGTCAGCGCAAATGTTGTTATTCGTAAACATGCTTTGAAAAATGCACTGATTCCTGCAATTACAGTTATTGGTCTAGAATTTGGTGTTCTACTTGGTGGTGCTGTTCTTACAGAAACAGTATTCTCATGGCCTGGTATCGGTCGTCTGATGGTTGAATCTATTCAGAGAAAAGATACGCCAATGGTATTAGGATGTATCATCGTATTTGCGGTGGCATTCAGTTTGGTTAACCTTTTGATTGATATTCTGTATTCATTTATCGATCCGAGAATCAAGGCGAACTACAAGTAGGGAGGGTACTAATGAGTGCTAAAGTTGAAACGCTTTCAGCAGAAGAACTGCTGAAAACGAAAAAGAGAAGCCAGTCTGCGGACGTTTGGAAGCGACTAAAAAGAAGTAAGACGGCTGTCCTCGGTATTGTTCTTATTGCTATGTTCCTAGGTATGGCCCTATTTGCACCAGTAATTGCAGATTATGAAGGCGAAGCTCTGAAACTGAACGTAAAAGAACGTCTAGAAGGTCCGAGTGCAAACCATATATTTGGTACAGATGAATTTGGTAGAGATATCTTTGCCAGAGTTGTTTACGGAACGAGAATTTCTCTGTTCGTAGGTATCATTTCTGTATCGATAGCCCTGTCGATTGGTGGATTTTTAGGTGCCATCGCAGGGTACTACGGAGGGAAAATTGACAACGCCATCATGCGTGTGCTCGATGTCATACTCGCCGTACCGACCATACTCCTTGCGATTACAATTGTTGCGTCGCTAGGAGCAAGCATGATGAACCTGATGATTGCGGTTGGTATTTCTAATATTCCTGGTTTTGCGCGTATTGTACGTGCATCTGTATTAAGTGTTAAAGACCAAGAATTCATTGAAGCAGCAAAAGCAATTGGTGCCAAAGACCATATCATCATTATGAAGCACGTTCTTCCTAACTCGATGGCTCCGATCATCGTTTATGCTACATTAAAAGTTGCAACGGCAATCATGGCGACTGCATCTCTAAGCTTTATCGGTCTTGGGGTACAACCACCAACACCTGAGTGGGGCAGTATGTTAGCAGGCGGTCGTGCGTATATCCGTGATCAGATGTACATTGTAATGTACCCAGGTCTAGCTATCGTATTAACGGTTCTATCTCTGAACTTAATTGGCGATGGTTTACGTGACGCACTGGATCCGAAGTTGAAATAGGAGGACTTGGCGTGAGCGAAAGAGTTTTAGATATTAACGATCTGATTGTTCAGTACCATACAGATGAAGGCATTGTTGAAGCTGTAAATGGTATAACAATCAACTTAGATAGAGGTAGAACATTAGGTCTTGTAGGTGAAACAGGTGCGGGTAAAACGACAACAGCACGTTCTATTATGCGTCTGATCCAATCACCTCCTGGCAAAATGACTCAAGGTAGCATCCACCTTAATGGTAAGGATATTATGGCTGCTTCAGAAAAAGAACTTGAAAAAATCCGTGGTGCACAAGTATCAATGATTTTCCAAGATCCTATGACAGCTCTTAATCCTGTAATCACTGTTGGGGACCAGATTGCAGAAGCAATTCTAATCCACCAAAAGGTATCACAGGACCAAGCCAATGTAAAAGCGAAAGAGATGCTTGAAATGGTTGGTATTCCAGGCGCACGTCTGAATGAATATCCACACCAATTCTCGGGCGGCATGAAGCAGCGTGTAATTATTGCCATTGCATTATCTTGTTCTCCTCAGCTACTTATTGCTGATGAACCAACAACTGCTCTGGATGTTACAATCCAAGCACAGGTTCTTGAGCTGATGAAAGAGCTTAAAGATAAGTTCAATATGGCTATGATTATGATCACCCATGACCTAGGTGTTGTTGCCGAAGTTTGTGATGATGTTGCAATCATGTATGCCGGTCGTGTTGTTGAGCAAGGGAATTTGGATGATATCTTCAGAAGAACCAAACACCCTTATACAGAGGGTTTATTCAACTCCATTCCAAACATTGACGACAGAAAAGCGGAACTGATCCCGATTAAGGGACTTATGTCAGATCCCTACAATCTTCCAGAAGGCTGTTCTTTCTGTGATAGATGTAATTATGCCATGAGCATTTGTAAAACGAAGAGACCAGAAAAAGTTCACTTCTCAGAAACACACTTTGTTGAGTGTCATCTATACAGTGAAAATCCTGAGTTTCAGCTTAAAGGTTAATGGTGTATTGAAAGGAGAATACAATGTCTAAAGCAAGTCTAGACAAGGACACTTCTGAAGTGTTATTAGAAGTAAAAAATCTTAAGAAGTATTTTAATACACCTGGCGGTAAGCTTCACGCAGTAGATGATGTCAGCTTTGCAATTAAAAAAGGCCAGACACTAGGTATCGTTGGGGAGTCGGGATGTGGTAAGTCAACAACAGGCCGCGTAATTCTTAGACTTCTAGAAGCAACTGATGGTGAGATTATATACAAAGGACAGAACATTCGTGAGTTAAACAAAGAGCAAATGAGAGATCTGAGAAAAGAACTACAGATCATTTTCCAAGATCCATTCTCATCTCTTGACCCACGTATGACTGTATCTGAAATTATTGAAGAACCTATTAAGTTAAATAACCTGATTACTGACAAGACCAAGCGTTTTGAACGTGTACTAGAGCTTATGGACCTTGTTGGTCTTTCTAGAAGAATGATCAACACCTATCCTCACGAACTGGATGGGGGACGTCGTCAACGTATAGGTATTGCAAGAGCCCTTGCGCTTAATACACAGTTTATTGTTTGTGATGAACCTGTATCAGCACTGGATGTTTCGATTCAGGCACAAATTCTAAACCTTATGAATGAACTACAGGAGAAACTGGGACTGACATACATCTTTATTACACATGATTTGTCGGTTGTTAACCACTTCTCAGATGATATTGCAGTTATGTACCTAGGTAAACTGATTGAAAAAGCACCAGCGGAAAAACTGTTTGATAATCCGGTACATCCTTATACTCAAGCACTTCTCTCTGCGATTCCAAGACCGAGTCTTGACCGTAAAATGGAGAAGATAATCCTTAAGGGTGAAATTACCTCTCCTATTAATCCGGAACCAGTTTGTCGCTTTGCAAATCGATGCAACTATGCGGAAGATATCTGTCGCGAAAAGGAGCCAGCTCTTGAAGAGATTTCGCCAGGTCATTTTGTTGCATGCCATCTGTTTAAAGGGTAGTAAGAAAAATTAAAACTAGTGTAAGCTAGGAACGGCTCCATGGAAGTGATGTGCTGGGCGCGGGTTATTGTAACTCGCGCCTAGTCTTATATATACGTAAAAACAAAGAAATGCATTTAAGTTAATAATTGTATATAAATCAGACGTTAGTCTTATTTATATACAATTATTAACTTAAATATATGGCGCGTTCAAACTGTACTACACCCTATAAAAGGAGGACCAGGACATGTCCGTACTCAATAATATAAGCGACTCTATGCAGCGTTTTGCTGAAGTCACAAAAGCTGCACTTAAACTTGATATAGATATTTTTGACGATGAGCTGATCCGCGTAGCTGGTACAGGTGTTTCAAGTGATAAAGTCGGTAAAAAGATTCAGGAAAAAGGCATAGTAAGCGGGCACATTTATAAAGGTGTAGACCGCATCATTATTGAAGAACCTGGTAAAGAAGAAAACTGTAAAGATTGTGGTAACTATGGCAATTGTGCTTATAAAAAAGCGGTGTATGCGGCGATTAAACATGGGGGGCAAACAGTAGGTGCCATGGGGATTTTGGCCTTTGACGCTATTCAGGCTGAAAGACTTGAAGATAATAAATACAACATGTTGGCTTTTGTAGACCAAATTGCTGAACTAATTGGAAATAAAGTAAAAGACCATGTAACAGCCAACAAACTTAGACATGAAATTAGTGGTGGTGTGAATATGATCCGCCTAAAAGATATTGTAGGTGAGGATCAAACGATCACGGCCTTTAAAAATAAGGTAAAACGTGTAGCTGGTGGTTTCTCTACAGTATTGCTAGTGGGAGAAACCGGAACCGGTAAGGAGCTATTCTCAAGAGCTGTACATGCTGAAAGTCCACGGGGGGATAAACCCTTCATTGCTATTAACTGTGGTGCAGTGCCAGAAAACCTTATTGAAAGTGAGCTTTTCGGATATGAAAAAGGGGCTTTTACAGGGGCTAACCGTTATGGAAAACACGGTAAATTTTATCATGCCGATGGGGGGACCATATTCCTTGATGAAGTGGAGAACATGCCGATTTATATGCAGCAGAAACTTCTACGTGTATTAGAAACAAGAGAAATTGAACGGATTGGGGGACATGAACCCATTCCTATAAATGTGCGTATTATTGTTGCGTCCAATAGAAATCTAGAACAGCTTGTGGAAGAAGGGCGATTTAGAGAAGATTTGTATCATAGATTAAATGTGATTACCTTAGACATTCCACCTCTCAGGGACCGTGGGGGTGACGTTATGATTTTAGCTCGTCACTTTATTGATAAATACAATGGACTCTTAGATAGGACAATTCTTGGTGTGACAGATGAAGTTGCTCAGTTTCTTAAAGCATATGATTGGCCCGGGAATGTGCGTGAACTCCAAAACACCATTGAGTATGCAATGAATATGGAATCAGAAATGTACATTAGGTATGAAAATTTGCCTGAACGTTTAAAAAAGGTTAAAAACACAGGACAGACCATGGCAGATATTGAAAAACAAACAATTATAGACCAACTAGACCGTTATGGCTGGACCGATGAAGGGAAAATTCAAGTAGCCAAAGCACTCGGTGTAAGTCGAAGTACTATTTATAGAAGGATCAGTAAGTATAAGCTGAAACCTGTGAAGTGAAAATAAATCCAGTGAACTCTCTATTGTTTAGATCGTTCACTGGATTTTTCTATTACATCTTTAGTTAACTTTAAAAGACACATCAACATATACAGGAAAATGGTCAGAAAAGGGCAGTCCATCCAGCCTTTTATGGTGTAAAACTTTATAGGTGTTGACTTTAAATTGTTTTTCGAGTTGGAGTTGACCGTCATCAATGAGAATAAAATCGATGGGTGGCATCAACCTAAAATGTAGCTTTGTAAAGTAGTTGACCGTACCAAAAGACATGGTGTTTTCGGCTATTTTTTTAGAATCTTTAAAACCTGCCTCTATGAAAATCTTATAAATAGATGAACCTTGTAATGTGTTCATGTCACCCATAAGAATAATGGGTGATGTCTTATCTGGATTAGGATGGAGTGTTCTAAGTGTTTCAGATAACAACCGCGCGCCATTTTCTTTTGCAAGTTTCCCTTTATGGTCAAGATGTGTGTTAGCAAATAAGAATACTTGACCTGTGTCTTTGTGTTTGAGTTCTGCGTATGTACAAATTCTGTTACAGGCCCCATCCCATCCTCGACTAACTTGGTAGGGGGTTTCAGAAAGCCAAAAGGTTCCACTATCTATAAGTTCAAACTTTGATTTTAAATAGAGTATGAGGTTGTGTTCACCTTGGTTGTCACCATCTCGGCCCATTCCAAGTATTAAGTAATCCTCTAAATTGTCTGTTAAGTAGGTCATCCAGTTAGGGTCAACTTCTTGTAATCCCATAATATCCGGCCTGATTTCAGTAATATGATTTAATAGACTCTCTCTTCTTTTTTGCCATCCTTGCGGGTCTTGGTAAGAGTTTTTAATGTTGTATGTGAGTACCCTAAAAGCTTTATTGTCGTCAATTTTTTCTATTTGCATAGGAGCATAAGTTCTTGGATACATGCAAAACCCTAGAGTAAGGAGTAGAACGACCATAATACTAATTGCTTTTTTCATTGGAACCTCCATCTATATAAGTTACATCATTGAGATTTAAGATTAAGTTGATATATGGTTTTCTAGATATCTTTTAATGTTTAGTGGTTATATAAGTTGTTTTTATAAGACGGAAAAAAGATTTTTATAGTTCCAGAGTTCATAGAGTTTTTTTTAGACGTCTACTATTAAGTTCATTACTAAGTTCGTTACTAAAACAAAATAGTGTTGTGTCAAAATGACATTTCTCATTTCAATATGACACATGAACTGTAAAAACAAGCTAGAAGAGAAAAAGAGACTATATGAATGTTTGATATGTCTCAAATTGACATAAAAATTAGAATGCATGATGATATGTTTCAATGTTTACTTGGGCATTTTGACTTATTTTCAAGCAGTATTTTGACATTGAAACCCACTGTTTTCAACCCTTACATGCAATTCGAAAAAATATGTTTCATTTTCTTTAATCAACCTCAAAAACTGGCACGCCCATTGCGTTATATAAAGGTGAGCTGAAATCACAAGTCTTATGTAGGGTGGAGTTTTGGTCTGATGCTTAGTCCAAATGGGCTTCATCCTATATAAGCAAACATTTATAAGTTCATACAAAACCACGTTACAATGGGTAGCGTTTAGTTAAAACTGTCGAATGTAATTTCGGAGGATGAAAGAAAATGAGTAGAAGAGTAGAGTTTCTGTACCTACAACAAGAAGATTGTGTAAAAGCTGGCGGATACGATATGGCTGGTACGATGAAGGCAACTGAGCGTTCATTCTTCCTACATGGTAAAGGGGACTTCATGTTACCTCATAAGCCAGTACTGCGTTGGGGTGGTCCAGAAACTGAAGAAACAACAGGCCGTATTATGTCAATGCCATCATTCCTAGGTGGTCTTGAGTACGCTGAAGAACTAAAGGAAAAAGACCTACTGGGTCCTGTTAATACATCGGGTATTAAGTGGATTCCAAGTAAGCCACACAACCCGTCTAAATACAACCTGCCTAGAGCAAATGGTATTATTATTATTGTTAATCCAGAGACTTTAATGCCGGACTGTATTATGGATGGGACCCTTGTTTCAGCAATGCGTACGGGTGCTGCATCTGGTGTTGCTGCTAAACACCTTGCACTTCCAAACTCAGAAGTTATGGGTCTAGTTGGGGCATCTGTTCAAGGTGTGACTCAGACACACGCGATTAAATGCGGCGCACCAACACTAAAAATCTGTAAAGTATTTGATATTAATAGAGAAACTTCTGTTGAGTTCTGCGAAAAGATGTCTAAGGAAATTCCTGATATGGACTTCGTAGTTGTAGACTCAGCTAAAGAAGCTTTTGTAGATTCTGATATTATTGCAACAGCTACGATGGCTAAAGAGCCTTACGTTGATGGAGCTTGGTATAAAAAAGGTGCACTTCACTGTGAAATCTCATTCTGGGATACACCAACTAAAGCACTTAAGTATGTTGACCATGTTGTGGTAGATGATTACGATGCAGTGGCGGGCCATGGTGTTGACGTAAGTTACCGTGCGGTTGTTGACGGAGTTATTGCCCGTGAAGACGTGACGGACCTAGGCCAGATTGTTGTAGGCAATGTTCCTGGTCGTAAAACACCAGAAGACGTCATCTTATTTAACCCTATTGGTATGGGCATCCATGACCTTTCTGAAGCACACCGTGTTTACATGAATGCTAAAGAACAAGGAATTGGTAAAGTACTTCCTCTATGGGATGCACCATTCTTAGGTTAATAATCAAAAGCATAATGGCTTTTAGATCAATTCAATCTATTTAAAGGCATTTAAAATTGTAAAAACGCGTTACATATATTTCTATAAACTGCATGTGTATTAAAGGCATAAAATGTGGATAAGTTTCATTTTATCCTAAGATATTCACAACGAAGACCCCCCAGATCAATTATGATCTGGGGGGCTTTTTAATGAAATATACTATTATTAAGACCTGTGAGTTTAGTAACTCTTTGATCTTACATAATAAAAGATACCTATATATGACGATAAACTGAAGTTTAAAATAAATTTCAAATTTTAATTCGATATCGGGAACTTTTTGAAACCTGGTCCGTCTAACGTAGTGTAAGGCAAATAAAGTGACTTTAAATAATGATTTTAAATAGTGATTTTAATAATGATTTATGAATCTATCGTTTAGATAACAGGAGGAAATATAATGAACAAATCAGTGAGAAGTAAAATCGGAGCATTAGTCTTAAGTGTAATGGCACTTTCAGGTGCAGCAAGTTTTGCAGATGCAGTAGCAATGCCAGTACTTATATCTGAGCCCGTGCCAGAGTTGATTTCAGAAAAAGTTGATATATCTGTTGGTCAAGAATCTACACAGTTTGTAGTAAAACAAAGTGGTGATGCATTTACGATTATCTTAGACAGTAATCCATCTACAGGATATGCATGGGAAGCGAAAGTTAATAAAGAAAGCCATGTAGCCTTTCTAAGCCAAGACTTTGTTTCGCCAAAAACGATGATGCCAGGTGCTGGTGGCAAAGAAACATTCACATATAAGGTTCTTGAAGAGGGTGTTTCAACGATTTCATTTAAGTACAAACGTGCATGGGAAGATGAGTCGATTGAAACGCTAGAAATCCTAGTTTATAAAAATGCAGACAAAGTATTTGTTGAAGAAGATCAAATTATCTCAATTGATCCTATTGAATCTGGTATTCATGTTGAAAGTAAGGAGCAAGTAGACATGACAGAAATCATGGATGGCGCCATTAAAATTGATAATGAAAACCGTAAAGTGCTTTACAAAGATGCTGAGATTAAAGGTCTGAACACGCTTGTAGAGGTTGATGGTGTGACAATGTTCCCATTGAGTTCAACACTTAAAGCCTTGGGATATGATGTGGCTTGGAATAGTGAAAACCGTACTGTTGAAATCAAAAAAGGTGCCCAGTGGACGTCTATTAAAATTGGTGAAAATGCTTACTTTAAAAACAGAATGGCAGCTCGACCACTTAGTGCAGCGCCTGCAATTATTGAAGGGGCAACGTATGTGCCGGTTGAGTTTCTTGTTGAGATACTAGGTTTAGGTATTCAAGTTGAAAGTGGCACACTTATTCTGTCAGATTACGAAGCCGTTGTACACGCAGGTTATGTAACAGATATTCAGTATGACGAAACAGGAACAAAAACAATCACAATTAGTTCGGAAAAAGACTCAGATGATTACATGAACATGACGGTTGTTCATACATCAGAAGCTTACACTTACTACAACACAGAAGTTGAAGTGGGGGCATTTATTCGTATTGCTTCTCCTATGATGATGACTATGAGTTTACCTCCACAGACGTCTGGTTATATTGTTTACTAGGCTCAGAAAGCGAGCAAATAAATACATGAGCAACCCCAACATAACAACATATGGGGTTGCTTTTTTGCGTTTATGTTTGAATTAAGAAGGAGGGGATTTTACCAAGGAAATTAAGATTCTATGGAGAATCTTTAAAGAAGAAGTAAGATTTAGGAGGGGAAAATGAATTACATCTGCAAAAAATGTGGGAATTTATTCAAAGCCAGTCCAGAAACAATTAAATGCACATGTGGCGCTGCTTTATGGTTAGATTTTGAAGGACACCTTAAAAAAGAAGACATTATTCAAAGCGAGTATTCACTTTGGAGATACAGTAAAGCTTATCCAGTAAAACTTGAAGATGTTACCGTGTCTTATGGAGAAGGTATGACACCTTTGGCACGACTTGACTATAAGGGGTTTAATGTTCAAATTAAACAAGATAACTTAATGCCGACGGGTTCTTTTAAAGACCGCGGAGTGGTTATGGTGACCAACTTCATGAAAAACATGGGGGTAGACTGCTTTGCAGAAGATTCAAGCGGTAACGGCGGTTCTTCTTATGCAGGTTACTGTGCTTTAGGTAATATAGATATAAAAATATTTGTGCCAGCAGGCACATCCGCAGGAAAAATTGCACAAATGAAGGTCTATGGAGCGGATTTAATTGAAGTAGAAGGCACACGTCAGGATGTTGCTGATCAAGCTATGAAGAATATTGGTGGAAGTGTTTATGTAGGACACAATTGGCACCCCTTATTTGTTCAAGGTACAAAGTCTGCGGCTTATGAGTTATGGGAGCAAAATAATTTCAAAGCGCCAGATAATGTTGTGTGTGTTGCAGGGAATGGAAGTATGGTTGCAGGTTTGTATATAGGATTTGATGACTTGTTAAAG
>Ga0209379_10000859_pt1 | contig 22017 bp, 16 predicted proteins | sample tdDd001_FD_187124 | JGI IMG/M metagenome (GOLD analysis project Ga0209379, IMG submission 187124) | Marine sediment microbial communities from the Atlantic coast under amendment with organic carbon and nitrate - tdDd00.1 (SPAdes)... | ecosystem: Environmental > Aquatic > Marine > Coastal >...
CATGTTGTTGATTACGTCGCCGCCATCAGAAGCAGCGTTTAAACCTGGGTCAATAGTCTTTGGCTCTGAGCCAATGTTCCAGTAAAGTACTTGCTCAACAGCCATTGCTTCTTCAGCTGGAGCTTCGCTTGTTGTTTCTTCTGCTGGTGCTGTTGTTTCTTCAGTTGCTGGTGCTGGTTCTTCCGCTGGTGAAGAACAACCCGCCAATGAACCGATAACCATCATTAGCACTAGCATCATAGCCAAGCTTTTCTTAAACAAATCAATCCCCTCCATTGTCTTTTCATTGTTTTTTACTTTTTGTCCTATATAGGACATAAAAATATATATTACATGATTAAAGAGATGCGGTTCTCTAATTCATGAATATATCATTTGTTAACTCTTCTTAATAAAATTAGCAGTTTTAGCAGTATTTATTAGAGAATCTTAAAGGTATTATAATATATATTCGTGGGAAAATCAATTTTCCCTCGTATTTTTTAGGAATATTAAAAATTGTTAATAAATAAAGCGGTGTTCGAAAGTTATGTTACACAAATGATACATTGACTTTTTACATTTTAACCTACATGTACCTTTATTCCCTTTAATTAGGTTTTAAAACAAGAAATTATTTACAGAACTTATCCATAGTTTAAAGATGTACTTCTGTAGGTTCATTGTCGAATCTTGATTTCTGCTCATTTTTCTGCCCATTATCGAGACTTAACTTGCAACTGCATGAAGTAGTTTAAGACAAGTATAATCAATTCACATATTACAATCAGCTTTTGTAGACGAATCAACCTTCAGTGGCACCTTCTAAGCAACATACACAAAAAGCCCCTGACAATTTACTGTTTGTCAGGGGCTCTAATGTTTAATTAATGTTGAGTATTAAATTTCCAAATGGAATTATTCTACGATCTCAGCCCAACCAAAGAACCAAGTGTTACGCGTAGTCTTTTCCCAATCAGATACCTTTTCAGATACCATGATAGGATCAGTGTAGTAGTAGATAGGCATGTAAGCATGACCATCCATTACCATATCAAGAGCGTTCTCTAGAGAGTTGAAACGCTCACCAGGAGTTTGAGTCTTAGCAGCTTCTAGAAGTGCATCGTACTCAGCATTTTCCCAACGAGAGTAGTTCATAGGAGAACCAGTTACGAACATACCAAGGTAAGTCATAGGGTCAGAGTAATCTCCAATCCAACCAGAACGTGCGATCTGGAATGTACCTTGCTTACGTGTATCTTGGAATACTGCCCACTCTTGGTTAGTTAGAGTAACATTGATGTTAAGGTTTTGCTTCCACATTTCCTGGATAGCTTCTGCAATAGCCTTGTGGCCTTCAGAAGTGTTGTACATGATTTCTAGTTCAGGGAAGCCTTCGCCATTAGGGAAACCAGCTTCAGCAAGAAGTGCTTGAGCTTCTTCAACACCAGAACCGTCTACAGGAATACCGTAGTCGCCAGCACGTACAGAGAACACATTACCTTCGCTGTCACGAGATGCTTGAGATACCATGTTAGTTGCAGGAATCTGTCCACCCTTAGTTACAGTTTCAACGATCGCAGTACGGTCGATTGCAATTGTAAGTGCACGACGAACTTTTTCGTTGTCCATAGGTGCTACAGTTGTGTTAAGTGCGTAGTAGTAAACGCCATCTTGAGGCATGATCATGAAAGTAGGATCTTCCGCAAGAAGTCTAGGAATTTCAGCGTTAGGCATAGTATCGATTACGTGGATTTGACCCGATTCGTAACCAGTAAGAGCCGTTGCTTCATCAACGATCATAAGACCTTCGATTGTATCTAGAGTAACCATATCGGCTCTCCAGTAGTTAGGGTTCTTAACAAGAACTAGACGGTCACCGTTACGGTATTCAGTTAACATGAATGGACCGTTAACGATTGATTTAGCAGGATCTACAGCCCATGCACCATCAGCGCCAGCTTCAACAGCATCTTGGCGTACTGGGAAGAACGTGTAGAATGCAGTAAGACCTAGGAAGTAAGGCGTTGGAGCCTTTAAAGTAACTTCAAATGTCTTTTCGTCAATTGCCTTGAAAGAATCAACGTTTGCTTCGTCAAAGATCCAAGAGTACTCAGAAGCAGTCTCAGGATCTAGTACACGATTCCATGCATATTCGAAATCATGTGCAGTGATTGCTTGACCGTCTGACCATACAGTATCACGGATTGTGAATGTGTATACAAGACCGTCATCGCTCATAGTGTAGCTTTCAGCAATACCTGGCTGGATTTGACCATTCATTTCACGCATTAGACCTTCAAACATGTTGTTGATTACGTTACCGCCATCGTTAGCAGCATTTAGGCCTGGGTCAAGAGTCTTAGGCTCTGATCCAATGTTCCAGTAAAGTACTTGCTCTACAGCCATTGCTTCTTCAGCTGGAGCTTCAGTTGTTTCTTCCGCAGGTGCTTCAGTTGTTGAGTCTGTTGCTGGTGCTGATTCTTCAGCTGGTGATGAACAACCAGCAAGTGAACCAATAACCATCATTAGCACAAGCAGTAGAGATACGCTTTTCTTAAACAAATTAATCCCCTCCGTTTGTTTGTTACTTACGCCTGTAAGTTAAATATATATAGACGTAAATGGAGCCTTAAAGCTCCACTTACGAATATACCTATACCTATTATTACAAATTTTTGAACATTTGTAAATCAATACTAGGGCTTTATTTGAATTTTTCATCCATAAGATGACACGCAACCATGTGTCCTTCACCAATGTCTCTAAGTAATGGCTCTTCAGATGCACAACGGTCAAACGCATAACGACAACGCGTTCTGAAACGGCAGCCGCTTGGCGGGTTTAGAGGTGACGGTACATCACCCTCTAGGATAATACGCTCAGAAGTCTTCATAATATCTGGATCCGGAATCGGAATAGCAGATAGAAGGGCTTGTGAGTAAGGATGCTCTGGATCTTCATATAACTTGTCTGCATCAGCAACTTCAACAAGTTTACCCAGGTACATTACACCAATACGATCAGAAATGTACTTAACCATAGAAAGGTCATGGGCGATGAATAGGTACGTCAGACCAAGTTCTTCCTGTAGATCCTGAAGCATGTTTACTACCTGTGCTTGGATCGATACATCTAGGGCAGAAATTGGTTCGTCACAAATGATAAACTCTGGAGATACAGCCAGTGCACGGGCAATACCGATACGCTGACGCTGGCCACCCGAGAATTCATGAGGATATCTGTTTGCGTGGTCTTTGTTAAGACCAACACGTTCTAGAAGATCCCAAATGATTTTCTGACGTTCTTCACCAGTAGCTAGTCCGTGAATATCAAGAGGTTCACCAATGATATCACCAACAGTCATACGTGTATTTAGAGATGCGTATGGATCCTGGAAGATCATTTGAATCTTCTTACGGAAAGGACGCATTTCATTTTCGTTAAGATGTGAGATGTCAGTACCATCGTAAATAACCTCACCACCCGTTACGTCGTATAGACGAATTAGGGTACGACCAGTTGTTGACTTACCACAACCAGACTCTCCAACAAGACCAAGAGTCTCACCACGGTTGATTGAGAATGTAATGTCATCAACAGCTTTTACATACTTCTTTTTGTTACCAAAAAGACCGTGTGTAATAGGGAAATATTTTTTAAGGTTTTTAACCTCGAGTAATACATCATTCTTCTTTTCCATTACTTCACACCTCGCTTCACACCTGTGTCAACCTGTACTTCTGGCGCATCTTTATGATTTAACCAGCATACAGCTCTGTGACCAGTTTCAGTTACCGAGTACTCAGGCATTTTTTCCATACAAACTTTCATTGTGTATGGGCAACGTGCCGCGAATGGGCAGCCTACTGGAGGCTTAATCATATCCGGTGGCGAACCAGGGATAGGAATCAGTCTTTGGTCTTCACTCTCTTCATCCATACGAGGGATCGACTTAAGAAGACCCATTGTATAAGGATGCATTGGCTCATAGAAGATTTCCTCTGCAGTACCCTCTTCCATGATTAGACCACCGTACATAACACAGATACGGTCACATACGTCAGCAACAACACCAAGGTCATGGGTGATAAGAATGATCGAAGTATCAATCTTTTCACTTAGTTCCTTAAGCAGTTCAAGGATCTGTGCTTGGATTGTAACGTCAAGTGCTGTAGTCGGCTCATCTGCAATTAGAAGATCCGGCTCACATGATAATGCAATGGCGATCATAGCACGCTGGCGCATACCACCTGAGAATTCGTGTGGGTAGTTGTCTACACGTTCTTCTGGTGAAGGAATACCTACCAGACGAAGCATGTCGATTGCTTTTTCACGCGCTTCAGCTTTACTCAGACCTTGGTGGCGAATAATCGCTTCCATGATCTGGTCACCAATTTTATATACAGGATTTAATGAAGTCATTGGATCCTGGAAGATCATCGCGATTTCATCACCGCGAATGTTCATCATATCTTTTTTACTCTTTTTAAGGATGTCGTCACCCTTAAACATGATTTCGCCTTCTTTTACCTTACCAGGGTATTGAAGAAGCTGCATAACAGACATAGACGTTACTGACTTACCAGAGCCAGACTCACCTACGATGCCAAGTGCTTCACCCTTTTTAAGGCTAAAGCTAACACCACGAACGGCTTGAACCTCACCTACGTGTGTGTAGAAAGAAGTTTTCATGTTTTTTACATCTAATATTTTTTGGCTCATAACTTGAACTCCTTTCTATTTACGTAAACGTGGATCCAGAGCATCACGTAGGCCATCGCCTAGGAAGTTGAATGCAAGTACTGTTAACGAGATAAATAGTGATGGGTAGAACAGCTGGTAAGCATACGTTCTAAGACCACCTAGTGCATCCGATGCTAGAGTACCCCACGAAGCCATAGGTGCAGATACACCAAGACCGATAAATGATAGGAATGACTCTGTAAAGATTGCATTTGGAATTGTCATAGCAAGAGAAACGATGATTGGGCCCATTGCATTTGGAATCAGGTGACGAACCATGATTCTCCATGTAGAAGCACCCAGCGTTTGAGCTGCCATAACATATTCTTGTTCTTTAATAGAAAGTACCTGACCACGTACAAGACGTGCCATACGTACCCAATAAACAGAACCGATCGCAATAATGATTGTTTTAAGGCCTGAGCCAAATACAACCATCAGTAGGATTACGTAAAGTAGAAGCGGAATTGTTGCAATGATATCAACAATACGCATCATGATGTTGTCTGCACGGCCACCTAGGTAACCTGAAACACCACCATATAGTACACCGATGAAGAACTGTACTACTGTAGCAACAAGGGCAACAGTAAGAGAGATTCTCGCACCGAATAATACACGAACATAAAGGTCACGACCAAGAGCATCTGTACCAAACCAGAAAGTCTTGTTAAACGATTTGCCAACAGGCTGAAGAACTTCTTCACCAACACGTAGTTCGAACTTCTTAGCATTTGGATCGCCAGATTTTCTTGCTTTAGCAGCAAAACTGTAGTCAACAACAACAGGTGTGCCGTCTACATCGTAAACTCTTTGACGCTTCATCATGTCTTCCTTAGTTTTAGGAAGCGCTTGAATAAATTCGCCATTTTCTACTTCATAAAGTCTGTACTCTTTATGAAGGTATATTTGTTTGTCTCCAACTTGGTAGTAATCGAATCTCGGTGGTAGACCAGACATTGAAAGGTCTTGATCCGAGTATTCAAATGCTGAAAGCATTGGACCGAATACTGCAAGTGAAGTCAGAATTATTACTGTGATAAGACCGATCATAGAAAGCTTGTTCTGCTTCAGTCTTCTCCATGCATCTTGCCAGTAAGTCATACTTGGTCTAGCAATTACATCACTCTGTAGAAGAGAGGTGTCGACCTTCTCCCACATATCTTTTGAAAGAACGATATTTTCATTCGACATGGTCAACCTCCTAATCTCCTAGTTTAATTCTTGGATCAATCAAGCCATACGCAATATCAACAAGGAAGATCATAAAGATCGCAAATGCTGCGTAGAAGATTGTTGTACCAAGTAGTACTGTGTAGTCACGGTTACCTACAGATTCAACGAAGTGGCGACCCATTCCAGGTACTGCGAAAATTTTCTCAGTAACAAATGAACCAGTCATGATTGCCGCGATCATTGGACCCATGTATGTGATTACAGGGATTAGGGAGTTCTTAAGAGCGTGTTTAAAGATAACTGTTAATTCAGGAAGACCCTTCGCACGTGCTGTACGAATGTAATCTTGCTGCATTACTTCTAATAAAGAAGATCTTGTCAGTCTAGAAACGAAAGCAAGTGAGAAACCACTTAGCGTTACTACTGGACCGATGTAGTGTTTCCATGTATCAAGGCCGTATGCTGGAAGCATATCGAGTCTAGCACTAAACACATATACAATGAGCGTACCGAGTACGAAACCTGGAACCGCTACCCCGAGGGTTGCAAATATGGTTACAACGTAATCCTGCCATTGATTCTGTTTAAGTGCGGATATGATGCCGACGGGCACCCCAACACCAATTACGACTAAAGCTGCTAGGCCACCAAGTCTCGCAGAAACTGGGAAACCTTGCTCAATAAGTTGATTTACTGTGATACCTGGTCTTGAGAAAGATGGACCAAGTTCAAATGTTGCTACACCTTTTAAATAATCAAAATATTGCTTGTACAGTGGATCATTCAGATGGTACTTTTCATTCAATGCTTCTAATACCTGTGGTGGTAGAGCCTTTTCATTCAAATCGAACGGACCGCCCGGAATCGAATGCATAAGGAAGAATGTAATAGTTACTACGAACCACAGAGTAATTAGCATAGACACTACCCGACGCAGAGTATATCTTGCCAAATTACTACACCCCTTTCAGTTTGTTATTCCGCTCTCCTATTTTAAAAGGAACACTCTTGTTAAGGAATCATTTCGCATAAATTATTAGAAAATGCAATTTGCAAATTATAACTTGAATAATTTTCGAAATTCAAATCGATTTCATTCATGTAATAAATTAAGCATTTTCGGTTATAAATTGTTAACGATAGTTTTAACATTCAAGTTTTTGAACCTTTTATAGAGCGCAATGCGTTTTACATATACTTAATATACCGTGTATTTGGCTATTTTTCAACGTTTCTGGTCTTGTACAACTTTTAAAAGATTGTAACATTCTCCGTAATAGTTGCTACGAGCGTGTTCACAGTCTTGTTACAGATCTTTCACATTTACATTTTAATACAAAACGGTAGAAACGAGATATATCAACATTTTGTTGAATACTACTTAAAAAACTTCTATAAGGCTTGATATTAGTTAATTTTCAGACAAGTTGCACGATTGATGTGAAGAAAGCGTTTTTTTGCAAGTTGAGAACAAGTATCATGCATTTATCACATTTCGGTCATTTCCCATAAGTTGTTCCACTAGATTGAAATATACATTATAGATAATACACTTTTGCATTTAGAATATTCTGATAACTATCTGTAGTTTTATGAAAAAACATCAGAAAACCCACCGCTAGACCGAAGTCATTGCAATGGGTTTAAAGTTTTTTATCTATACCTATACGGTTTTACATATGCTAAAATCGTTTTGAATCTGTTCGAATGCTGTCGTAACATTAGTGTGTAACAAGTCGATTATTGTCATAAAATATAACATTTCTTAGAAAATTAATCCGCTAAAAGTTCAACAAACTCTTCTTCAGTCATCGTTCCAACACCTAGTTCACCTGCTTTTGTTAACTTAGAACCAGCATTTTCACCATAAATTACATAGTTTGTCTTCTTACTTACACTTCCAGACACTTTACCACCTTTTGATTCGATGATCTTTTTCGCCTCACTTCTTTTGTAAGTCGTCAGTGTTCCTGTTAACACAAATGTCTTGCCACCGAAGAAGGCATCTAGATCAATGATGTCTTCTTCTAATGAAGTCATATTTACACCAGCTTGTCTTAACTTATCTAAACGTTCAATATTTACTGGGTCTTTAAAGAAGGTTTGAATAGATTCAGCCATCTTATCCCCGATTTCTTCAACTGCTGTTAGTGCCACATGATCTGCACTAGCAATAGCATCAATTGTCTTAAATGCTTTTGCCAGTGTTGACGCTGCCCTTTCACCAACCAAAGAAATACCAAATCCGCCAATCAGTTTAGAAAGATCATTCTCCTTTGATTTCTCAATCGAAGCAAGTAAGTTATCAACAGATTTTTCACCCATGCGTTCCAACATTATAATGCGGTCACGTTTGTCCTTTAAATAGTAGAGATCGGCATAATCAAGAATAAGCTCACTTTTTAGCAGTTGCTCAACTTGGCGTTCACCCATCCCATCGATATCCATAGCTGTTCTTGAAACAAAGTGAATAATACCACGTCTTAGTTTTGCAGGGCAGTTTTCATTCACACAGCGCAGGGCTACTTCACCCGCTTGTCTTTCAGTAGGTGAATCACACTCTGGACAGTTTTCTGGTAATGTATACGCCACTGAATCAGCTGGACGATTTTCTGTTATAACTCGAACGACTGCAGGAATTACATCTCCAGCCTTTTGAATAACTACATGGTCTCCAATACGAATATCTTTTTCATCTATATAGTCCTGATTGTGTAGTGTTGCATAAGTAACAGTTGAGCCAGCAACTTCAACTGGCTCCAGGTGAGCTTTTGGTGTGAGGACACCGGTTCTACCAACTTGAACTATTATATCTTTAATTTGTGTTTCTTTTTCTTCAGCAGGGAACTTAAATGCTATGGCCCATCTTGGACTTTTTGCACGAACCCCCAATGTATCTCGTTGTCTAATACTATCAACTTTAACTACCATTCCATCAATCTCATAACCAAGGTCGTGACGAGTAGTGATCATACTCTCACAAAAGTCTGCAGCCTCTTCCATTGTTTTGTAAGTTTTATAATTCGAAACAGTAAAACCAAGAGATTTAAGATATTCAAAATTTTCAGCATGGCTATCTGATGGAACATCACCAGACAAAACATCAAAGACAAAGATATCCAGTGGTCTACCCGCAGTTATTTTTGAATCCAGTTGTCTTAGAGAACCCGCTGCTGCATTTCTTGGGTTTGCAAATGCTTGTAAGCCTTGTTCCTCTTGTCTTCTATTTAAAGCTTCAAAACTCTTTTTAGGGAAATAAACCTCACCACGTACAGTTAATGAAACGGGTTCCTTCAATTTAAGTGGAATACTTCGGATGGTTTTAAGGTTCTCGGTGATGTTCTCACCAACCTCACCATCTCCTCTTGTTGCGCCTTCTACAAAAATACCATTTTCATATCTTAAGGCTACACTTAGGCCGTCGATTTTGTACTCGACTGTGTATAAAGCTGGCTCAGTTAGATCTTTTTCCACACGTCCGTGGAAATCTATGAGGTCATCTCTGCCATATGCATTGCCTAAGCTGAGTAGTTTTACATCGTGTCGAACCTGTTCGAAGGCACTTAGAGCTGCACCACCTACACGCTGGCTTGGGGAGTCTGGTCTTTTTTGTTCTGGAAATGCAGTTTCAAGCTCAATCAACTTGTTCATGAGTTTATCGTAGTCTGAATCCGAGATTTTGGGTGCGTCAAAGTTGTAGTATTGTTCGCTGTGGTAGTCTAGAGTTTCGCAGAGTCTAGTCATAACTTCTTCTACGTTTGATGTTGTATCTACATTTAAGTCTAATAGGTCTGCATATTCCATATAGGATGCTTTAGCCATATACATTCTCCTTCACATTTGAACAGCAGACTCAAAAGAATCTGCTGTGTAGTTGTTAACTTATTTTTTTATGTTCTAAGTAGTATATCTTTTTCTAACTAATTATCTCAAGCGGCGCCATACCAACCTGAAGCTTCTTAATCCCTTTTTGATTGAAGGCAATGGTTACCACGGCTTTGTCACCGTCGCCATTTTTAGAAATAACCGTTCCTTCACCAAATGATTTATGCAGTACTTTTGTACCCGGTTTTAAGCTCCCATCATCAACAGCTTTTGTTTCACGCTTTTTTGGAAGGTGGAACCCTTTAACCATGGTTTCTTTGTATTTTATTTCAGATGTTTTTCTTTTGGCAATGTCAGCTGTTCCGCTGTCAATAAGACCCGCTGGAATCTCTTCAATAAACCTAGACACCAAGTTCACATTTGTTCTACCATACTGATTTCTTAAATATGCATGGGAAACAAATAGCTGTTCTTCGGCTCGTGTTATTCCCACATAAGCAAGGCGTCGTTCTTCTTCCATACCTTCGTCGTCTTCTAAAGACCTGCCTGTAGGGAATATGCCTTCTTCCATCCCCACTAAAAATACAACTGGGAATTCTAAACCTTTGGCAGAGTGAAGGGTCATCATTAAAACACCTTCTTCTTCCTCTTCTAAACCATCAATATCTGACATAAGGCTCACCTCAGCAAGAAAATCTTCAAGTTGTGCTGAGTCAGCTCTGTTTTCAAATTCCATTGTAACATTTTCAAGTTCTTTAAGATTCTCAAGTCTGCTTTTAGATTCAATGGTCTGGTCTAAAACTAGTTCTGCTTCATAACCACTGTCTTTTAATATGCCTTGAAGGACTTCACTGACTGTCATTTCCGATTTCTGCTGTACGTATGGACGCATTGCATTCATAAAATCAGTAAGACCCGATAGAGCACGTTTTGGTGCAAGTCCACCTTCAATCATCTCTTCAATGGCTTCAAAAATAGAAATTTCGCTTTCTATTGCATAGGTTACCACTGCTTCCAGTGATTTAGCTCCAATACCACGTTTAGGTGTATTAATCACACGCATTAAACTTACATCGTCACGTGTGTTTTGAATCAATCTTAAATAACAAAGGGCGTCTTTAATCTCTTTACGGTCGTAGAACTTTCGTCCACCTACAATTTTGTAAGGGATCCCTTCACGCATAAGGCATTCTTCAAATACACGTGACTGGGCATTTGTTCTATATAATATGGCAAACTCATTATAATCTCTTACTTCTCTAGATTTTAAGCTGCGTACTTGGTCGGCAACATAGCGACCTTCGTCGTACTCATTTTGACCCATATAGTACTTAATAGGGTTACCATCGGGCTGTGCTGTCCATAAGTTTTTTGGTTTTCTACCAGAGTTATTCTGAATAACAGCATTGGCTGCATCCAAAATGACTTTTGAGGACCTATAGTTCTGCTCCAGTTTGATAACTTTAGCATTTTTATAATCTTTTTCAAAATCACGTATATTTCTAATATCCGCCCCACGCCAACCGTAAATTGACTGGTCAATATCACCAACAACACATAAGTTGCCGTATCCAGATGCAATCATGTTTACAAGTTTATACTGGGCTTTATTGGTATCCTGGTACTCATCTACAAGGACATACTTAAACTTACCTTGATAGTACTCCAAAACATCATCATTTTCAGATAAAAGTTCAATGGTTTTTAAAATCAAATCGTCAAAATCCATTGCATTGTTAGACTTTAGTTTCTTCTGGTATAAGCTATATATTTGACAAACATGTTTTAACTGATAATCCCCGTAGTTCATTTCAGCATATTGTTCTGCAGTAATTAAATCATTTTTTGCTTCTGATATTTTTGCCCCAACAAACTTAGGCGTTACAGTCTTCTCATCAATATCCAGTTCTTTTAAACATTGTTTAATCAAAGTTCTTTGATCGGTTGTATCATAAATAACAAAATCTCTTTGGTAGCCGATCAAGTCAATATCCCGTCTGAGAATTTTTACACAAGTGGCATGGAAGGTTCCTACCCACATTGTTGTTGAACCAGATCCAATTAAACTGGCAATACGTTCTTTCATTTCACCTGCTGCTTTATTAGTAAATGTAATCGCAAGAATTTGACTTGGATACACATTTTTGTTTTCAATCATATAAGCAATACGATTTGTTAAAACACGTGTTTTACCTGAACCCGCTCCTGCTAAAACCAGCAGTGGTCCTTCTGTTGTAACGACAGCTTCACGCTGCTTTTCATTTAGCATCCCTAAATCCATTTATTATAACCTCACTTCACAAACGTACGTTCGGGGTATAGTTGGCTCTATTGTAACATAAATCACTATAATATCCTATCATGAATCGAGCATAATATCATAGAAAAGAGTATAATGAATTAAAGAATTTTTAATCGTCACGCCATGTACACCTACGTTCTATATAATTATGAAACGACATGACAAATGGGAAGGATGACAACATGAATACCATAGCTTATACAGATAAATATCCAAGGTCAATCTGGAAGGCCTTTACCTTACTTGTTTACATAACACTTATAAAAGCCATCATTGAAATTGGCGTAAACATAATAGCTGCAGCTTATGTTGGAATTTACACGGGGATCAGTGGTGGAGACTTTGACCTTATTATTAATGGTTCATTGAACACAATTAACCTAACAGCTGTTGCCGTTTCAGATTTTATACTCATTTCCGTTTTACTTTACCTAACGCGTAAACGGAGAATACAAGCCATTCCTTTTAAAGAGACATTCAAAGTTCGACCTTCGTTAAAAGTTGCGGTTTGTGGGGTTTTAGGTGTGTTTTTCATTTCATTGTTGGGTGGTTTAGTAACTCAGTCCTTTTCAGGAATTTTTCAAGCTGAAATACCCGAGCAAATTGAAGCCATGATGCAAGTTGAGGCTGTGTTAAACTTTGAAACCCTTATGACCCTGATTACAGTAGTCATAGCCGCTCCACTTTTCGAAGAGTTTCTACTTAGAAAAATAATGATGGATGGGCTTCTACGTAGATATGATGCAAAAATTGTGATTGTTATATCTGCCCTATTTTTCGCTGTTTTTCATATGAATATCGTTCAAGGGGCATACACATTTATATTGGGATTATACTTGGCTTATTTATACTATAAAACAGGCAGTTTATGGTTAGTAACGCTTATTCATGCAACCAATAACCTTTACGCTGTCCTAGTACGTGTCATTCCAGAATCGATTGCTAATATAGGTGCAACAGGTCTTATGTTTGCTGGGCTTGTTTCATTAATCATTTTATATCTTGATCTAAAGAACTCCAGCATTCAGTGGATAGACAGACCTGACCTAAATGAAGAGGCGGATGAGGCTTTAGCAGATGAAGATTTAGCATCAGAAGTTGTAACCGAGGAGAACTAACATATACACAAAATATAGAAGCCCTTCACATCTATTGGTAATCCAATTAATGTGAAGGGCTTTTCTTAATGATATTAAAGTGTCAAATTCACAAGTAAGCCTTGAATCTGACCAATTTTTTCTAGTAAACGAATTTGCTTCTTTTCTTGACCTAAAATCAAGTTGGTTAGTTCAACAAGTTGTTTATCAATCTCTTTTACCGTTCGCATTACACGGGTACGACCTGAACGACTAAAACCTCTACGCTCTTCAACTTTGTAACCTTCTTCAACTGCCTCTTCGACAAAACCTTTTATCATTTCACGGTATTCAACTAATGTTTCAACCGTTCTATTTTCAATGAGTTGTTTGCCTTTACTTTCTATGTCTTTTAAAAGTTCGTCTAACAACTCTTTTGACTTGTCTCGATCTTGTTCTAAAGTCCCCAATATTTCTGTGAAAGTAATTCTTGGCATCTCTACTTTTTTAGTAGTTTTCGTTTTTCCAGTCGTGGTACGCTGGACCTTTTTAACCTTCATCAGATTCTTCCTCCTCAAGTTGACCAATAACATCAACAATCCCACTCACTACTGCAAACAGTTGGGGTGGAATGTTCTTTCTTAAATCATTGCCCACTTGATCTTTTAATGTCTTAATATCACTCTCAACCGGTATGTTTTCTTTTTTTGCTTCTTCTTTTATGACTTTACTGAAATTGTCCATTTCATTCGCATCTGATTTTGCAAAAGATTCAATTTGATCATCATAGATACTTACACCTTTATTTCTCATATTGAAAAATCAAATCCTTTCTCTTTCACAGGACTTTGCGGCTTGACTTTTACTTTATCTACTTCAATGGGTTTAACCACCTCTTTAGGTGTCTTTTTATCTAAGTTAGAAAAACTAACGGGACCCAGTTTATATCCGACGTCAACGAATTCCTTTTGAAGAGCAGTCACAAGAGGTTTCATGACGCCTTCAAAGGCTTGATTGTCATTACGCACTGTTATACTCAAGAGTTTGTCTTTAGACTGCAAGTGTATACCTGTTTCCCCATATTTTTTTAGGTCAACTGAAAAGTATAGTGAGCTATTTTCCCAATCTAAAGCGTCCCCGTTTTTTCTGGCATTTACGAAGAGTTTCATATCTTTTATTTCGCCGTCTGCTTGAACTGGAATATGGAAAAAGAGTGTTTGTGTGTCTTGCTTTGTTTCAAGCTTATTCATTAACTGCTGACCTGTCAAATTATTTAGAGTCTTTTCAGCCGCAGCAACAGCACGTCTGTTATCAGGTTCTTCATTTTCAACCATTTTCATTAAAACGGCTTTTAGATTATCTTTAATTTTATAATTTTCATCTCGAGCCATACTCTTGTCGTGGCTGAGTAGTTTTTCTGCGACTTCTGGTTCATGGTTAAGACCCAGATCTCTAAAAAGCTCAAGAACACCCCTTGGAGATGTGTCTTGCCAATTGATTGACGGCATCATATTTGGTTTAACATTTAATACATCCATACCATTTTTCATTGCCATAAGCTGAATGTTTTTCTCAGCTGGCTTAAACACCATCTGATCCAGTTTCTTTTGCACATTTTTAGTTATATCCATGGCTTGGGTCAGGTCACCTTTAGAAAGTAACTTTCTGGCTTCTTGGAGTGTGGAACTCATGTTTAATAAGTCACGTTCCATTTTCATACTTGTAAATAGGGTAACATCACTTTTCATTAAGGTATTGTCTAGTTTATCTATGGCTTTGGTTAAAACTTCTTTCATATCTAATTTTTCTTGTGGTGATTTTGGCGGTTCAAGATCTCTTAAGGACTGGACAATTTCTTTTCTTACTTGGTTAAATGTTTCTTTAGCTTCTATGGCCTGTGCAGTTACTTTTGTAACTAAGAACTGTTTAAAACGAATATCACTTGATGCAGCAACCATGTCATCGGTCATTTGATCCATCATTGCACCCATCACTTCATCAAAAGATGCCTCAAGTCGTTCGATCATTTCCTGTTCAAAAGCTCGAATTTCTTCATCCGTATCTAGGTCTTTTTCGTCGACCTCATTCTCTACACCTTCTAAACCTTCTAAACCTTCTAATCCTTGCTCAGCACCTTCTACACTAGCTTCTAAATCTCCTGTAAATATAAGTGAAAGATTCTCAAGTTCAGCCATGCCAAGTACATCCACCAATGATTCCTTTAGAAGGGTTTCAAATGACCCAGATGCTCCATTTTCCATGGCAGTTAGGGCTTTACTCACTGCTTCTAACAAGTCATTGATATTTAAACAAACACAAGGCTTCTCACCAGGTGTCTTTTCTAGAAATACCGTTTGACCTTTTACATCAACATTTGCTTTAATCATTGTTTTAACAGCACGTACCACTGCTTTTTCTATAGGTAGGCCTGATTCAACCGCTTTTTCAATGGCCTGTTTCATAGGCTCAGGAATGGTTGGATCTGCTTTTATTTTTTCTAGAATATCCTCGGCTTGTTTCCCAGTCAGTTTTTCATCCAGGACTTCTTTTGCACCAGAGAGTGTTTCAAGCATTTCTGCTTCATTCATTTCTGAGTTCAGTGACTCTTGTATAGCTGACAGGTTCTTATCTGTCATTTCTATACCCTTGTCTGCAGCCCATTCAATGGTATCTAGTTTTGATTGTGTACTGCCTGAACCTGTTTTCATGAAGTTTTCAATGGATGTAGTTTCAGCTTCTGAAACAGGATGATCTAATTTTCTTAACAAAGACTCAACTTTATCCATACCTTCAACATTTGATTTTTTAAGCGCACTAAAACCGTCCTCAACTGACCTTTGTCCAGAAGCACGATTTACTTGATTCGGATTATTAAATAGATTCGATCTAAACAGCTGATCAATAATTTTCATTTAGCTCACTCCATTTGACTTAGACTATTTATGACCCCTTTGCATAAATCTCTAAGCCCAGTCTTCTACATAGTATATCGGTCATTCCCATACATATTTCCAGTGTTTTTTTGTCTTTATATAGAATAAAAAATCAACCCCCTAAAAGTAGATTTTATATCTAACTTCTAGGGGGTCGGTTCATCAATTCATATTTATGAAGAGTCATTTAGATTTTAGCTTAAATTGAAGTGTCTTTTTATTTTGCCTGCATCTTGCCAATCATCCAACCACCTGCGGTGACATAAAGTCCACCCATTGAAAAAAGGATCGTTAAAGGAAGAATAATAGATGATAGGTCTAAACCCTTTAACATGATATTTTCAACTGCCTCTAGAGCCCACCTATGAGGTGTAATTAAGCTTAGAGCAAGCAAGATTTTAGAAGTTACAATTTCAAGGGGCCACATGCAACCACCCAACATAGCAAATGAGGTTAAAAGTATTGGTGTTGTTGCTGAAAGCTGTGCATGGGTTTTTAAAACACTTGCAAGGAATAAACCCAGTCCCGTTAACGAGAATATGAACCCAAAGCTTATGAGGAGAATTATTGGTAAGTTGGTTCCAAACTCAATACCAAACAGTAACTGCCCTCCAACAAATATAATAGCCATTTGCATAAACCCAACAAGGAGCGTTGTAATGGTATTACCAGCCAGTACTGAGGCCGTTGACACTGGTGATTGTAAAAGGCGGTCCCAAGTATGATGGGCTTTGTCATTAAGGATTTCTCCAATGCCAAAGACAATTGAATATGCTGAAAATAGTAACGCAAATCCAAAGAAATTATGAACCGTTCTACGGTCATTAGACCAAGTGGACGACAGGGATGTTTCTTTCACTGAGTAGGGATTTTGAAATTTAAAGCGTTTATCTGCAGTCTCATAAATCGACTTTGATAAAACATCTGCATCACCAGATCCCCCCAAGAGTTCCACTGCACTGGCAGTGTTTTCAGCAAATAGTGTATTGGATTGAATATTTGCAAGAAGACCACTTACAACATTTTTTAAACTCATGGTATCCACATCATTTTTAGAACTTACAAAACGAATATGAACATTTCCATCTAAAAGGCTGGTTGAAAAATCTGATGATAAAATAAGAAGTGCTAGTCCATCACCATCCTCAATAGCAGAACGTCCATCCTCTTCCATGTCTATAACAACGGTATAATCTTTATGCTGGTTTAGTTCATTTATAAATCTTTGAGAAACAAGTGTCTTGTCCTCATCAACAATTCGAACCGTTCTCGAGTACACGCCACTCCCTTGGGCACTAAAGGCATAGACCATACCTAGGGCTAGAACAGCCATAACTAACATGATTTTATAATCTTCTTTAAGCCCCAACAACCTGAGCCTGATCACTGCTAACATGTTTGTTCTCCCCTTTCCTTCCCATTAAATAGATTGCAATTCCACCAAAGATTAAACCATTTGCTAGGAGTAATATTACATATTCAGTCAGATCATTTAAACTGGACCCAGTCATAACCCCTAAAAAGGCTTTTAGTGCAAGACCATTAATCGGAATTTTACTCAGTAACTGAATTTCATCTGGCAAGACTTCTACCGGAATATAAGCACCTCCAATAAGTCCCATGACTTGGAAGATCACGGATTCAAATAATCCAGCCACTCGAGTTTTTTCAGATACAAATGTAATGACACCAAGTAAACTGCCAAGCCCTGCAACACCAAAGGCTGTGAATGCGCTCACAAGAATCAGTTGACCAACAGGTCCCCAACTTACACCTAAAACAAAGGTTGAAAATAAAATAAGTGTGGTCAGTTGGATAATTACAATACAAAAGATGACGAAAAATTTACCAGCAAGGATTTTCCACTTGGTCACACCTGCTGTTAACATTCTTTGATAAGTGAATTCTCTTTTTTCTTCTAAGAGCATGTATGATCCACGCCCTGCACTAAATAATAAAAATAGGGTTAACATACTCACTGAATAGTAACTTTTACTTGTAACTAAATCTTGTCCTTTTGCAGTCTCATCGTCGAATGACACCTGTAAATTGGCATTCATAGTCGTTTCTATACTGTTTTGTATGGTTTGATCCAATCCATCTTGGTTTTGCTCACTTCCAACTTGACCTATATATGTTTCTATAGCAATATTTTTTCTTATATTTGTTGCAGCCATCCGGTCTAAGTACCCTTCTACAATTGAAACTGCAATAGATGGGGTAATCGAACGTTCAGGGTTTCGTATAACTTCAATTTCAAGACCACTATGGTAGGTCGTAAACATATTGGTGTAGGATGCTTTTAAAAAATTCTCAGGTAAAACAATAATGGCTGAAGTTTCATTGTCTTTTAACTTCTGTTTTGCCTGGTCCATGGTGTCAATGGAATAAGTCATCATTGCTTTTATATCTTCATGGCCTAAAAAGTCATTAAAAAATATGGCTTCTATGTCTGTTTGAGAAGCATTAGATTTCAATGTTTCTAGTGTTTCGTCAGGAAGAAAGTCACCAAAGAGATTTCCATTTAAAGCATCGTCTAAGGCCATTTCGGCCGTCATAGACTCGTAGTTCTTAACTACTGACACTTGAAAACTCGGTATTTGCGGATCGTCACCGAATACACCCGATAAAGCAAAACTGAGAATTGAAGTTAATATAATTGGCATCAGCAAAATGGTTGCCAAAGTTTTTTTATCACTGAGTAGGACTTTTAAATCTCTTATCAGGATATTTGAAATCTTCATGATATCCTCCAGTCTAATCTCTTAAATCCTTCCCTGTTAAATGTAGAAAAACAGATTCAAGATTTGGTTTTATAACTTCAACAGATTCAACAGAAACGTTTAACTGCATGGCTACATTTAAGGCATCTTGAATGAGTGTTTTTCCATTTTTAGTGTGTAAGGTCACTTTAGAGTCACTGTGTTCAACTTTATCAACACCTTGAATTTCTTTTAAATCTTTAAGTAATGCCTGACCAGTAGACTCAAATTGGAAGATGATCTGTCGTTGGCCTTCTACGATGTCAACAAGTTCGTCTTGTGTACCCGAAGCAATAACATGTCCCATGTCCATGATATGAATATTACGGCAAAGATACTCAACTTCTTCCATATAGTGGCTTGTGTAAACAATGGTCATGCCAGATTTATTAAGCTCTAGGACTGTATCTAGTATATGGTTTCTAGATTGTGGATCTATACCCACTGTGGGTTCATCCATAATGAGTAGCTTAGGTTCGTGGAGCAGGGCTGCACCAATATTTAGTCGGCGTTTCATTCCCCCTGAATAGTTGTCCACTTTATCTTTAAGTCTTTCATCTATTCCAATTATTTTTGAGACTTCAAGAATACGACTTTTTAATTTTTCACCAGACAAACCATAGGCTTGTCCCCAAAATTTCAAATTGTCATATCCAGATAGGGTTGGGTATAAAGCTATTTCCTGTGGAACAATCCCAAGTTCCTTCTGAATAGATTTTGGATTTTTAACAATGTCTGTTCCTTTATATAAAATTTCACCACCGTCAGGCTTGAGCAATGTAGATATCATTGAAATTGTAGTTGATTTTCCTGCACCATTTGGACCCAGTAAACCTATAATTTCACCCTCCTCGACTGTAAAACTAATACCGTCGACTGCTTTGAGTTTTCCATATGATTTAACCAGACCTTTAACTTCTAGTATTGCCATAGTGTCACTTCCTTTTATAATTAAGTCATTAGAGTCATGTTTAATTTAATAAGTTCTCGTATGTGGATGGCAGTCCCTGCTGTAAACTTTCAATTGTCACCGAATTTTCTTCTGTTAACTCAGGAAACTCAATGTTTTGCTTTTTTTCAATTTCATAGTATGACGTTACAAAATCCATTTGGAAGTCTGTAAGTGAACCAGGTTTTGATGCTGTAAATCCAATTGTAACTGAAACATTGCTTTCTACAATATAACCGTCCACATCAATAAAATCTACAACCTCAAATTGTTTAACTTCCCAGTACTGCATGGACTCTTCAAAGTCTTGCATGATCTCGGTAAGCGTTTCTTCCCAGCTAAAATCTTGATTGTTAGACTTAGCCATCTGACTTTCTAAAGCTTCTTTGATATTACTGTCTTCAATTACAATCCTTGAAGCTTTATTGACAAATTCTTTTAGTTTTTCTTTTTCAGGAGTCACAGTGAACTTAACCACCCGTACATCCCCTTCTGGTGTTTCCATAGTGCTTTTTTCACCTTTTACAACTTCGTCTGCTTCAAATGTTTGACTCCAAATTTGCTCTAAGGCACTTATACTTTCATCTGTTAAACTTAGGTTTGAAAACGCCGCCAAATCATTATTTTCTTCACTCATCTGGCTTATAGATTTTGAATCAAGATCTAAGAACTTTCCTAACATGGGAATATACAAAGCCATTTGGTCCCCTTGCATATAAAAGTCAAAATTCATGCCTAGTCCACCTAAACTAAGCAAATTTAGTGAAGAAACCATTTTTTCATCTTGAGTATAATCAAAACTCATTGTACCTTCATAGGCAACTTTCTCAAAATTCTTTACCCTCTTTATATCTTCACTACTAAGATCCTCAGTATTAAAAGTTAGATTCAAATCCATATTTGTATTCAATTTTCCACGTTTAATAGTTTCTGTTTTAGCAAGTGCTGTTTGATAATCCTCAAAGGTGTTTTCACTACACGCTGTAGTCAAAAGCAGGATTAGAAGTAAAATTACGCTTAGTTTTTTCATGTTGTCCTCCTTTTTCATTTATATGTTCATTATAGAAGGTTCAATCCATATTTACTGCACACTTCTTGCATCTTGCCTTAAAATACATGTGACTTTTTGCACTTTCTTTAGTAAGTTGTCTTTACATAATAAAAAGCCTGGATAGGAACATACCCCACCCAGACTATAATACTTAAACAAAAATTTTATGCAGTTTCTGACTGAACAATTCTGTCTGAGTCAGTGTCTTTGCTCTCAGCGGATTGGCCCGTACCACCAGATACCAATAATACAGATGCAATAATAACTAGACCACCAAATAACTGAACAATACTCAAGGTTTCACCAAGGTAGAAGTACCCGACTATAATTGTTACAACGGGAATTACATTTAAGTAGTATGATGATTCACCAATACCTAAAACGTCTAAAGCATATAGGTACACGTAAAAACCTACAGCAGATGCGAACACACCCAGTATAACAACATGCATCCAAATTTCTGAAGTTACATGGGTCCAGTTCGTTGTTTCCATTAAAGCAAATGGGATAAAACAAGCCAGTCCAATCACTGACTGCCAAAATAGTACTTGTAACTGGCTGTATTTTTTAAACAGGGGTGTTGAGGTCACAGAATAAGCTACCCAAGCTACTACGGCACCGCCCATCATCATGTAGCCCTTCATGTATCCTGAGCCAACTAAAGCACCAATATCTACACCAACAACCATACAAACACCTACAATTGATAGGGTTAAACTAAAAATCGATTTTTTAGTAATTGGTTTTTTGTATATTAGGCTCTCAAACATTACTGAAAAAACAGGAATACTTGCAATAATGAGTGACGCAGCTGAAGCGGATGTATATAGAATTCCGTTGTTTTCAAAATAAAAATATATAGTAATCCCTACTGCACCTGCAATAAATACGTTTAGAAAATCTTCGCGGTGTAACTTAAAACTTTCTTTTTTAAGTTTCATCACTCCAAAGAGTAAAATACTAGCAATTGTGAATCTTAAGGCACCGAGTGTCATTGCTGGGATAACTTGTACCGCAACGCGTATATTAACGAAGGATATCCCCCACAGGACCACAGCTGTCATAATAGCTGCAATACCTTTCATTTTGTTTTGTTCCATACTTGTTCTCCAATCTCCCCTTAACATTACTGTCATTCTACGCGGGAAACAAACAAAAAGCAATAAGTTCTTGGAACTTATTGCTACATAATATTTCATCATTGGTAATTCATTTCAA
>Ga0209379_10000860_pt1 | contig 21986 bp, 20 predicted proteins | sample tdDd001_FD_187124 | JGI IMG/M metagenome (GOLD analysis project Ga0209379, IMG submission 187124) | Marine sediment microbial communities from the Atlantic coast under amendment with organic carbon and nitrate - tdDd00.1 (SPAdes)... | ecosystem: Environmental > Aquatic > Marine > Coastal >...
CTGACGCGGGGCGGCCTCGGTTGTTTCAACATCGACCGTCGGCAGTACGATATCGGCGCCTTGCTGCTGCTGCGCGATGGCCCCTGTGGATAGGCAAGCCATAGCCAAGGACGTGCCCAACGTATGCGCAACGGTCGCTTTCTTCGCGCGCACAGATTTGCTGGCGCGCTCCCTCAATGTTCTAGTCATCCATCCCTCACGATTTAAGATCGAGGTCTGGCTGAGCATTCGTTAATTGGCTGGACCGGTAGCGTGCATTTAACCGAGTCTGGATGGTATGTTAAGTGCGAAAACCGCATTCATGACAAAAATAATCAGGATTGATACTTCTACCACACCAGCCCCCACTGCGCGCCCATAAATACGGCGCTCAGACGGCCCCACCCGCTTTGCGGCTCAACTGACGGACCCTAAAATCCAAAAATACCGAGCCCCAATAAGGTCCCGGCGCTTCCAGAAGTCCGATTTTTCTGTGGTAATCTGCGCCGTGAACGAACAATGGCGATCCCGGGAGGACTCGAACCCCCAACATCCTGATTAGAAGTCAGGTGCTCTATCCAGTTGAGCTACGGGACCGCAATAGGCGCGGTTCCCCGCGCCGGAATGCCATTCGTTCAATCAGTCTAGTTCAGTGGGTCCAAGGACCGCGGCGGTTGGTGGCAAAGTTCTCGCCATAGCCACCCATGCGGATGTTGGGCTTGCGCTTGTGCGGCTCGGTCACAGCGGCGTCGATACCGTGTTCCTTGGCATAGTCCAACGCAGCCTCTTTGCTCGCAAAGCTCATCTTGACCTGCGACTGGGTATCCGAACTGGAAGTCCAGCCCATCAACGGGTCCACTTCACGGGCCGATGCCGGAGCGTATTCCAGCACCCAAGCTTTGGTTTTAGCTGTCCCCGAGGACATCGCAGTCCGGGCAGGTTGGTAGATTCGCGCACGCATGTCATGACTCCTCTTTGACGGCGATTTATTATGGAAAAAGGGAGGGACGGCAAGAGCAGACCGCCCCTTTCCACCGCAATTTGCTGAGGAAAATGGGCGTTGGCCGCCATTTGACCCGCAGGGAGCGAGGGGTGGGTGAACGCAGGTCCGATGGCGGCCAAGCCTGCTGCTTGCTACCTAGAATCATACGTTTGATTTGCATCAAATCGCAAGGCATTCCGTTTCAATAATTTCAAAAAAGCATCAAAATATTTGCAATTATTTCAAACTGGTTCGAAATGCTGACCAATTTGAGCGCAAACCGGTATTTTCCACGATACGCAACAAGTCCGGGCAATTATTCCGCAATGACAAGAGGGGGTTGAAGTAGAACAAAAACAGATCAAATCTATGACACCAGCCCGGAGATTCGCATGCCTTACGCCCATTCTGACAGCTCGGCCCCAATGATGCATGCCGCAGCCCCGGATGTGAAAAACCGCCCCAAACTGGAAGGCGGCAAAAAGTTCATCATGCATTCCGATTTTGAACCCGCTGGGGACCAACCGACGGCGATCGCGGAATTATCTGCGGGAATTCGGGGCGGCGACCAGGATCAGGTTCTTCTGGGGGCCACGGGGACAGGGAAAACTTTCACCATGGCTAAGGTGATCGAAGAGACCCAGCGCCCTGCTATCATTCTGGCTCCGAACAAAACTCTGGCTGCGCAATTATATGGGGAATTCAAGGGCTTCTTCCCGGAGAATGCTGTGGAATACTTCGTATCCTACTACGACTACTACCAGCCCGAGGCCTATGTCGCGCGCTCCGACACCTATATCGAGAAAGAGTCCCAGATCAACGAACAGATCGACCGGATGCGCCACTCGGCCACGCGGGCGCTGCTGGAACGGGACGACGTGATTATCGTGGCTTCGGTCTCTTGTATCTACGGCATCGGCTCGGTCGAAACCTACGGCGCGATGACCCAGGATCTGAAGGCAGGCGAGGAATACGACCAGCGCGCCGTTATCGCTGACCTGGTCGCCCAGCAGTACAAGCGCAACGACCATGGGTTCCAGCGCGGGTCCTTTCGTGTGCGCGGCGACGTCTTGGAAATCTGGCCTGCGCACCTGGATGATCGCGCCTGGCGCCTGTCTTTCTTTGGCGAAGAGCTGGAGGCAATCACGGAATTCGACCCTCTGACGGGCGAACGCACGGACACGTTCGACCACATCCGTGTCTATGCAAATTCTCACTACGTCACGCCGAAACCGACGATACAGCAGGCCATTCAGGGCATCAAGAAAGAGCTGCGCCAGCGATTGGATCAATTGAACAACGAGGGCAAATTGCTGGAGGCGCAGCGGCTGGAGCAACGCTGCAATTTTGACCTGGAGATGCTGGAGGCCACCGGCGTCTGCAATGGGATCGAGAACTACTCACGCTATCTGACCGGCCGCGCCCCGGGCGAGCCGCCCCCCACCCTGTTCGAATTCATCCCCGATACGGCCATTGTTTTCGCGGATGAATCGCATGTCAGCGTGCCGCAGATCGGCGGCATGTACAAAGGTGACTTCAGGCGCAAATCCACGCTGGCAGAACATGGTTTCCGGTTACCATCCTGCATGGATAACCGCCCGCTGAAGTTCGAGGAGTGGGACGCAATGCGGCCTCAGTCCGTGTTTGTGTCGGCCACCCCGGCAAGCTGGGAAATGGAGCAAACCGGCGGCGTTTTCACCGAACAGGTGATCCGCCCCACCGGCCTGCTGGACCCGCTTGTGGAAATCCGCCCCGTCGACACACAGGTGGACGATGTAATGGACGAAATACGTCGCGTCACCGCCGATGGGTTCCGCACGCTTGTCACGACTCTGACCAAACGGATGGCCGAGGATCTGACAGAATACCTGCACGAACAGGGCATCAAGGTGCGCTATATGCACAGCGACATCGACACGATCGAACGCATCGAGATCCTGCGCGATCTACGCCTTGGGGCCTTTGACGTGCTGATCGGTATCAACCTTCTGCGCGAAGGCTTAGACATCCCGGAATGCGGGCTGGTGGCCATTCTGGACGCAGACAAAGAGGGGTTCTTGCGGTCAGAGACTTCGTTGATCCAAACCATTGGCCGCGCCGCGCGAAACGCCGAAGGCCGCGTCATCATGTATGCCGACCGCATCACGGGCTCGATGGAGCGGGCGATGGGGGAAACCGACCGTCGCCGGGCGAAACAGATCGCCTATAACGAAGAGCACGGGATCACGCCGGCCACTGTAAAGAAAAATGTCGATGACATTCTGGCTGGACTGTACCAAGGCGACACGGATCAGGCGCGTGTCACCGCGACGATAGACGCCCCCATGCATGGCGCCAATCTCGAGGCCCATCTGGACGGGCTGCGCACCGACATGCGCAAAGCTGCCGAGAATCTGGAATTCGAAGAAGCCGCGAGGCTCAGAGATGAAATCAAGCGGCTTGAGGCGGTCGACCTGGTGATCTCGGACGACCCTCTGGCGCGACAATCCGCAGTGGAAAAGGCCGTCATAGATGCGGGCGCTGCCCGTGGCCGGTCAACAGCAGGAAAACCCGGCCAACGTGGAGGCGTAAAGCGGCGAAAATCGCGCTAACCCGCCGGTCATGCCCCGGCGGGCAGAGCGTTTTAGTCCGCCGTGACGGTCAGGCCCAGCATCCGCCAGGCGTGCATACCACCGCGATAGTATGAGATGCGATCCGCAGGATAGCCCACCTCAATCATGTTGCGGATTGCTGTCGGGGATTGGCCACACCAGTTCCCGTTACAAAACAGCGCAACAGTTTTGGGGTCGATACATTCCCAGCCATCGAAATCCGGCTCGCAGCCCAGCTCGCCCAGATAGTCGATAACCTGTGTGTAGGGCACGTTAATCGCACCTGGGATCGAACCTCCCTGAAACCACTCTGGCGTGCGCGAGTCCATAACGACCACGTCGGGGTCGGCAAGCATCTCTAGCAGCTCTAGCTCGCCGATGGTCGCAACCCCCGCAGCCGGAGACATCGGCTGAACGCAAAACGGCGGGCACGCCCGCGAGGTTTTCGCCCACTCTCCGCTCACCTGATTATCGTTATTTTGGATACGGGCAATCTCGACCGGGCCTTCGTCCGTGGGGACAGTAACACTGGGCACATCGCGGCCGATATTGACCGGCCGCCCCTGAGCCGCAGCGAGAGGAGCAATAAGCAGAGCGATCAAAGCAATCAGGTATTTCATGAGGCGCACCTTTGTCTAAAGGACGTGCGGAACAGGCCAATTGAAAACCCAGCACACATCCGGCATACTGTCGCGAAGGGTAACAAATCCACGCGTGGGATACAGGGAAAAATCCCGGACCATGCGAATGGCGCTTTGAGGCAGTAATATAATGAAACGTTTTCTGACAGGTCTGGCTGTGGCCTGTGTTCTTCTTCCTGTGACATCCACTCTGGCTGCGGCTGGCCCCATAGAGCGCGCCTGTCTGTCGTCGCCCCGCAAAGGGGCCAACTGGCGTTTGTGCGGATGCATCCAGCGCGCAGCAGATCAAACGCTAACGCGTTCGGATCAGCGCATGGCGGCTAAGTTCTTTTCCGAACCGCACAAAGCCCAAGAAATCCGTCAATCAGACAACACCCGTCACGAAGCGTTCTGGCTGCGCTACAAGGATTTCGGCGCTACGGCAGCCGCGGCCTGCAACTGACCCCTCTGTCGTATTGCCTCAGGGGCGCGCTTGCGCCATGATCCAGGCAAGGAGAGAGTATCAATGCGTAAATTTCTGGTGATCCTGGATGATAGCCGCGAGTGCTTGAACGCGATGCGGTTCGCAGCGATGCGCGCAGCGCGGACGGGCGGTGGCGTGCAAATTCTCTCGGTCATCCCTCCGGAAGAATTCAACCACTGGATCGGCGTGTCTGACATCATGCGCGAAGAAGCCCGCGAGAGGATCACCGTCCATTTCGAAGTCTTCGCCAAATGGATGAAAGACCGCCAAAACGTGACCCCCGAACTGGTGATCCGTGAAGGCGAGGCCGTGACCGAGATTCTGGCTCAGATCAAAGAGGATCCAGAGGTCGGCGTGCTGGTTTTGGGCGCAGGTATAGACCGCAAAGGACCTGGCCCTCTGGTGACTCAGATGACTCGCACTGCAGGCTCGCTCCCGGTTCCGATCACCATCGTTCCTGGCGACCTGTCCAAGGAACGGCTGGAGGCCATCACCTGACCGCAGCCGCAAGGCGCGCTTCGACACAGCCAGAAGGAAAACCCTCATGATCAAATCGTTACGCGTGGTCCTATTGATCGCCCTGCCCTTTCTGGCCTTGTTTACGCTGCTGCCCAGCCCCGCCAAGGCACAACAAAGCCCGAATGATCCATTCAAACCAAGCTGGACCGGCCCGTCCGAGCTGCGATACCTCCAGACGGGACTGGCCTTGCAGGGGCTCTATGTGGGCTTGATTGATGGAGAATGGGGGGCTGGCAGCCAGCGTTCGTTGGATACCTATATGGCGCGCCGCGGCAAGACCGGCACAATCAAGTATAAGGATCTAAAGCCACTTCTGTTGCAAACGCAGACCGCGATTCAGGTCGATTTCTGGCAAGGCATGAATGATTTCCCGCAAAAGGCAACCTTTCTGGCGCCGCTGGCACTGCTGCAACGCGATCCCAATTCGGAACTGTTTACGCTCCAATCTCCCGACAACAGCCTGAAGGTCCGAATGATCGAGAACGATCAGAAAAAGACCATCGAGATGCACAAATGGCTGATCGACAACCACAAAGGTACCAAGCAAGAACTGTATCAGAAATACGATGACAAACGACTGATCACTTCGGGCATTCTGAAAAGCGGAAAGACGGTCTACCTGAGGTCTCAGGTCGCGCGCGCCGGGATGATCGTGACGGTTCTGGTGCAATATGAGCCTTCTCAAAAAGCGCGCGGCACGTTGATCGCCGCCTCGATCAGCTTCTCGGAACCAGCATATCTGGGCCTGCATTCCGACAGTGTTCTGGGGCAGCTACTGCGCGAATCCGCCCCGTCGGCGCGCCCCTCTCAGCCAGTCAGCGGTGGCGGCATTTCCCGTCCAGCCCCCGGAACCAGCGTCCAACCTGCGCAACCTGGCACCGGGTCCGGGGGTGGAATCGCGCGCCCGTCTGTGCCGATTGCCTCGGGCAGTTTCATGATCCCGTCGATACCAGGGTCCGAGTGAGACCCTTTTAGAATCATTCCAAACCTTGACACCGGGCGGCCTCGGGCGCATATCCAAGGCAGACCACATAAGGTACGCATCAGATGTTCATTCAAACCGAATCCACTCCGAACCCCGCAACATTGAAATTCTTGCCCGGCCAGTCCGTGCTAGAAGTGGGCACTGCTGATTTTCCGTCAGCTGAGGGCGCTGAAAAATCCCCCCTCGCGCAGCGCATTTTCGCGGTGAATGGTGTGGCAGGTGTGTTCTTCGGCACGGATTTCGTTACCGTCACCAAAACTGATGCAGTGGACTGGGATCACATCAAACCTGCGTTGCTGGGCGCGATCATGGAGCACTTTCAGTCCGGTCAGCCAGTCATGTCCGGCGAAGGCGATGCGGCTGGCGGCCACGCCGATCACGATGGCCCCGACGGTGAAATCGTCGGCCAAATCAAAGAGCTGCTGGATACCCGCGTCCGTCCGGCTGTGGCTCAGGATGGTGGCGACATCACGTTCCATGGCTTTGATCGCGGCGTCGTCTACCTGCACATGCAGGGGGCCTGTGCGGGGTGCCCGTCCTCGACCCTGACGCTGAAAATGGGGATCGAGAACCTGCTGCGCCACTATATCCCCGAAGTGACCGAGGTTCGTCCAGTTAATGTCTGATCCGCTGGTTCTGGCATTCGACACATCGGCCGCGCATTGCGCGGCCGCTTTGCTGTCCGGCAACCGCGTCATCCTGTCCCGCGCCGAAGAAATGGGACGCGGACAGGCCGAACGGTTGATCCCCTTGCTGGAAGAGGTGCTTGCCGAAACCAAGACCACCTGGACGGATCTGGATGCGATCGGTGTTGGCGTCGGTCCGGGCAACTTTACGGGCATCAGGATCAGCGTCTCTGCGGCGCGCGGGTTGGCTTTGGGGCTCAATATTCCAGCTGTCGGCGTGTCCACCTTTGATGCCATTGCGCTGAATGCGGATGCGCTGGCTGCTGTCCCTGCCCCTCGCGGGATGCTGTATGTGCACCGGGGCTCCCCCGCGCTGATAGACCCCGAAACGCTGGATGAACCTTATGCCCTGCCCCCATCCCCGGCGGATTTAGCAGTGGCCATTGCACATTGCGCCGCGCAAATACTGACGTCCGGCGCGGCAATTCCTGCCCCCGCGCCGCTATATGTCAAACCTGCCGATGCGGCCCCCAGCCGCGATGCACCGCCGGTGATACTGGATGACGCCTGAGACACTGGCCACCCTGCACGCTCGTGCCTTTACCGCTCAGCGCCCCTGGAGCGCGGCAGAGTTCGCCAGCCTGGTAGACTCACCCCTGACTTTTCTGGTTTCCGCACAACATACCTTTGCCCTGGGACGCGTCATCGCGGATGAGGCAGAGCTTCTGACTCTGGCCACCGACCCCGCCCAGCAACGCCAAGGACTGGGCCGTACAATCCTCAGAAACTACGAAACAACAGCCAAATCTCGTGGTGCAACGCGCTCTTTCCTAGAGGTTGCGGCGGACAATCATGCGGCGATCCAACTATATAGCTCAGCGGGTTACACGACTGACGGTCTGCGCCCTGGTTACTACAAAACACCAGACGGGCGCAGCGTGGACGCAATGCTAATGTCGCGCGCATTGCCGTTAGGTTAACCCCCAAACCACGCCAAGGTGTCTGAAATCTTTCCAGATTCCTGTTGACCCTTGTGCGTGGCTGCGGCCTAAATTCCTTAGGAACAGACATGATCTGCTCAATAAGCGGGGCGCCCAAGGTTTAGCCCTGCCAACACCGTGGGAGAGTATTGATGACCCTGATGACCAAATTCCTAGGAGCCGCTGCTGCTGTGGCCCTGACCGCTGGCGCCGTTGCTGCGGACCCGGCCCTGATCTTTGATCTGGGCGGCAAGTTCGACAAGTCCTTTAACGAGGCCGCCTTTAATGGCGCAAGCCGTTGGGCCGAAGAGACCGGCGGCACGTTCCGTGAGATCGAAATGCAATCCGAAGCCCAGCGTGAACAGGCCCTGCGCCGTTTCGCCGAGGCCGGGTCGAACCCAATCATCACCATGGGTTTTGGCATGGCAGACCCGCTCAGCGCCGTTGCCCCCGATTATCCCGACACCAAATTCGTCGTGGTTGATGTGACCTGGATCGGCGGCGATAACATTCGCCAGATCGGGTTTGCCGAACATGAGGGCTCGTATCTGGTGGGGATGTTGGCCGCTATGGCCTCGAAATCCGGCACTGTCGGATTTGTCGGTGGCATGGACGTCCCCCTGATCCGCCACTTCGGCTGTGGCTATGCCCAAGGCGCCAAAGCCGTGAACCCCGATGTTAAAATCGTCGCCAACATGACCGGCACCACCCCCGCCGCCTGGAACGACCCGGTCAAAGGCAGCGAGCTGACCAAGGCACAGATCAGCCAAGGCGCTGACGTGGTTTATGCAGCCGCTGGCGGCACAGGCGTGGGCGTTCTGCAAACCGCCGCGGACGAGGGCATCCTGTCGATCGGCGTGGACAGCAACCAAAACCACCTGCACCCCGGCAAGGTTCTGACCTCGATGCTGAAACGTGTGGACGTGGCCGTCTATGACGCACTGAAGGCCGGCACCGACGTGGAAACCGGCGTTTTCACTCTGGGTCTGGCAGAAGAGGGCGTTGGCTATGCGCTGGATGAAAACAACGCGGCGTTGATCTCGGACGAGATGAAAACCGCTGTGGACACCGCTCGTCAGCAAATCATCGACGGCGAACTGAAGGTTGTCAGCTACTATGAAAACGACAGCTGCCCTGTAATCGATTTCTGATCGACAAACAGGTACATCACTCGGGCCGTGCTGATCCGTCGGCACGGCCCATACGGCGACTGGGGGGCAGATGGCAAACGCGGCACCGGCAATTGAACTTCGTGGGATTTCCAAGGCCTTTGGGCCGGTTCAGGCGAACAAGGATATCTCGATCCGGGTGATGCCCGGCACGGTGCATGGCATCATCGGCGAAAACGGCGCAGGAAAATCCACACTGATGTCGATCCTCTATGGGTTCTACAAGGCTGACCAGGGCGAGATTTTCATCCAAGGCCAGAAGACCGCGATTCCTGACAGCCAGGCCGCGATTGCGGCAGGCATCGGAATGGTGTTCCAGCATTTCAAGCTGGTCGAAAACTTCACAGTTTTAGAAAACGTCATTCTGGGGGCCGAGGGCGGCCGCCTGTTGCGTCCCTCATTGGCCAAGGCGCGCAAGGAACTGCAACGTCTGGCGCACGAATACGGGCTGGACGTGGACCCCGACGCCGTGATCGAAGACATCGGCGTAGGGATGCAACAACGGGTCGAGATCCTGAAAGCTCTGTACCGGCAGGCCGATATTCTGATTTTGGACGAACCCACCGGGGTTCTGACCCCTGCCGAGGCCGATCAGCTGTTTCGCATTCTGGACCGTCTGCGCGCCGAGGGCAAAACCATCATCCTGATCACCCATAAACTGCGCGAGATCATGGAGATCACTGACACTGTCAGCGTCATGCGGCGCGGTGAAATGACCGCCACGGTCCAGACCGCAGGCACCAGCCCAGAAGAGCTGGCCGAGCTGATGGTCGGCCGCAAGGTGTTATTGCAGGTGAACAAAGCCCCCGCCACACCGGGCGACACGGTGCTGAAGGTGCAGCACCTGAACGTGACCGACGACAAGGGCGTGCACCGGCTGAAAGACATCAACCTGACCATCCGCGCCGGTGAAATTCTGGGTATCGCGGGGGTTGCTGGTAACGGCCAATCGGAATTGCTTGAGGTGCTGGGCGGCATGCAATCCGGGACCGGCACAATTACCGTGAACGGAGAAGAAATCGACCTGACGGGCAAACACTCGGACGGGCAATCGCGCCGCGCGCGCGGAATCGCCCACGTCCCCGAGGACCGCCAACGAGAGGGCCTCATCATGGATTTTCATGCCTGGGAAAACGTGGCCTTTGGCTATCACAAAGACCCAGCCTATCAGCGCGGGGTATTGATGGATAACGCAGCCCTGCGCACAGATACCGCCCGCAAAATGGAAAAGTTCGACGTCCGTCCTCCAAACCCCTGGCTGACGGCCAAAAATTTCAGCGGCGGCAACCAGCAGAAAATCGTCGTCGCGCGAGAAATCGAACGCAACCCGACCCTGTTGCTGGTCGGTCAGCCCACACGCGGCGTGGACATCGGTGCAATCGAATTTATTCACAACCAGATCGTCGCCCTACGTGACCAAGGCGCCGCGATCCTTCTGGTCTCGGTCGAGCTTGAGGAAATCCTGTCGCTGTCGGACCGTATTGCCGTCATGTTCGACGGCCGGATCATGGGCGAACGCCTACCCGATCAAACCGACGCGGGGGAATTGGGCCTGCTGATGGCCGGCGTCAACGGAAAGGCCGCCTAATGGAGAAGATGCCAAAATGGGCTGATGTGGTCCTGATCCCGCTAATCTCGTTGCTGCTGGCCGCGATCCTGTCAGCCTTGGTGATCCTGGCCATTGGCGAGGACCCCTGGGCAGCGCTGAAAATGATGGTTCAGGGCGCTTTGGGGTCGACCTATGGCTGGGGCTACACGCTCTATTATGCGACGAATTTCATCTTTACCGGTCTGGCCGTGGCGGTCGCCTTTCACGCGCGCATGTTCAACATCGGTGGCGAAGGCCAGGCAATGCTGGGCGGCTTGGGCGTCGCTGTCGTGTGCCTGTATATCCCGTGGCCGCACTGGTCTGTGGCCGTGATTGCCGCCACGATCAGCGCAGCGGTTTTCGGGGCGGCTTGGGCCGCGATCCCCGCCTATCTACAGGCCAAACGCGGCAGCCACATCGTGATCACCACGATCATGTTCAATTTTATCGCCTCAGCCGTGCTGAACTATCTGCTGGTTAACGTCATGCGCCCCAAAGGCGCGATGGACCCCGCCACCGCCCGTTTCGCCGAAACCACCCACCTGCCGACCTTGCATGAGCTACTGTTGCCTCTGGGGATCAAATTTTCCAAGGCCGCGCCCGCCAATGTCAGCCTGTTGATCGCACTGGTGGCCTGCGTGCTGGTCTGGCTGTTGCTGTGGCGCAGCCGTCTGGGCTATGAAATCCGAGCGTTTGGGCATTCGGAATCCGGGGCCCGCTATGCCGGGATCAGCCCGGTAAAGATCACCATCGTGGCAATGCTGATTTCGGGCGCGCTGGCTGGTTTGATGTCGGTCAACACCACCATGGGCGAAAGCGAGCGCCTGATCATGAACGCGACCGAGGGCGCCGGTTTCATCGGGATCGCCGTGGCCCTGATGGGACGCTCGCACCCTGTAGGAGTGCTGCTGGCCGCGATCCTGTTCGGGTTCCTGTACCAAGGCGGGGCCGAATTGGCGCTATGGACAAAAATTCCGCGTGAAATGATCGTGGTCATTCAGGCCTTGGTAATCCTGTTCACTGGCGCGCTGGACAATATGGTGCGGATACCGCTGGAAAAACTATTCTTGTTCCTGCGCCGAAAGGAAGGTTGAGCCGATGGATTACATGACCCTTCTGCAAATCCTGGATTCAACCGTGCGCCTGGCCACGCCTTTGTTGCTGGCCTGTCTGGCCGGGTTGTTCAGCGAACGCGCCGGGATTTTTGATATCGGGCTCGAGGGTAAGATGTTGGCCGCTGCGTTCTTTTCCGGGGCGGTGGCCTATGTGTCCGGGAACGTCTGGCTGGGATTGCTGGCCGGGATCGCCGCGTCCCTGGTCTTATCGGCGCTGCACGGGCTGGCGTCGATCACCTTTCGGGGCAATCAGCTGATCTCTGGTGTGGCGATCAATTTCCTGGCTGCGGGACTGACGGTTGTTGTGGCGCAGGACTGGTTCAAACAGGGCGGGCGAACACCGTCATTGACGGGGGATGCGCGCTTCGATCCGATCACACTGCCGCTGGCCGAGACACTGCGCGATGTGCCCTTTCTGGGACCGCTGTATTTCGAGCTGATCTCGGGGCACACGGTGCTGGTCTACCTGGCCTTTGCCTGCGTTCCGGCGACATGGTGGCTGCTGTATCGCACCCGGTTCGGCCTGCGCCTGCGTGCCGTAGGCGAGAACCCGGCCGCTGTGGATACCGCGGGCGTATCCGTTGTGGGAATGCGCTATGCGGCTGTTGCGATCTGTGGGGTGCTGTGCGGCATTGCCGGTGCCTATCTGGCAACAGCCCTACAAGCCGGTTTCGTCAAGGACATGACCGCCGGGCGTGGGTATATCGCGCTGGCCGCGCTGATCTTTGCCAAATGGCGGCCTTGGTACGCGCTGTATGCGACTCTGCTGTTCGGCCTGCTGCAAGCCGTCGCCCTGCGGTATCAGAACATCGACGTCGGAGCCTTTACCATCCCGGTGCAGGTCATGGACGCGCTCCCGTATATTCTGACCGTTGTGATCCTGGCCGGCTTCGTTGGCAAGGCCATCCCGCCGCGCGCAGGTGGCGAGCCATATGTAAAGGAACGCTGATCCCTTTGCTGCATTTGCACAGAAAAATGTCTTTACTAATGATTTCCCCAGGTGCCATCGCTTGCCAAGCGACAATCCGCCGCGCTAGGTAAGTTCATGCAAATCTACCTGCCAATTGCGGAAATCTCTGTGAATGCCTTCCTTTTGCTGGGGCTTGGTGGGATCGTGGGCGTTCTATCCGGGATATTCGGCGTTGGGGGCGGGTTCCTGATCACCCCTTTGCTGTTTTTCGTAGGCATCCCTCCGGCGGTGGCCGTCGCGACCTCGGCCAACCAGATTGTGGCCTCGTCGGTATCCGGCCTGTTCGCGCATCTCAGACGCAAGAACGTCGACATGAAGATGGGCTGGGTCCTGCTGGCAGGCGGGCTGGTAGGGTCGGCATTTGGCGTCGGCATTTTCAACTATCTGAAATCTATGGGACAAGTCGATCTGCTGGTCCGGCTTTGCTATGTTTTGTTCCTGGGGGTAATCGGCAGCCTGATGCTGTTCGAGAGCCTGCGCGCCCTGCGCCGCAACAAATTGGCCGGTGGCGTTGTCATCAAGAAACGCAGCCGCAACTGGGTACATACCGCCCCGCTAAAAGCACGGTTTCGGACGTCGGGGCTGTATATTTCGGTCATTCCGCCCCTGTTGGTTGGTTTTTGCGTGGGCATGTTGGCCGCGGTAATGGGCGTCGGAGGCGGGTTTATCATGGTCCCCGCGATGATCTATATTCTGGGGATGCCAACGCGCGTGGTGATCGGGACGTCGCTGTTCCAGATCATTTTCGTGGCCGCGTTTACCACGCTTTTGCACGCGATCACCAACCACACAGTAGACCTGCCCTTGGCCCTGTTTCTGTTGGTTGGCGGTGTGTTAGGGGCGCAAATCGGCACCCGGATCGGCGTCAAACTAAAGGCCGAGCAACTGCGCGTTTTGCTGGCCCTTCTGGTCATGGCTGTATGTGTGAAGATCGCACTGGAGCTGCTGATCGAACCTTCCGAGCTGTACACAGTTGCGTCCAGGGCAGGTGCCAAATGATGCGTATCCTCCTGTTTTTCCTGATGATGGTTCCGCTCCCCCTGTTGGCCAAAGAAGAGGTGGTTTTAGGGCTGAGCCAAGACAACGTCGCCATCACCGCGCGCTTTGACGGCTCGGAAATTTTGATCTTCGGGGCTGTGAAGCGCGAACATCGCATACCCGAAGAACCCCTGGACGTGATCATTGCCATCGCGGGCCCATCCGAACCCGCCAAACTACGCCGCAAGGACCGTAAATTCGGTATTTGGGTGAACGCGGCCTCGGTGGATATTATCTCGGCACCGACCTTTTATGCCGTCGCCACCAGCCGCCCGCTGGAGACAGTGCTTCACCCATTCGAAGACCTGCGCTACGGCATCTCGATCGAGCGTAGCATCCGCGCCACCATCACCCCCGGTATGACTGAAAACGCCAAGGACTTTACCGAGGCCCTGCTGCGCATTCGTCAGGCCGAAGGCAGCTATCAACTGCTAGAGGGCGCGGTCAACGTGGACCAACAGACATTGTTTCGCACGTCGATTTCTCTGCCGTCTAACCTGACAGAGGGCACCTATCGGACCCGAATTTACCTTACCCGCGCCGGAGAGGTCGTGTCCCATTTCGAAACGCCGATCAACGTCAGTAAGGTGGGTCTGGAACGGTTTCTCTATAACCTGGCCCAAGAACATGCAGCGCTGTACGGGTTGATGTCTCTGGCTCTGGCTGTGTTTGCTGGTTGGCTTGCGTCAGCCATCTTTCGGTTGATCAGGCTGGGCTAGGTTAGCCACGCCCGACATAGGGCATCTTTGTCGCCATAATCGTCATGAACTGCACGTTTGCCTCGGGGCCAAGCTGGGCCATCTGCAACACGGCCCGCGCCACATCATCCACATTCATCGACGGCGGCGGATTGTCGGGGTTTTGCGCAATGATCCCATCCAATAAATCCGTCCGCGCATTGCCGATGTCGATCTGCCCGCACGCAATATCAAAGGCCCGACCGTCCAGGGACAGAGTCTTGGTCAGCCCAGTAATCGCGTGTTTCGTTGTGGTGTAGGTCACCGAGCCTTCACGCGGAGTATGCGCGCTGATCGAGCCGTTGTTGATGATCCGCCCGCCCTGAGGATCTTGCCGCCGCATCTGTCCAAAGGCCGCACGGGCGCTCAGGAACATGCCATCCAGATTGACGTCGCGCACTTGGCGCCATTCTTCGATGCTCAGCTCATCTATCGGAACCGCGCGGCCGAACATTCCGGCATTGTTGAACAACACGTCCAAACGCCCCGCCCGAGCCACAAAACCGTCAAACGCCTCCTGGACCTGTGCGGGATCGGTCACATCGCACGGAAGGATCACCGCGTTGGGGTGGCCATTCGCGACAGCCTCCAGCGGGGCCCGGCGACGCGCCAGAAGCCCCACCCGCCAGCCATTCGCCAGAAATTCCTGCGCACAGGCCGCGCCGATACCCGCGCTGGCACCAGTGATCAGGATGGATTTCATAGCTCTGGCTCCTCTTGTTGCAGCACCAGGGGCGCGGCGGGGGCGGCGCGCAAATCATCCACCCGCAGCCCCCCCGAGGGTTTCGACAATCGGTTCCGCACCACCCAGAACAGGCGCTTTTCCGCCCGTGTAATAGCCACATAGGCCAGCCGTTTCCACAGGGGTTGCCCAGCCTCGATCCGGCCCATCCGTGCAGCGGCATACAGATCCGGTGCAAAGACCTGCACATTTTCCCATTGGCTCCCTTGTGCCTTGTGGATAGTCACGGCCGCGCCATGCAGGAATGCGGCCCCCATACGGGCAGCGAAGGGGATAAAAGGCTCTTCCTCGTCCGGTTTCTCGATCTTGATGATCGAGGCCACGTTGACCTGTGGGTCCTCGGCCCCCATCACGTGCATCCGTGAAAATCCCGGTTTTCGCCCCGGCCCCAGATACACGACCTGAGCGCCCTTGATCAGGCCACGCGCCTCTAGGTCCACACGTTTCTTGCGGTGTTTCAACGGCAGTTCGATACCATCGCAAATCAGCGGCTCCCCCTCCAGCAACGCATCCTCGGGCGCGCCGTACACCGACCGAAACGCGTTGATCAGCCGGATCCGCGTGGCGTTGCGCCAGACCAGAACCGGACTGCGCGCCATCAAGTCCACCTCGACCCGCTGAGCCCAGACGACACGGTCATCCGTGCGGGCGGCGTCTTCGATCATACGTTCGAAATCTTCGAACCCCACAGATGGATCAGACAGCGCATGAGCCAGATCCAGGATCGGGTTATCCGCATCCTGACGATGGATGCGATGCAGTTCCAGCTGCGCCTCTTTGGGCAGGGTTTCGAACACCATCTGCCCGGATTGCCCCACCGGCGCCAACTGCGCCGGGTCGCCGAACAGCACCAGAATTGGAAATATCTCTTGAAGGTCCTGAAACTGTTTTTCATCCAGCATCGAGGCTTCGTCGATGAACCCGATGTCCAGCGGGTCATCCCGCCGCTTCCAGCCCGTGATAAAGTCGCTGCCACGCAACCCCGCCGCGGCCAAGGCGCCGGGGATGGATTTATGCAGCTGGTAAAACGCGTGCGCGCGGGCCAGCGCCTCGTCCGTCAGCCCTTCGATTTCGGGGCGCTCTCCGTTCCCAGCCAGCCATTCAGCGATACGCTCGTATTCCGGGTCATAAACGGGGGTGTACAGAATCCGGTGGATGGTTGTCGCGGGAACGTTGCGGTTGCGCAAAACACTGGCCGCCTTGTTCGTCGGGGCCAGAATGGCAAGGGTTCGGCGCTCTTTGCGGCGTTTGCCTTCATAGTCCCCCGAGACAACATCCACGCCAGCGCCTTCCAGCGCTTTGTACAGCTCGGACAGCAGCAGGGTCTTACCCGACCCAGCCTTGCCCAAAACGGCCACGACACGTGTCTTGCCCGCTGTCGCGGGGGTCAAGAGGCCCTCTTCGATATCAACGCCAAAGCCACGCAACGCCTCGGCGATACGGTCATAGGCATCAGCCTGATCATGGGAAAACGTCAGCGTAGGTACGGTCATGCGCGCGACCCTACAGCCTGTCCGTGCCGGGGACCAGCACCCAAATCCTGGTCGCTACACAAGAAAAAAACCGCCGGAGAAAGCTCCGGCGGTTTTGTATATTGTCGCTGGGGCGTCGACTTAGGCTTTGCCAGCTTCCAGCACGTCTTCGACGGTGCGCAGGCCTGTGGTCGGGGCCTGGACCAGCACGGCCATGTTGCCGGGCTTGTGTTCGTTACGCATCATCATCATGTGGGCATCCGGGATCTGGTTCCAGGTGAACACTTCGGACATGCAGGGATCCAGACGGCGCTCGATCATCAGACGGTTGGCCGAAGCAGCCTGTTTCAGGTTCGCAAAGTGCGAGCCTTGCAGGCGCTTCTGGTGCATCCACATGTAGCGCACATCAAAGGTACAGTTGAAGCCCGAGGTGCCCGCGCAGATCACAACGATCCCGCCTTTTTTCACAACCAGGGTCGAGACAGGGAAAGTCGCCTCGCCGGGGTGTTCGAACACCATGTCAACACTAACGCCCTTGCCGGTGATGTCCCAGATCGCCTTGCCGAATTTGCGGGCTTCTTTCATCCACGCGTTATATTCGGGGGTGTTCACGGTGGGCAACTGCCCCCAGCAATCAAAGTCCTTGCGGTTGATCACGCCCTTGGCGCCCTGATCCATCACGAACTGACGCTTGCTTTCGTCCGAAATCACACCGATCGCGTTTGCACCAGCGGTGTTGGCCAGCTGGATCGCGTACGATCCCAGACCGCCCGACGCGCCCCAAACCAGAACGTTCTGGCCCGGCTTCAGCTCGTGGGGGTGGTGGCCGAACAGCATGCGATATGCGGTGGCAAGGGTCAGCGTGTAGCAGGCGGCCTCTTCCCAGGTCAGGTGCTTGGGACGCGGCATCAGCTGCTGTGCCTGCACACGAGTAAACTGCGAGAACGAACCGTCACCAGTTTCGTAGCCCCAGATACGCTGAGTGGGCGAGAACATCGGGTCGCCGCCGTTACATTCTTCGTCGTCGCCGTCATCCTGGTTACAATGGATGACCACCTCGTCGCCGACTTTCCAGGTTTTCACCTTGTCGCCAACGGCCCAAACGATGCCCGAGGCATCCGAACCAGCGATGTGGTAGTCTTGCTTGTGCACGTCGAAGGGACTGATCGGAACGCCCAGGCCAGCCCAAACACCATTATAGTTCACGCCGGCGGCCATCACCAGAACCAGCACTTCGTGGCTGTCGATCTGCCAGGTGTCTACAACTTCCTGCTGGAACGACTTGTCAGGCTCGCCGTGACGCTCGCGGCGGATCGCCCACGAGTACATCTTCTTGGGGACATAGCCCAAAGGCGGCATTTCGCCGATTTCATACAGATCTTTTTCAGGTGCATCGTACGGGGCGATACCCGTTTCGGTGTCCAGAGCCATGTCAGCCTCCATCTAGCGTCTCTTGCCGCGATGCAGAATCGCAGCGTCATAAAGATGAGATAATTGCGGCCACGCAACAATGCAATCACATTTAAGGTCTTTTTGTAATTTTATGACCTCGCAATCGCAGAAAAATCTGGTGCTATTTGCTGCAATTGCAAAAAAGATGTTTGATAGAAGCAGCATAAAAGGCCAGCACGGCCTCTTGTCCTTGCGTCACCGAAATCACACCGTGATCTTCCTGCACCAGTCCACGTTGCCCCAAAGCACGCAGGGCTACATCTAAAGTATAGCCCCGATTTCCGCGCGGTAGATACAGTGACGCCTCGTCGAGCTCTGCGATCAGGTCCTTCATACGCATTTCAAGCGCCAGCCGTTCCTCACGACCGCCAGCCTGTAACAATGCCGTCGCCACAAGAGGAACGGGCAAAACCGGCACCTCGGACGCAATGCGACGCATCAGTTCATCTGCCAAGGCCGGAAGGTCGCCGTCGAAAGACTCGAGTGACAGGGGGGCGCCAAAGCTGACCCCGGCATAACCAAAACGACGGTAGCGCCCCGTCAAACGCAACCACAGCCTCTTGAGCACAAACCGGACAACCACAGCGACCCGAGCGCGAAACCGGCGCGCGCCCTCTGACTCTGCGCGGATCAGGATGCGATCTTCGAGCACACGATCATAATTCAGGGCAACCGGAACAAAGACAACGTTGCGCTCGGGGGGGGCGCCACGATCCAACAAGTATTTCAGAATACCCAGCTTTGGCTCCGATGGCTGTCCGGTCAGGCTGAGACCCCCTTCGGGGAATACGGCCTGCGTCACGCCTGCATCCGTCGCCATCCGGATATAGCGCGCCAAAATGGCCCGATAGAGATCATTCGCGGATTTGCGGCGAATGAAGTAGGCCCCCATCGCCCGTATCAAACGGCTAAGCGGCCAGATCCGCGCCCACTCGCCGACCGCATAGCTGATCGCGCCCTGACGCGCCGCCAGATAAGTGACCAGCACATAATCCATGTTCGACCGATGGTTCATGACAAATACCACCGTCGCATCTGGGTCGATCTGCTCCAGCGCCCCGTCTGCGTGATGGACCACGCGTACATGATACAGGGTCTGACTTAACCAGCGCGCCACGCGGCTGCCGAACCGGAAATATGTCCAGGCGCTGAACGAAGGCACAATCTCGCCCGCGTATCTTTGGGCGGTTTCAAAGGCGACGTTTTCCGGGATACCATGCTCTTTCGCATGGGCAGCGATCGCGCGGCCCACATCTGGGTCATAGATCAGCCGTTGGATCATGTCATACCGGCGCGCCAGCTTGAATGGCTCGATCGGTCGGGCGAGACGCGTATTCAGCCGCCCCACCAACCGCATCATCCGCTTCCGAAAGAACCAGCGCACCGAAGGAAACAGGAAATGCGACGCAAAGGTGACCGCTGCAAAAGCGACCAACAAAACCAGCGCCCAAACAGGCATTTCCACAGTGGTTGTCATGCGGGCATCCTGCCTGTGTTTCGTCCACAGGTAAATCGGCAGTGCAACGTTCCGAAAATGCCGCAACGCGGCGAATTGACAGAGGCATAAAATTCCAAGTATCAACACCCGAACGCAAGATTGTTGCCAAACCTGATTCACGAGGTCGCCATGACAGAGACTCAAAAAGATCGCCCCTGGTTGTTCCGCACCTATGCGGGTCACTCGACTGCACAGGCCTCGAATGCGCTGTACCGCAGCAACCTTTCCAAGGGACAGACTGGCCTGTCGGTTGCCTTCGACCTGCCGACACAAACTGGATATGACAGCGACCACGTCCTGGCCCGCGGCGAAGTCGGCAAAGTCGGCGTCCCCGTCTGCCACCTGGGAGACATGCGCTCTTTGTTCGACAACATTCCGCTCGAACAGATGAACACCTCGATGACGATCAACGCGACCGCACCTTGGCTGCTGTCGCTGTATATTGCCGTGGCCGAGGAACAAGGCGCCGACGTGAGCAAGCTGCAAGGCACCGTGCAGAACGACCTGATCAAGGAATACCTATCGCGCGGCACATACATCTGCCCGCCGAAACCGTCGCTGAAAATGATCGCCGACGTGGCCGAGTATTGCTATACTAGCGTCCCCAAATGGAACCCGATGAACGTGTGTTCATATCACCTGCAAGAGGCCGGCGCGACACCCGAGCAAGAGCTGGCCTTTGCACTGGCCACGGGCATTGCCGTTCTGGACGCGCTAAAGCCGCGCGTTCCGGCCGAAGATTTCCCCGCGCTTTGCGGGCGCATTTCGTTCTTTGTGAACGCCGGCATCCGTTTCGTCACCGAGATGTGTAAAATGCGTGCCTTTGTGGACCTGTGGGATGAAATCCTGGAAACTCGTTACGGCGTGGAAAACCCAAAATTCCGCCGCTTCCGTTATGGGGTTCAGGTGAACTCGCTTGGCCTGACCGAGCAGCAGCCGGAAAACAACGTCTACCGTATTCTGATTGAGATGCTGGCCGTGACCCTGTCGAAAAATGCCCGCGCCCGCGCTGTGCAGCTGCCCGCATGGAACGAGGCTCTTGGCCTGCCGCGCCCCTGGGATCAGCAATGGTCTCTGCGGATGCAGCAGATCATGGCCTATGAAACCGACCTTCTGGAATATGACGATCTGTTCGACGGCAACCCTGCCGTGGATCGCAAGGTCGAAGCCCTGAAAGAAGGCGCGCGCCACGAGCTGGCCAATCTGGATTCGATGGGCGGGGCAGTGGCCTCGATTGAATACATGAAATCGCGCTTGGTCGATTCTAACGCTGAACGCCTGAACAAAATCGAAAGAAACGAAACCGTCGTCGTCGGTGTGAACAAGTGGATCGAGGGCGAAGACTCGCCACTGACCGCCGGAGACGGTGGCATCATGGTCGTAGACCCCGCAGTCGAGGCTGAACAGATCGACCGCCTGAACGCCTGGCGCGCCGAGCGCGACCAGGCCGCGGTTGACGCCGCGCTGACCGCCTTGCGCGAAGCCTCGCAAAAAGGCGAAAACGTCATGCCAGCGTCGATCCAATGCGCCAAGGTCGGCGTCACCACAGGCGAATGGGCCGCTCAGATGCGCACCGTGCACGGCGAGTATCGCGGCCCGACCGGGGTGTCTAAATCCGTATCGAACAAAACCGAGGGGTTGGATGATATCCGCGCGGCTGTGGATGCCGTGTCGGACAGCTTGGGCCGTCGCCTGAAATTCCTGGTCGGGAAACCCGGCCTGGACGGCCATTCCAATGGCGCAGAACAGATCGCCTTTCGCGCGCGCGACTGCGGCATGGACATCTCCTATGAAGGCATCCGCCTGACACCCGAAGAAATCGTCACAGCCGCCATCGAAGAAGACGCCCATGTGGTTGGCCTATCGATCCTTTCGGGCTCTCACATGCCCCTGCTAGAAGAGCTGATGGAACGCATGCGGGCTGCAAACCTGCTCCATGTTCCTGTTGTCGTCGGTGGCATCATCCCGGATGATGACGCCAAGCGGTTGCTGGAAATGGGCGTAGCTAAAGTCTATACGCCCAAGGATTTCGAGCTGAACACGATCATGACGGACATCGTTACCTTGGTTGACCCTCAGAAAGTTGCCGCAGAGTAACCTGCCTCACAGCTCAAGATATGAACCGCCCGTGGTTGCCATGCCGCGGGCGGTTTTGCATTCTGACAACAAATAGCTCAAAGGACCTCCTGCATGACGCTCGATATTCGTCCGTTACTCGCCGCCGACCAAGACGACTGGCGCCGCCTGTGGACTGCGTACCTCGAATTCTATGAAAGCTCGGTTGCCGAGGAAGTCTATGTCACCACATTTGACCGGCTTATATCAGAAGACCATCCAGATCAGTTCGCGTTTCTGGCCGTGCTGGACGGGCGGGCCGTGGGGCTGGTGCATGTCATTACCCACCCGCACAATTGGCGGGTCGAAGACGTTGTATATCTG
>Ga0209379_10000861_pt1 | contig 21937 bp, 20 predicted proteins | sample tdDd001_FD_187124 | JGI IMG/M metagenome (GOLD analysis project Ga0209379, IMG submission 187124) | Marine sediment microbial communities from the Atlantic coast under amendment with organic carbon and nitrate - tdDd00.1 (SPAdes)... | ecosystem: Environmental > Aquatic > Marine > Coastal >...
CTATAAAGAATCGTAAACAAGTAACAAAATATTACCACCACAAAAGTTCCAATTAATGGCTTTCTAATAATGTAATTTTGAGGATACTTTTTATTTAGCCAATTAAAGCTAGTAGAATTCATAAACGGTATTAGAAGTTGGTTTTGCAAAAGATAAAGGTAATTATAATCTAAGAATTTTGCATTGTCTTAACTTCTCAATAATACTAATGACAATACTTGAAAATTTTTTCCTCACTTGTAAATCTCTTAAACCGTTACGAAAATCGATGTTTCTATAAATGTTCATAAAAATAGATTCCATAGTAACATTATTATAATTATTGACATTTTAATAAATACGTATTATATTTAATGAACTTAAATTTATTTATTACTACCTAAAATGTCAGATTTTAAAAAGGCGGTTCAAGATCTCATGCAAGATCTGAACAACAACGAAGTGGCTATTCTTGAAAAAGACAATGTAAATAGTCAAACTGCAAAATTCATTTCTTATGGGAAAGTTGAGTTAGAAGGAGATTCCATTCATGTTATGGCTCCTAATTCACAGCATCATGCCGAATTGCACAATGAATTGCTTAATTCCTCTAATCGTAACAGAAAATCGGTCTGGAATTTTATTCGCAGATCACTCCTTTAATACTAACACTTAAATCAAACTATTATGAGTATCAATTTAGACAAGATTAAAACGGCAATTTCTGATGTGTCCTCATTGGAGGTAGCAACACTAACCAATGCAAATGATAATAAATTCGATCTTAGCTCAGCCTCAAATAATGATATTTTTACAGCTATTCGAGCAAAATTAGATCAATCGGATTTGGTTGCCTATACCCGATTTGAACTTGATGGCGATGCTGTTAATTTTATCAATAAAAAAGAAGAAATGGCAGCTTTAGTCGAGGAACATAGTCTTTTAGTAGATTCTGCTCTTGAAACGCGTAAAACTTTATTCAATACTATTTATAGTGCCGTGGAAAACATTATTAAATGATAAACCAATTGAATTCGTGAAACAAAAGATCAAATATATTTTCTATACTCTTAAAGTTGACATGAATAGTTCATTTCAGGTTTCTGACATATGGAATAAGCTGAAAGAGGAAAATGCTCACAAGCTAAGCCCATTTGTACAAGGAGATGAAAATGAAATTCAATCAAGTAGTGAGTATGGAAAATATACTTTTCAAATTCATACGCAATTTGTGAAATTTCTAAAATTCATGAGAAAGAATAAATAGTATGTCGATACAAGAGATGTTCAAAAATGAGTTTTTAAATGAGGAAACTGAAGAAAATTTCGCTCGTATTCATAAACTTGAATGCGAAGAGGTATTGGATAACTTAGGTTATATAGAACTTGATCGAAATAGCAATAAACAGAGTGCTTCCAAAGCTGAATTAGATTTAAGCATTGCTATATTCAGAAGTGAATATGAATTACACAAACAAGCATTTTCTTCTGAAATAGTTTCCTTTAGTAATGATCAAATGCAATTGCTTTCGGAAGAAGAATTGGAGTTTCTTCACGAAATATCATCTCTTGAAGGAGAGTTTGAACTTCATCTGTTCTCATTGGAAGAAATCAAACAGAATCCTATTCTTTCTAGAGTTCTGAATTGGCGACTTGGAATCCTTTCTATTTTTAATGAAAGCATCTCGAATCAGCTTTCTGAAGATATTGCCGATAACTTGAATCAAGTGGGGAATTGGTGTAACACTGCGGATCAAGGAGAAATTATTAAGCTATTGGGAAATATAGAGGATCTTTCTTTAGCAATTGCCAAACAAGATGAGTACACTAATTCCAATTACCAACACCTACTCTACTTTAAAAACTCCTACAAAGAATTAAAACATCAAGGCGTTAAAGTTAGAAGCGATAAAAAAAGATTCAATTCCAGATTGCAATTCATTCCCAAGGAAAGTAAGGATACCTTAGAACAGATTAGCAATAATAAAAAGAAATTTAACGCATTTCAGGAAGATAAATTGCATCGATTAATGACCCGATTGGTGCAAATTAGATTGTGGCTATTGGGCAATTATCAAGGCAAACTAGATAATGATCTTGGTCCCCTTAGTATTACAGGTCTACACTCCTTAATCGCATACATACATGAAACCTATGGTGGCAAGGAAGGATATAAATTAAGTGATTTAATTCTGCGCTTGGGTAAGGATAAGTGGGTATTAAATGCAACTTATCTTTTTAAGGCTCTTCTACCAGTTCTTAACGAGATGGAAGAAGAAAGAAAAATGAAAACCATATCAGAGGAATTTAGCAGCATTGTTAGCAAGTTGGATAAGGAAGAAGAGAAGAAAGAGGTTTTAAGTGAAATTGAAAAACAGATTAAAGATGACTTTAAAGCACCTTCTCACAGTAAGTCCAAAACACGTGGAGGAAAACGATTATTTCGATCGATTGGTCGGTTTTTTAAGCGAATTGGAGAGGTTATAAAAAATGGAATTAAATGGGTAATTGAAGCTATTCGTAAGCTGTTTAAATGGTTCAAAAATGGAATTAAAATATTACTACGTGAACTGAAAAAAGCATTTCATCTGGCAAAAACAGGTTTGTCTTTCTTTTTCTCGAAACGCATCGTTAAAACTGCAAATGGTGAAAGTCAACTGACTACTGATTATGATTTTAATTTTGATAGTGTTACTACAATTGTTCATTCCAATCAAAAATTAATAGAAGAACACATTCGAAAAAATCAACAAATTTCAGAAGCTCTTGAGGAGGTTTCAGAATTCTTAGGAAGCGTTATTTCCATCGCTATCAAAATTATAAAAGGTCCTTTTGGTTGGATACAACTTGGAATTGAGCTTATTAAGAGTTTATCTGATGGCGACTTTAAATACAATAGATTATCTCTTGATTTTGAGAAGTAAACAAAAAGAAATCATCCTATAATTACTGCGACTATGAAAATAAAAATGACCGATACCTATGTGAAAGATTTTGATGCTCCTGCTAAAAAACGAAAACATATCATTCTTTTAGATGGAACCTGGAATGATGAAACCGGATCGGATCTTGATGGTTTAGTAACCAACATTGTAAAGCTTCGAAAAATTCTTGTTAACAGCGAAGAAAATCAAATTGTAAGATACCACAGAGGTGTTGGTAATGATAATGACAATGGATGGCTTGGAAATCTGTGGAAAGGGTCGAGTGGTAATGGTGTTCAGAAAATTGTTGAACACGCCTATATTCGTTTTGTAAAAGATTGGCAAAAGGGCGATGAAATATTCATTTTTGGTTTTAGCCGAGGTGCTGCTGCTGCCCGAATACTGGCAAGTAAAATTTCGAAAAAAGGAGTCCCTAAATCGGTTCGAATTACCCTATTTGCACGAGAAAATAAGCAAACAAAAGTTGCAGAACAGCACATTGCCAATTACAGTATAGAAAATGGTGACAAATCTGAAGCTGTAAAAATTGAGTTTTTAGGTGTGTGGGATACTGTAAGTGCATTTGGATTGTACAATAGCTTTAAACGTTTTATTGGCATTTCGAAAAAGGATTTATTTACAGATAACCATATTGCTCCAAATATTAAAAGAGCGGTTCACCTTGTTGGTATTGATGAAACCAGAAATCCGTTTACCCCCTCGCTTATGAATCATAAGGAAGGTGTAACACATGAAGTGTGGTTCCCAGGAGTTCACTCTGATATTGGCGGTAGTTATCGTGAAGATGAAATAGCCAAGGTTTCTCTCAATTATATGATCCAAATGATGAAAAATCATATACAAAAAGAAGGTTTAAAAGCTCTTGATGTCAATACAGATCACCTAAAGAAATTTACGCTTGAAACTTCCCACAAAGCACATTTCCACTTTCATGGCTTATCGTGGGGAGAAAACCTGCGTTTAATAAGAGTACAAGAAAATGGTGAGACTAGCCATACCTTAAAACCGAAAATACATCAGTTGTATTACGATTTATGTGAATCAAACGAAACTTTTGCTGTTGTTAAAAAACGAAAATCAAAAAAATGTGTTCCTTTTCAATACATGCCATTTAATGTAAAAGCACTAAGAGGTGAGTTTGAAATCGTAAAACCAACTGATTTAACTCAACCTCAAAAATCATCAGTTAAATCGAATAGTTTGGAGCTATCTTAGAATGGATTGATTTCATCACCTAAAATATCAAGTAAGAATATCATAAAAAGACCTGATAACAAAACAGCAATCAGGTCTTTATTAATTTACCAAATAAGAATCTTATTTCGTGTAAAGCTCTTTTTCCTTTATGGTGATAATTTCACCATACTCAGAAAGTTTTTCCATATCAATCTTCGATTTATCACCAACAATCATGGTTACCATAGGTTGACTCTGAATGTGAGATTTATAGAAATCGTTGATATTTTCGAAAGAAAGTTCCTTAGCCATCTGGCTGGTATATTTGGAAGGATCCTTATCGTATCCTAACTCTTCCCAGGCTACAAGGCTTTCGGATAAATATCTAAAGTTTGGATAAGCTGTAATGACCTGCTGCTGAAGATAAGGCTTGATGTAGCTCATTCTTTCAGGCATTTGCGGCATATTTGTTTTTAGATCATTAAAAACCTTAATGGCATCAAGGGTTTTATCCGCCTGTGTACCAATCATACCCATAAAATAGTTGTTTTCTCCTTCTCTACCTGCTGATAAATATCCTGCCCATGCCGAATAAGCTAGTGAGCGATACTCACGAATTTCCTGTAGCACCAAACCGGAAAAGCCACCTCCAAAGTATGCATTAAAAGCCTCCTGTACAGGAACCTGTTCTTTAGCAAAACGATCTCCATTTAGTAAGAAGTAGATATTGGATTGAACAGCATCTTTTCGATCTATAAAGTAAACCACCTGCTTGCTATAATTCTTAATTTTTGGCAATACCGTTTTGTCTTCAGCGATTGGATTGCTTGCAAAATTGATGTTTTTACTGATGATTTTTCCCAATTCTACTACATCAGTTTTTCCAGCATAATGCACATCACATTCATATTGCTGAATACTGTTCCAAACGCGCTTAAAATCATCAGTTTTAAATTTCTTGATCTCTTTTTTTCTTAAACGATGTTTGGATTCTGTTTTATCGGCATAAGCTACATAGCTAAGTAATGCTTGACCAACTGCTGCAGGATCTTCTCTCTCGTATTTACGTTCAGAAATCATACTCTTAGCCGTTGTCTTTAGATCTTCTTCGCTCACCACAGGATTTGCTATCAGTTTTCCAATCAAATTCATGGCTTCTTCCATATTCTCCTCCATACCTGATAAACTGATGACAACTTGTTCACCATCGGCAGAACAGGAATATGAAGAACCTATCTGAGCAAATGCAGTTTGTACCTCATCGCGACTCATGTTTTCACTACCTGAGGTATTAAAAAGTTCGGCTACATATTTTGCCTCTTTTACTTTTAATGTTCCCAGGTTAAAAATAATATCAACAGTATAAATATCATTTTTAGGGTTATTAACTGCGTACAGTTTTACTCCTTTGGCTAGTTTAACTTGCTGTACATCCTTATTAAAATCAACATACTTTGCTTCATAATCCTTCTCAGAAATATTCTCGTATCTTTTTGCGAACTGCGACACTGCTTTTTTATCGGTAACTACAGGATCGTAATTAGGTTTTGATAGTTTCTCCTTATCGGGAGATCCCATTTTTGAATAAAATGCAAGATAATTGTCGCCGTAATATTTCTTTGCAACACGCAATACTTCAGCTTTATTAAGAGCGTTAATTTTTTCTGGTTTCGAGAACAACTCATTGGCATCTTTGCCATTCATAAAATAGCTTGCAATGGTATTTCCACGAGTTTCAAAATCTTCTAATTCCAACTGGAAATTCACATACATTTCCTTTTTACTTTGCTCCAGAGCTTGCTCATCAACATCTCCATCGCGAACTTTGCGAATAGCCGTTAGAACCAATTCTTCAGCCTTTTCCAATTTTTGACCAATTAATTTTGGAACCACTAAGAACATGTTGGCACCATAATCCTGGTTGTGAATTTCAATGGCTTCAACAGCCATTAGTTCTCCATTTTGAGCCAACTTATTTAATACTCCTGTTCCCTTTTCATTAGAAATCAGATTATTGAAAATACTTAAGGCTAACTCATCAGGATGACCTACCGGAACAGTTCTGAATCCAAGAAGAGCCATTTTAATAGGACTATATTTTCCTACAACTTCCTCTCTTCCATTAAATTCCTTCTCTGCATACTTTTGCTTCTTAGGCAAATCAGCTTTTTTCCACTGTCCAAATTTCTCCTTTAAAAGAGGGATAACTGTCTCTGAATCAAAATCACCAATTAAAACAACTGCCATATTATTGGCTACATAGTAAGTATGAAAAAACTCATACATTTTCGAAAGCGATGGATTTTTAAGATGTTCTGTTTCTCCTATAATAGTTTGCTGTCCGTATGGATGTTCTTTATAAAAGTTCTTATTGAAAGCATCAAGCAAGGCTGTTATAAAATTGTCCTGATACATGTTTTTTTCCTCATAAACAGTCTCCAACTCTGACTGGAATGCTCTAAAAACAGGATTTATAAAACGATGACTGTACAATTCAGCCCAACGTTCAATTTGGTTGGGAGGAAATGAATTGTAATATACGGTTTGATCAACACCCGTTCCTGCATTCAGATTGGTTCCACCCATTTTATCAATTAAGGTGCTCATCTCGTTCAAGACAGTATATTTTCCTGCCTCAATAGATTCCTCATTGATCTCTTTCTGAATTTTTGTTCGTAAGCTATCGTCTTTCGTGATAGCTAATTTGTCGTATAGTGCAATAATACGATCGATATGTGGCTTCTCTTTCTCCCAATTACTTGTACCCAACTCTGTGGTTCCTTTAAACAGCATGTGTTCCTGGTAGTGAGCCATACCTGTTGCATCCTTCGGGTCATTCTTGGCTCCAGCATTTACAACAACCATCCCAAACACTTCTGTTTTACTATGATCTTCATTCAGAATAATTGTTAAACCATTATCAAGTTTAACTTGTGTTACGGCACTGTTCTGTGCATATGTATTCCCTATTCCTAAAAAGAGAATGGTCAAAAAGAGTAATTTTACTATTCTTTGTCTTTTCATTTCTATACTATTTTTCAGTCATCTATTTAATAAGTGAAATATTATTATTCAGCTTATTCTATTTCGCGACTCCATTAATATTTAAAAGTTATGATTGACAAAGTAGAAGATAATAAGTGATAGCATCATCAAATTCTACCTTTAAAGGACTTCGGATTTCTGAATTTTGCATGTATTTCACAATTCCAAATATTGCAGAATTATTCAAAATGTCAAATTATCAACACCTTATGAATTTCAATTTATTCCTATGATTTTTTATAAAACATATATTATCACTGCCCTCTTTTGTTTATTTTTGGAGAATTGAAAACGCTTCGAATTTTGCGAGGCTAGGAATTTATGAATAATGGAAGAAATTAAGGATAGAGTATTACAAGTCATCACAGATGGCACATTAGATTACAGACAGAAAAAACATCATTTGGCATATATAGCTGAAAGCACTCAGGTGTATCCTGACATTTCTGATGAAGCAAAGACCGCCTTGCAAGAGAAAGTGATTTGTGATCTGTTTGAAGGAAGCGCTCCTTATCGACCAAGATATGTTCTTCCAGATTACAAACTGGCTCTTGAAAATGGTATCAGTTATCTTGAATTGGAACCCCCTACAAATTTAGACGAGGCAATTAATTTCCTTTCCATTCTATACGTTCAGGTTCCATCTATTACAGGATATTCGGTTTATTTAGGCACTATTGATCAACTCCTGTTAGAATATGTTGGTGATTTATCAGAAGAGGATATTTATAAAAAAATGAAGCTTTTCTGGCGATTTATTGACAGGACTTTACCTGATGCATTTGTACATGTTAATATTGGACCTGAAGATAATGTAATTGCTCGTGTGATATTACGCATAGAAAAGGAACTCAAACAAGTTGTTCCCAATCTTACTTTAAAATACGATAAAGAAAAAACATCAGATTCCTTTCTAACTGAAGCTGTAAAGACTGTATTTGAAGTGGCTAAACCTCATTTTGCCAATCACAATATGACGGCAAAAGATTTTAAAGGAAATTATGGCGTTGTTAGTTGCTACAATTCATTGCCCGAAGGTGGTGGATCGCATACGCTTATTCGTTTAAATCTTAAAAAAATAAGCGATACTCATAATGGTGATACTGAAGCTTTTCTAAAAGGAACATTAAAAAAGTATTGTGAAATGACACTGGATATTATTGAATCCAGAAGTAAATATTTGGTGGAAACGGTTAAATATTACGAGACCGATTTTCTGGCTAAGGAGGGACTCATTTCACTTGACAACTTCTCTGCTATGTTCGGATTTTATGGTCTTGCTGAATGTGTCAATCAATTGATGAAAAATAGTGGCAAGAACTGCATATATGGAAAGGATGACGAGGCAAATCAGTTAGGACATCTTATTCTTGAGGAAATGAAACGATTGGTTGATTGCAGAGAACTTCCTTATTGCGAGGGCAACAATGGAAGAGCTTTTTTCCATTCTCAATCGGGTATCGATATTGATATTGAAGAAACAGCAGGGGCGCGTATTCCTATCGGAGAAGAACCTGATATTTACTCACACATAAATACCGTGGCTCCACATCATCATTTGTTTAGTGGTGGTATCAGTGATATTTTCCATTTCGATGAAACCATCAAAAGGAATCCCACGGCAGCTTTAGATATTATTAAAGGAGCATTTTCGAAAGGAATGAGAATGTTTACTTTTAATTTATCGGATAGCGAATTTGTACGAATTACCGGCTATTTGGTAAGAAGAAGTGATTTGCAAGATTTTAGAAAAGATGGTTCGAGATATGGCAGTGCTCTTTTTGCAGCCAATTCAATGGATAATGCCAATGTAGACGATCGTGTATCGAAAAGAGTTGTTTCAAATGAGCAGATTGCGAGCAAATATTAGTGATATTATCAAATCAAGTGTGATAGATGGTCCCGGAAATCGAATGGTCATCTTTTTTCAGGCATGCAATTTAAACTGTATGTATTGCCACAATTCACACACCATTGGTTTGTGTAATTTGTGCGGTACTTGCGTAAAAGCTTGTCCAACCTGTAGTCTAAAGCTTGACGCTGATAATAAGAAGTTGGTACACAATTCAGAAACTTGCATTCGTTGTGACAAATGCCTAAAAGTTTGCCCACAAAACAGTAATCCTTTCTACAAAAGTATGTCAGTTGATGATATCTTATCAGAAATTCTTGAAGTAAAAGATTTTATTTCGGGTATCACTGTTTCTGGTGGAGAGGTAATGTTACAATCTCTATTTCTGAAACAACTTTTTACAGGCATAAAAGGGCATTCTGATCTTCAAAACTTATCTATTCTTGTTGATTCAAACGGCAATATTAATCGAGATAAATGGACTCCTCTACTCCATTTAACCGACGGTTTTATGATTGACCTTAAGGCATATTCATCCGAAATACACAAGAAAATAACTGGCTATTCCAATGAAAAGATTCTGAATTCGATACACTACTTAAATGAACAAGATAAGCTTACAGAACTTAGATTTGTTTTAGTTCCAGAGTATAACGACAATGCAAATGAAATAGAAGGAATTGCTGATATGATGAATTCTGTATCTCCTGATGTTCGCAAAGTACTTATTAAACTGAGAAACCATGGTATTCGTAGTCAGTACAATCATCTCTCAGAGCCAAGTCATTCTGAGGCTGAAAATATTAGAAAGCAGTTCGAAAACTCAGGTGTATCCATTCAAGTAATCTGATATTTTTACTCCAATAGCATTTACCATCTATAAATTAGTAAATACAATAGTAAGAGTGGAATTACCAATAAAAATCCCAACCATGCATTCGATTTATTCTGGCATACCATGCTGTACTTAGGTCTTTCGCTACCAGTAAGCAAAGAATAAATCAATTGAATAATGTAGCGAATAGAACTACCTATAAAACAAAAAATGGGATGCATATTTCTATTATTTACTTTTGAATGCTAATTTAGTTAAAAACCTTAAATTTATTAGTCGTAAGCTATATATAATCAGCATTAGGAAGCAAGCTCATAATGGTTTGGTTTCAAAATAATTCTATGCTGTATGGTGCAAGTACAACTTTTACAATTTCAAAACCGATTTAGAAATGAAAAAACAAAAATATCCTATCCAGAACGAAGAAGAAATTCAAGCCTATATTAAAAAGAACAAACTAAATGCCACACGAAGTGATTCCGGCTTGTACTACATAATCACAAATCAAGGTGAAGGTGCCCAACCAACCCGCGATTCGAATATTTCCATTGGCTATATTGGTTATTTAACCAATGGTAGCATTTTTGATAAAAGTGAGAGTCTCGAAATTAACTTATCGGTAGTAATTGAAGGCTGGAAAGAAGGCATTCAACATTTTAAAGAGGGCGGTGAAGGGATATTACTTATTCCATCACATTTGGCTTATGGAGATACTGATTATGGTTCTATTCCTGGTGGATCTGTTCTTATTTTCGATCTTTTCCTTCAAAAAATTATTTCCTAAATAAAAAAATAGCCCTGATTTTTACAAGTAAAGATCAGGGCTATTTTTTATCGGTACACATTTAATTACACGCGTTTCATCATGCTTTCGATTTCACGAATTTGAGCGGTCAACATTTTACGCTTATCTTGCTTTTTAGCTTCCTGTAAATAGTATTTCGATAATTTCTTATTTCGCTGTGATAAAGCTATTCCAGATAGATTCAATTTAGCTACCGCCTGATCTGTATCTGTTCTTAATCCAGTATTTAAAGCTTTCTTAAATAACTTTTCTGCTTTCGAATTTTTATGCTGCTGCGATTCAATCAAACCTGAAAGATAATAGTGATATGCTTCTTGTCCTTTTATCATTCTTTCCGGATGTTTCACTCGTCCAAGTATCTTACCAGCTTTTTCGAATTTATTTTTTCTCACAAAATAAAAAGCTACAAGATTTGTCTCGTTCTTGAAATGCAATAGAACAAAAATTCCAGAGATCAAAACAGCCCAAATTCCAACACCAACTAACCCATTCACAAAAAGGAAGATAGATCCGATAAGCAGAATTCCTGCAATTATCAAGCGTAGAGATTTTCTAATCATATTAAATTCTTTAAAGTTTATTGCTACAAAACAAAGCATTTTTTGTTACAAATCAAGTTTTATAACACTCTGTTTTTCGATAAAATCATTTTGTATATTTTTAAAATACTGTTCAATTACAAATAAATCAATTAATAAATTCATTCTTTCTTTATAGGCAAGGTATTGCAACACTTTTATCCTTATTCCGTAATAATTTAAAGACTTAGTTCTTTATAAATAAGTTTCAACCACTTAGCCCTCACCTATATGAAATCAAGAAGTATTAGCTACATTTTAAGACGATTGATTCTTGTTATTTCCGTTGCCATCTTTTTTGGTCTAATGTTCATCATATTCATGTCTGAATATCATCAATACCAAAAAGATTTTCAATATGAAAAGAAATTAATTGAAGACGAAAAAAAGATTTTTCTAAAAACTGCAGTTAAAAATGTAATATCCTATGTGGAATATGCGCACATCACTTCAGAAAAAAAAATGAAATTAAAACTGAAAACTGCAGTTAACAATGCTATAAATCAGGCGCAAAACATCTATAACCTAAGCAATTCAGATCGATCAGAATCCGAAATCAAAGAGTTAGTTAAAAGCACATTAAGAGAACTGAGATACTTTAATGACAGAGGTTATATTTACATAATTGATCAAACCGGCAAGCTGCAAATGTATCCTTTTCAATCTAATTTAGAAGGAACCAAATCACTTGGAATGCCCGAAATAGATGGTCGAAAAATAATAAATGAACAATTAAATATAATTCAAAATAAAAACGAAGCATTTTATACTTACAAATGGACTAAACCATGGACAAGCGATTCAACTGTATTTCTTAAAACATCCTATATTAAACGTTTTGAACCTTTTAATTGGATAATTGGATGTGGTGAATATTACGACGAACACCAAACTGAAATTAGAGAAGAAGTCATCAATTATCTTAAAAATTCATATTCCAAAAAGGATTGGAATCTTTTTATCAACCACTACGATGGAACTTCCATTATTATTAATTCGAACAAATACAAAGCAGGTGTAAACATCAGGGATATTTCGGATGATAATGGATTAAAGATTTTTGAGGAAGAACTGATGATAGCTCAATCCGACTCATCAGGCTTTCTACATTACAATTGGCCAGTTGATGAAAATAAATACGTTCCTAAAATGGCATTTGTTAGTGGTTTTAATCAATGGCAATGGATGATTGGAGCATCAACAAGTTTGCAATCGCTAGATCACTTGGAACTTCAAAAGACAAAATCATTCTATCGGTTCTCCTGGCTTAGGATACTCTTAATATTATTAATTGCAGGACCTTTTGTAATGATTATATTAAATCAACTACAAAAAACAGGCATCCATATTAAGGAGGAAATGCAACTCTTTTTCAAACAAATTGAGGCGGCTGTCAAAGGAAATGAAACGAAATCATCTCCTCAATTTAAGATTAATGAATTTACACACCTTTCTAATAAAGTGAATCAACTATTATCCAATCATCTGACAAATGTTAATGCTTTGAAAGAAAGTGAAGAAAAGTTTAGAATTTTAGTTGAACATGCTCCATTGACCATTATAGGTCTAGATAATAAGGGGATCGTTAAAATTTGGAACAAACAAAGTGAATCGTTTTATGATTTAAAAAAAGATAAAGCATTAGATAAGTTTGCTCCAATCGATTTGCTTTTTGATAATGAAATAGAACAAAATGTAAAAGATCGCTTGTTTGATAATAACCCTGAATTCAAACTTATTCCTATAAAACTAAAAAATGGTAAATCTGCTTTTCAATATTGGGCATCATTTCGAGTATCTGATAACCTTTTGATTTGGGTAGGTAATGATATTACTAATTTGAAAGAAACCCAGAACAAACTTCTGGAGAGTCGAAATTTTTTGGATACATTATTGGAAAGTATTCCTTCACCTATCTTTTACAAAGATATTAATGGTATGTATATGGGTGGCAATTCAGCATTCTTTAAATTAATTAATAAAAAGCCAGAAGAAATCATCGGTAAAGGAGTTTACGATCTATATCCAAAAGACTTAGCTGATGTTTATCACCAAAAAGACATTGAAGTATTTGATGGCAACAACCAGCAATATGATTTTATTTTCAGAAAAGAAGATAACACAATTAGAAATTATACTTATTACAAGGCGCCGTTTAAGAATACTAATGGAAGGATTGATGGTTTGATTGGCGTAATGCTAGATATTACAGAACGAATTCAAATTGAAAAGGAATTAACGGACAATCAACAAGAACTTAAAGAGTTAAATGTAACTAAAGATAAATTCTTCTCAATTATTGCACACGATTTACTCAATCCTTTTAATGTAATGATTAACTCTGGTGAAATGTTGGCTGAAAGTGTCAATGACAAAGATTTTGAAGGAGCTAATGAGATGATAGAGTTGCTTAATCCAGCCATTAAAAATGCCTATACCCTCTTACTAAACTTACTTGAATGGTCTAGATCACAATCTGGAGCAATAAAATTCTCACCTAGAAAAATTGCCATTCTCACCGAAATTCAAACAAGTTTGGATCTGATTGCTGGAATGGCAAAATCAAAAGATATTGAACTCGTAAAAAATACCTCTTTTAATCCTGAGATTTCAATTGATAAAAATATGTTTAAAACCATTATGCGTAATCTCCTTTCCAATGCCATAAAATTTACACCTTTGGGTGGTAAAGTAATTGTTGAAACACAAAATGTATATGATTTTTTAATGATCAATATTACTGATACTGGTATTGGTATGGATAAAAAATCAATGGAAAACTTATTTAAACTTGATAAAACAAAAACAAGAAAAGGCACCAACGAAGAGCCAGGAACAGGTTTGGGATTAGTATTGGTTGATGATTTTATTAAAAGGCATAAGGGTAAAATAAGTGTGAAGAGCGAAATCAATAAAGGAACGACTATTAGCATTTGGCTTCCCTTAACCTGATAGCGCTTAATTTTAGGAAAATAACTAAATTTATCACCCCAGTTTTCAGTTAGCCTAACTATTAATTATCACTCCATAATTAGTTTTGCTATATTTACCAATTGTAGAGCCTATCTAGTAATAACAATTGTGCCCAGACCGAAATGAATCAAAAATCAAATAAATTTATCTATAGCATTGTAGTTCCAACATTTGTAGCAATTACGATGTTTATTGTATCATTTTATGCCATTATGATTCCAATGTTTGAACGAAGCATGATGGACCGCAAACAGGAAATGATACTGGAATTAACCAATGCGGCTTGGAGTGTTCTCAACGAATATCAGGATGACTATAAAAGTGGTGCATTAACATTGGAAGAAGCTCAAAAAAGAGCCGTTGAACAAATTGGGCGGATGAGATATGGTCAGGAACAAAAGGATTATTTCTGGATCATTACCTCAAGTCCAAAAATGATTATTCATCCTTACCGACCAGATTTAAACGGTAGCGATTTATCAAACTTTGCGGATAATCATGAAAACAAATTATTTGTTGATGCTGCTCAATTGGTTAAATCAGAAGGAGAAGGAATTATTACCTACTATTGGCAGTGGAAAGATGATGCATCTAAGATAGTTCCCAAATTATCTTTTGTTAAAGGGTTTTCGGATTGGGATTGGATTATTGGTACTGGCATTTATCTGGATGATGTTAAAACCGAGATTAAACAACTCAAGCGTAAGCTTTTAAAGGTGTCCTTCTTTATTGTTGGTTTAATTATTATTATTCTGATATATGTATTACGACAAACACAATCACTCGAAGAAAAACGCTTAAAAGCAGAAAAAGAGCTTAGATTATCGATACAGAAATACAAAAGCCTGGTAGATGCCTCAACAGAAGGTACCTTAATGTTAGTGAATAAAAAAGTGGTGTTTGCAAACACCAAATTCACCAATTTATTTGAAACAGAACCTAAAAGTGTAATTGGTAACGATTTCTCCAACCTTTTTGCAATAAGTTGGGACGATTTAATTGCGAAGATTAAAAACCCTAAGAAAACATCCACATTTGAAACAGAATTGCTTCAGGCAAAAGCAGGCATGCAAAATGTCATTGCCTCGGTAACACAAATAACTCAATCGGGTCAAATTGGTTATATTCTTGCCGTTAGAAATGTAACAGAACACAAGCGCTTGCGCCTAAGTGCTCATAAGCTTTCTGATGATTTGCAAGTATCATTACAATTGATGAATCAACCTGTTCTTAACCTGGTAAAAAACAATATAACCTGCCAGTTAAACGATTCTGTTAACACTGCCGCTTCTCTAATGACTGAAAAGCATTCCAAAATAATTTGTATTAAGGAAAATGATGATATCATTGGTGTGGTTACTGACACAGATCTTAGAAGTCGGGTTTTGGCGAAGCAAGAAATTGAACACAAAGGAATTTACAATGTAATGACCTCACCAATTCAGACCATACATCAGGATGCGCTCTTGTATGAAGCTATTTTGGTATTTACTCAAAAAAATATTACTCATTTACTTGTTGAAAACAATAATGGAGAAATCATTGGAAATATAAGCCATCTTCAATGTCTTGAGATGCAGCGCAATTCATTATCCTATTTAATTCAAGAGATTAAGGAGTGTACAAGAATTGAAGATTTAAAGAGAATTTACAATAAATTACCTGTTGTCATTCAAGCCGTGTTTACCAGTACCGAAAATATCAATAGCGTTTCCCGAATTATTACTTCAGTAGCAGATGCAATAAGCAGCAGAGTTATTGAAATGGCTTTAAAAGAAGTAGGTGAAGCACCATGTTCGTTTGCTTTTGTAGCTATGGGAAGTGAAGGACGAGGCGAGCAGACTTTAAAAACCGATCAGGACAATGCCATTATATTTGAAAATGCAAGCGAGGACAATAAATCCTATTTCTTACGTTTTTCTGAAATTGTAAACGAGAACCTGCACACGATCGGTTATTCGAGGTGCAAAGGTGATTTGATGGCAGGAAATCCTGAATGGTGTAACTCTCTTGATATCTGGAAAGATTATTTCTCCAATTGGATAAACAACCCTGATGTAGCCAATGTGTTAGATAGCTCCATCTTTTTTGATCTAAGATTGGTATATGGAAATCAAACATTAGTAGATCAATTGTTCGATCATGTTAAATCTACTCTAGATGGGAATGTACTCTTTTTCAATCAGCTTGCTAAAACAGTCATTCGAAAGAAACCGGTATTAGATAAAAAGCATGTTCAGCCAAAACAGTATTTACAGCCAATTATTGGCTATCTAAGAATACACGCACTCTACCATTCTATTCGCGAAACCAATAGCATGCTACGTCTCGATCAGCTTATGGCGCGTGGAATAATAAAAGATAAAACAGGTGAAGAAATTGAAAAAATGTACAATTTCTTAATGCATCTTCGCATTAAGTGGCAGGTAGATTTAATTCTTGATAACGAATCGCCAGACAACTCGGTTTTACTTAAAAACCTGACAGATATCGATAAGTTGACTCTAAAACAAATTGGCATAGAAATTACAAAATTACAGGATGAACTTCAAAAGTCATTCAAGACCTCAGAATATCATCAGTAACAAATAATAAAAATCTCTGTCCATATCATAAGCAGAGATTTTTATATTAGTTTATAATGTTTTAAGTACTCCATATCTCATTTTTACGGACAACTTTACACGGATTACCAAATGCAATTGAATTGGCTGGAATGTCTTTGGTGACAACGCTTCCCATACCTATAAATGTATTGTCTCCAATGGTAACATTATTATTTAAAATTGCACCTGTACCAATCTCACAGCCTCTTCCTATAGTTACATTCCCAGAGGTAATCACTCCTGGATTGATATCCGAAAAATCACCAATGACATTGTGATGAGCAATTTTTGCTCCTCGCTTAATACTTACACCAAATCCAACAGAGGTTTGCGCACTTATTACGCATTGATGATCGATAAACACAGCTTTTCCAACACAACTACTCGCGCTAATAATAGAGGATTTAGCAATCACATTGTTGTAATCCTCTTCCCTTAAAAATTTAGAATAATCTTTATAAATGGGAAATTTATTGCGCGGACTCACCACTCCAAATATCACTGGTTGATTCCGACAGATTTCCTGCATTTCTCTGACTTCAAATGGCACTGCCTTCAATCGATCTGCGGCTTTAAATTCCAAATCTATATTCGGAAAAACCTGCAATGAGAAAGGTCCTTCTGAATTATAAATCAGCATATCCTGTACTACGCAAATCCAATTTGGATCAAACCCAAGAAGTTGAAAGTTGCTCTTTGATTCCCTCATTTTTAAATCCCAATTTACCAAATTCCTTTGGTGTGAAAAACTCTTTATTATTGATTTGAATTAATGAATGAATCCTTTGTACCAGTTCTGTATTGGTACATTTTCTGCTTCGCTGAGCATCCCACCAAATATTATCTTCCAGACCAACTCTCACACCATAGCCCATTCCTATTGCAGCAGCATTTACGGCTAATTGGTCTCCCGCCAAACCTGCTAATCCTACAAAATGGTCTTTAGGGATTTCAGATAAAGCTGTTCCCATTTGATGAAAATTCGCCTGAAAACCTGCAATGTTGCCAAACAAAAGATTCCAGTAAAATGGTCCCTCTATAATACCCTTTTTTATCAGATATTTCCCATAATTAATCATCCCTAAATCGAAACATTCCAATTCCACCGAAACACCGTAAGATTTCATTTTCTCTGCCAGGCGTTGCACCATATCTGGAGCATTAACCGAAGCTTGCTTTACAAAATTTAAACTGCTTAATGTAAGTGAACACATATCTGGTTTTAACTCAATCACACCCGATCGTTTTTCAAATTCAGGAAAATTTCTTCCCGATGTACTACCACAAATTATCAAATCGGGACAATACTTACGAACACCTTCAAAAATTTCCTGATATACATTCTTTTTATAAGTTGGCACTCCATCATTTTCTCGTGCATGAAGATGTGCTATTGTAATTCCTAATTCGTATGCTTCATGAGTTTGCTCTATAACCTCCTGAGGTGAAACCGGTACATGTGGTGTGATTTCTTTGGTTGGTATCATGCCTGTTGGGCAAAAATTTATAATTACTTTATTTTTTTCCATATTTAACGTTTATCATTAGTGAACTCCTATTCAATATACAACATTTTTCCTTTTTATAGTAATCTGATAATCAAACATTTTGAAACATAAATATGTAGTTTATTAATTCTTAAATTTTTTAAATGATACGACTATAATTACCCTGAAAAATTAAAAATTCATTTACCGAGTAAGTGTTCATCGTTTTTTAAGTGTCATACTAACAAATCAACACTTTTGAACTATGAAAACACGCATATACATTTTACTACTTCTTCTGAGTGCATTTGGAATACAATCTTGTAGCAAATCAGCTTTAAGCGATATTGAATTAACAGATCCTTCATTAGTAAAGGTTTCCGTTCACATTGCTCAAGATTACGACAACAATAAAGAAGTTCAGATTTTTATAAGAGATAAAAACAGTAGACCTGTACAATTGGAAAATGGATGGGTTGAAGTAAATGGAGCTGCAGCTCATTGGGATCGTGCAGAAATTAATTCCATGAGCGAGAGAGGGTATATTTATCATCCAGATGAGTATGAGCACGATTTTCGTGTTGTCATTCACCTAAACCCTTATGACGAATATTGGTTCGATTTGAATCCTTACTACGGTTTCCCAGGATTTATTAGAAACTATCCTCTATTTACCGACGAGTTTCATCCAGAGTATGATCCATACATCTACGACAGTTATCGTTTAGATGATATGCCATTTAGAAATGGAGTTGTAAAAGTTAGCTATCACATTTTAAAAAGAGAATAATAACTTGTTACAAATAAAAAATCCTCCTTCAGTTCGAAGGAGGATTTTTTTATATGTATAATAAATAATTATTCTGCACCTATTGATTTTCTGAATTTAGCCGCTTTAATTCTAAATTCCTCAAACTCTCCATATTCAATAAAACGACTCACATTTCCACTACATTTCTTACATCTTCCCTTTATTAAGATGTCATTCATATCGTTTAGGAAATTCTCTTTAACATCTACCCCTTTCGTACACATGTCTTTGCAGTGAACACAAAAGGTTCCTTCTTGTACAATGTAATTATAGGCTGCTTTCTCTTCTTCGTCCAACAATACATTCAATTGGAATTGATTCAGCTCTATTTCTTTCATTTTTTCCATTCTTTGAGTTCGTCTTTATTTATTAAGTTCAGATTATAAGAACATTAATAAAATATGCCCTCTTATTTAAAAGCAGAACGAAAATAGTTATATTTTGTTTTATGACAAATTTTAAGAGATAAAATTCTTAAAAAGGTGATAACTTTCACATGAATATTTTCAACATTACACATAAATAAGACTTAAAACTCTTTTTCTTTTAATATTCCTATTATATTTGCATAAAATTATACAAAAATGAGTTTATACCGATTACTAATTCGCCCTCTTTTAATACAGTTCCAACCTGAAACGATTCATAAATTCACCTTTGCATGGTTTAAATTTTTTCAACGGTTTGCCTTGGTGCGTTGGATTGTTTCTGTTCAATTTAGGGTAAAGCATCCTTCTTTAGAACGCCATCTCTTTGGATTAAATTTTCCCAATCCTGTAGGTTTGGCTGCCGGTTTAGATAAAAATGCAGAAGCCTTTGATTTTTTGGGAAGTATGGGATTTGGATTTATCGAAATAGGTACACTTACTCCTAAATCTCAAGCCGGAAATCCAAAACCACGCTTATTTCGCTTTGTGGAGGATAAAGCTCTTGTAAATCGAATGGGATTCAATAACGAAGGTGTTGAAGAAGCGGTTGAGCGTTTAAAAAGGAAACGAACAAATATTCTGATTGGTGGAAATATTGGAAAAAATAAAATTACTCCAAACGACGAAGCCAGTAAGGATTACATCACCTGCTTTAATTCATTATATTCTCATGTTGATTATTTTGTTGTAAATGTTAGTTCTCCCAATACACCTAACCTGAGAGAGCTGCAAGGCAAAGAACCTTTAAAGAAACTACTCAATCAACTGGTTGTTCTAAATCAAAGCAAAGAGAAAGCAAAACCTATTCTTCTGAAAATTGCTCCTGATGTAAACACATCCCAATTGGATGATATAATTGAGATTGTACAGGAAACAAAAATTGATGGTATAGTGGCTACTAACACGACCATTTCAAGAGATGGTTTAAGTGCTTCACAAAATAAAATTGAGGCAGTTGGTGCAGGAGGATTAAGTGGTCAACCACTAAAAGATAGATCTACAGAAGTGATCCGCTATATTCACCAAAAATCGAAGGGCAATATTCCTGTAATAGGTGTTGGTGGAATTATGAACAAAGAAGATGCATTGGAAAAACTAAACGCAGGAGCTTCTCTGATTCAGATTTATACAGGCTTTATATATGAAGGTCCGGCTTTAGTTAAAGCAATTAATAAGGAGCTAATTAAAAAAACCATTTAAGTTCATCTTCAATATTCCTGACAGATATTTTGTCAGGTTTTCTCTTTATCACAACTAACAACATCTTCGATACTTAAGTTTGCCATTCTTTCCATTTTGCTCACCTCAATACTCAAAAAACCGTACTCCTCCACTACTCTACCCTCTATGCAGTAGCATCCGGGACCTCTAAAGGGATAATCTTTTGCGCTAGGTGGAAAATGAACGGTATCCAGCCAATGTCCGTCCAGATCGATCCAGGTACCAAAATACATGATTTTGCCATTGCTAGCCTTGGTGGGTTTGCGATGAATTAGAAAACCTACTATGCGAATGTATCGATTGATTAATCTGGGCAGGTGACAGGCTTTTAAATCAGAAGACAATTCATTTTTCAACAAATCAAAAGGTGATTGTACCGATAAACCCAGCAATTCCATTTCATCAAAAGCATTTTCAAGCTTGTGCTGCCACAATTTGGGTAGCTTAAATTCTTTTACCTCCATCTGAAAAAGAGTCTTTTCGGGCTTGGCTTTCTTGTTATGACCCAATAAAAAGTGAGCATCCCAAAGCAATTCCTTTTTTTCTTTTCCTGTAAACCGAAAGGCTCCAATTCGAATTAGAATAATTAACTGTTCCAAACCTATTGGATTGCGCTTTACAAAATCTCGTAAGCTCAAAAAATCACCCTTTTCTGTTCTCTCTTTTATCAGGGCTTTAACCATTCCTTTTTCCAAATCCCTTAACAAATAAAATCCCAGGAAAATGGTCTTCCCTTTTATGGTGTTTTTCCATGAACTACTGTTTACACAAGGAGTTACCACCTCTGCTCCATTCATAACCGCTTCGTGCAGATATAGCTGAGCAGAATAAAAGCCTCCACCATTATTCAAGGTAGCAACCATATACTCCAATGGGTAGTAAGCTTTTAAATAGAGCGCCTGAAAGCTTTCTACGGCATAACTTGCCGAATGTCCTTTGGCAAAAGCATAATTGGCAAAACTTTCAATTTGCCGCCAAATATCACTTACTGTATGATCGGAATAACCTTTTGTTTTGCAATTGGAGAAAAACTTATTGCGCACCTTACTAAACTCGTTTCGTTGCTTGAATTTCCACGACATTCCCCTGCGCAAAACATCAGCCTCATCCAAAGTTAAACCAGCAAAATAGTGAGCCACCTTAATCACATCCTCCTGATACACCATTACTCCATAAGTCTCCTCCAGAATCTCATA
>Ga0209379_10000868_pt1 | contig 21810 bp, 23 predicted proteins | sample tdDd001_FD_187124 | JGI IMG/M metagenome (GOLD analysis project Ga0209379, IMG submission 187124) | Marine sediment microbial communities from the Atlantic coast under amendment with organic carbon and nitrate - tdDd00.1 (SPAdes)... | ecosystem: Environmental > Aquatic > Marine > Coastal >...
CGCTCTGAGCCCTTTTGTTAATCAAGAAGTGCTCATCGACTGCAAACAAGGTGTGGTGATCACCGCGATTACCCCTGAACTGGAGCGTTATTACCAGGAAGAGCTGCGGGTCAACAATGTTTTGGAGGCCCGCCATGCCAAATACCGCAACCTACCGGGCTGTACCGCTGATACAATCAAGCTGGAAGTCGCTGCAAACATTGCCCATGCCATCGAGGCAGAGCCGGCCTTTAACAACGGCGCTGAGAGTATCGGCCTGTTCCGGACCGAAATGCTCTATATGGACCGTACTACTGCCCCGGACGAAGACGAACTGTACAATATTTTCTGTCAGGCCCTGGAGGCTGCCAGTGATAAGTCGATCATCATCCGGACCATGGATATCGGTGGCGACAAGCCAGTCGACTACCTAAATATCCCGGCAGAAAATAATCCTTTCCTTGGCTATCGCGCCATTCGGATCTACGAGGAATATATCGAGCTTTTCAAAACCCAGTTACGGGGTATTCTGCGGGCATCGGCACACGGTTCACTGAAGATAATGATCCCGATGATTTCCTCTGTTGAAGAAATTCTGTGGGTAAAAGACGTACTGGCCGAAGTTCGCCAGGAACTGCGAAAGGAAAAAGTCCCATTTGACGAAAAGATCCCGCTCGGAATCATGCTGGAAGTGCCTTCTGTCGCCTTCATCATTGACCAGTGCAGCGAAGAAATCGACTTCTTCTCAATTGGCTCGAATGACCTAACCCAGTACCTCATGGCCGTTGACCGCGACAACGCCAAGGTGACCAAAACCTACAACAGCCTAAATCCCGCCTTCCTGCGCACCTTAGATCATGTCGTAAGGGAAGTGCACCGCCACGGCAAGTGGATTGGATTGTGTGGTGAGCTGGGGGCCAAGGGTTCTGTACTGCCATTGCTGGTTGGCCTTGGTCTCGACGAAATATCAATGAGTGCACCGTCAATTCCTGCAACCAAAGAGCGCCTCTCCAAGCTCGACAGCCGCAAGTGCCGCCAACTGCTCAACAAAGCCATGGCATGCCGAACTGCGATGGAAGTCGAGCACCTTTTGGCACAATTCAGAATGGCGCAGAGCGATGCACCGCTCATCACCACCGAGTGCATTGTGCTTGATGCGGATCTTGGCAGCAAAGAAGAAGTGATCAAGACACTGTCTGACAACCTGTACCTAGCCGGACGCTGTCGCTATCCCGACAAGCTTGCCGATGATCTATGGGCACGTGAAGATGTCTTCTCAACCGGACTCGGATTCGGCTTTGCTATCCCACATACCAAGTCGGAACATATCGAGCAATCAACCATCAGTGTCGCCAAACTCGCCCAGCCGATCCTCTGGGGTGACGACGAGGCACAGTTTGTGATTATGCTGACCCTCAACAAGCATGCTGCCGGTGATCAGCACATGAAGATCTTTTCTAAGCTAGCGAGAAAGATAATGCATGTCGATTTTAGAGACAGCCTCCAGAAAGCGACCAGCGCCGAGGAAATCGAACAGCTACTGCAAGGTGCCATTGCCGAATAGATAGTACTTACTTCGGGGGCCAACGAGGTTTCTCATGGCCCCTCACCCGAATATTACGATGACTTCAACTAACCATTAATAAGGATTTTGTCATGATTTCAACCACAATTTTTCCCGGTCGATATGTCCAGGGCAAAGACTCTCGTCAGTTGCTTGGCGAAGAGCTTGCCCGTTTTGGCAGCAAGGGCCTTCTCATCTGTGATCCATTTGTTTATGACAACCTTCGCCATGAGTTCGAACCCTATATCAGCAGCCGGGTAGAGATCGATGTCGTTCGCTTTGAAGGCGAATGCTGTGACGAGGAAATCGCCAGACTGGTCGAGCAGCTGAAAGCCTTCGGCGGCCAGTTTGTTGTCGGCCTCGGCGGCGGAAAGACACTGGATACAGCAAAAGCCACTGCCTACGAGGCCGAGGTGCCCGTTGCCATAACCCCAACCCTTGCAGCCAGCGATGCTCCATGTAGTGCACTGTCTGTAATTTATACCCAGACAGGTGAATTCAAGCGTTATCTGGTATTGCCGACCAACCCCAACCTGGTATTGGTCGATAGCCAAATCATTGCCAACGCCCCGACCCGCCTGCTGGTTGCCGGAATGGGGGATGCCCTGGCAACCTGGTTCGAAGCCGAATCATGCAAGCAAAGCTTTGCAACCAACATGTCAGGTCGACTTGGTTCAATGTCTGCCTATGCACTGGCCCATCTCTGCTACTCCACATTGCTGGAATACGGCGCCAAAGCCAAATCCGCCAATGATGCCGGTGTTGTGACCCCTGCCCTTGAGCATATTATCGAGGCCAACACCCTGCTCAGTGGCCTGGGTTTTGAAAGTGGTGGTCTTGCCGCCTCGCACGCGATCCACAACGGCCTGACAATACTCGAACCTACCCATGCCTATCTGCACGGCGAAAAAGTTGCCTTCGGCGTTCTTTCGTCACTGTTTCTGACCGACAAGCCAGCGGCGAAAATCAACGAAGTCTTTAACTTCTGCGAAGCTGTCGGGCTGCCAGTCACTCTAGAGCAAATTGGCCTGAAAGAGGTCACTGACGAAGAACTCATGGCCGTAGCCGAAGCCAGCTGTGCCGAGGGAGAAACTATTCATAACGAGTCAATGCCGGTCACCAAGGAAATGGTATTTGCCGCGCTGAAAGCGGCTGACGCGGAAGGCAGACTACGCCGACAAAAGAGCTAACTCCAGAATGAATGATCTACTCACCGAACTGCTGGCAGAAGAGAGCCGACTGCAGTTTGCCTATTTCAACCACCAGCGCGCCTGGGATCTCGGTTGCGCGCTTAAGGCAGCAGCCGAGCAACTTCACGCCAGTGTGGCTATTGATATTACGATAAACAACCAGTGCCTGTTCAGCTATGCCATGGCCAATACCACCATTGACAACTTGGAGTGGATACGTCGAAAACGCAATGTCGTTCATCGCTATCAGCACAGTTCGTGGTATATGGGGAATTATTACAAAGCGAAAGAAAGTACTATCGAGAAAAGCGCTCTGGTTGATCCGCGAGAATTTGCGCCCTATGGCGGAAGTTTTCCGCTGACGATCCGCAATACCGGTGTCATTGGAACAATCTCCGTCTCGGGGTTGCCGCAAAAAGAAGATCACCGACTTATTGTCAATGTCCTGGAGCGCTTTCTCGATCCACATGAAACAGAGGAAAATCGTGCATGATACGCCATATTCTATTGATAGAACTCAATCCCGAAACCGGCCCCGAGCAGGTAGATGCCGTCAGGCTTGCTTTTGAACAGATCCCCGGGCAGATTGAAGGCGTTACGCATGTTGAATGGGGAGTCAATGACAGTCCCGAAGGCAAAAACCAGGCTTTCACCCATTGCGTCTTGATGACCTTTAAAAACGAGGCCGCCAGACAGGCCTACCTTCCTCATCCAAAACATGATGCGCTAAAAATCATTTTTCGTCCGATCATCAAAAATCTTATCGTCTTCGACTATAGTCTCTGACCAATAATTGAGGTTTATCACAATGAGATTTAAAGCTCTCAAACTTGCCATCCGAGACTGACACTTTCCACTCTACGACCAAGCCCTCTTCATCGAGGGCTCGTTACTTTAAGGAACCCTATGCAAGATCCATGTATTATCGCCGACATTCATGATGACACCATTATCGAGTTTGGTCGGGACGTCATTCAAACCGAGCTCAACGAAGCCCAACAGCTGTTACAACGCCTGAAGAAAGACTTTGCCGAAGCCTGCAGACTCATCGCGCAATGCCAGGGCAAAGTTATCATCACCGGTATCGGCAAATCAGGTCATATCGGAAAGAAAATTGCCGCCTCTCTGGCCTCGACAGGCTCCCCCGCCTTCTTTGTTCATCCGGCCGAGGCATTGCATGGCGATCTGGGTATGGCAACCAAGGGCGATCTCATCATCCTTATTTCCTACTCCGGCGAAGCCAGCGAATTCAAATTTATGCTACCGAGGCTACAGGAGCTTGGACTAAAAACCATCGCGATGACTGGCAACTCATCATCATTTCTGGCCAGCAGCTGTGATCTCTTCATGGATATCAGTGCGACCCAAGAAGCATGCCCGCTCGGCCTAGCCCCAACATCCAGCGCTGTTAATACATTGATGATGGGCGATGCGCTTGCGATTTCCGCCATGAGGATGCGTAACTTCGACCACCATGATTTTGCACGATCTCATCCGGCAGGCAGCCTGGGCGCCAAGCTCCTGCTGAAAGTCGATAATGTGATAGACACAGCCCTGGCATCGCCGCAGTGCTCGCCACATAACACATTGGTGGAAGCCATCTCGCTACTATGTGCTTCTGGCTTGGGACTGCTCGCCGTTGTCGAGAACAGGAAGGTTGTCGGCGTCTTCACCGATGGTGATCTGCGACGTGCGCTGGAAAAAGAATCAGCCCTAAACCAGAGTGTCGGTGAAACCATGACCCGCAACTTTATTGCATCCCGCCAAGGTGAGCTCTGCAGTCAAGCCCTTACAATAATGCTAGACAACAGTATCACGGCGCTGCCGGTACTGGATGACGAACAACACTTTATAGGAGTGGTCAACCTTACTCAGCTGCATAAAGCTGGTATTTATTAACCAGCATATAAGACGATGGCATGGCGGAACTATCAATCATGCAGGTAGCCGCCCCCGGCACAAAAATGGCTACTTGATGTGGACTAGTCTGCAAGGTTGTGAAAGCTAATAATATCGCTGAGTTTCACGTTAGATAGAAGAAGCTCAGCGGTTCATAACAAGTTGCCTTGGCTATTTACCACCAACAGCTATGACAGCTTACTGCGGTAGTGAACACGATACTCGGATGGTGAGCGGTTGGTATTTTTCCGAAATGCCCGACAGAAGTAGTTACTGTCTTTAAACCCACAATTATGGGCGACCTCTTTCACCTTCATATCGTATTTCTTCAACAGGTACTTTGCCTTCTCCAGCCGTGCCTTAATAAGGTAATCCTGAAACTTCACTCCCCCCTTGCTGTAGAACAGCTGCGACAGGTAGTTAGGGCAGATATAGAACTCCTTGGCGACAGATTCCCTGGTGATCGATTCTTGATAGTGATGGTCAATATAGTCCCGAATAGCCTCAAATATCGCATGCCCCTTTGACGGCGTCTCGGGCGGGTGAGTAAGGAGTTCCTGTGAATTGCTAAGTAATGAATGGATTAACAACTGCGCGGTTTGTTGTTCTTCCTGATGCCAGCACAGCTCTTCCAGTGCACGTAAGATAAACGTTCCTGTGCGTGGCCCCCTTCGAGGTATATGTCGTTTAAGCGGCGCTTCAAAAGCCTCGCCATTCCAGTGTAACAGGCTAAACCCCAGACTCTCACGGCCGAATAGCAGGCTCAACGTTGTCACCGGCCCGGTAAAAGTCGGTTTGTTCCAGCAAAAGTCAGGAAGATACAAAACTTTACCCGGCATCAGTTCAATATCGGTACACACGCCATCCTGGGTAGCTATCTGCATCGGCAGACGTCCCTCCAGTACCAACTCAATCCGCGGAAAGTCGACCTGATAGGCTAGCTCCGGCGGCACTGGCTGATTACCGCCAAACAACACCTGATCAAACGGGCACGCCTGCCCCACCAACTCACTGATAGCCATCTCTATTGATAACCTGTAATCCATAAGATCCGAGCCAACGTCAGTCCATTAAATGACAGTATTATAAGTAATTATTACACTTCGACCCTGTTTGACATCACAGCCCACCGTTAAAAGTTAGCCAGGAAGTACGGAATTATCAGCGCATTGGCCAAATCGATAAAGAAGGCACACACCAACGGTACGATAATAAACGCCTGATGCGAGTTACCATAGCGCTGGGAGACCGCAGACATATTGGCCATTGCGGTTGGGGTCGAGCCAAGCGAAATCCCGCCAAACCCCGCACAAACGACTGCTGCATCGTAGCTTTTGCCCATAACAGGGAATACGATGAAGATATTAACCACAATCGCCACAATAAACTGAGCACCGAGAATAGCAAATATCGGCCCTGCCAAATCCACCAATGTCCACAACTGCATACTCATTAACGACATCGCTAAGAAAGTCCCCAGCGATACATCAGCAATTAATGCAATCGCAGGCTTGCGAGACGGCCATTTGGTACCGGAAATCCGAGGGTAGGCATCTGGAATTAGATTTGTTATCACAATCCCCGCAAACAGACAGGTTACAAACAGTGGCAACTGCAGCCCTAACTCTGCAATCACTTCATTTAGAATAAAACCTAAAATAGCGCAGATATGGATAGCAAAAATCGCATCCAAGAAGTCGAAGCCGGAGATTGCCCCATTACCATTTTGCGATTCATCAGCGACACCGACATCCAGCTGCTCTTTATGATCGGGCTTGAGGTCGTAGCGAGTGATCAGGAATTTTGCTATTGGTCCCCCCATCAAACTTGCCAGTATCAGGCCAAATGTCGCACAGGCAATACCAATCTCCATCGCATTGCTGATACCGAACCCTTCAGAAATACGGGGAGCCCATGCTATCGCCGTCCCGTGACCACCAATTAAAGACACACTGCCTCCCAGCATACCAACGGCAGAGTCAAGGCCAAACATAGCGGCAACGCTGATCCCGGTAAAATTCTGGACGAGCATGTAACCAATTGTGATTGCGAGAAGCACCACCAGGGGAATCCCTCCTTTAAGGAGATCCTTAAGGCTGGCATTGATACCGATAGTGGTAAAAAAGTACACCAACAATACATCCCTCGCCATCAGATCAAACTCAATTTCAATATCAGTAACGACATAAACCGTCGCGATCAAAACTGAAAAGAGAATCCCGCCCGTTACAGGCTCAGGGATACTAAATTCACGCAATGGCGCAAACATTTTGTTAAGACGACGACCGACAAAAAGGACAAGAATACCTATCGTCACAGCAAAAAAAGAACTTAGTTTTAAGATCCCGTTAACCCAGTCCATTTCCATTACTCATCCACCCTAATTCGCACCTAGTTGATAACAGTTAGCATGTAGCTTTTTGCTTTGGTTACAATTTCCATCACTAACATTAGCCAATGAAAATCAATTAAACAGAAATTCAGTAAACAATTATTAACTACGAGAGCTTAATCAAGGATGAACTAGCATGAATTTTCAGACATTAACATTCAAATGATATGCACGTTATAATTAATTCAAACACCAAATTAACTCCGAGAGTGGGGGGGGATATGTAATCATCCATAGTTCCAATATATCGAAAAGTTAAAATACATACACACTGATTGGTTCACCGTCATGAAGCAACATAGAGCGGTGCAAACTGAGTATAAAATATATTCCGCTCGCGCATACGGGATTTTATAATTCTCCCCCTCTAAGGGCGCACAACATTCATTCACAATACGCATATATGGAAATATCAACTCAGGATATTCAATCGGATTTAAATCACAAAAACCATCTAGGCAGAACACATTTTTCATCAATATATTTGAGGTTGAGCATGCATTGATAAACACCATTAAATAACATTTTTATCTGAAGAGTTAAAAATATTATCAATTTAAAAATCACGTTGACATCAAATTAAATATAATATTATTCATTACAATTAATAAATTCACTTTTTATAAATACATTCAATATCTACAGAAAAGAACGATAGTGCTATTCTGCTCTCTCTTTGAAGAAAATTTGATACTCATCCAATATAATTAAGAACGCTATTTTTGGTACTTGCCAACACAAGAGAACTATCCCCAAAACAGCGTTTTGTTATAAAAAGTAACATGGCCGAACCAATTTTATATGCATCATAGTTAGCACGAATTCAAACTTAAACATTTGAACCGAGTCAAGTCTGCGAAAATAAAACATCAAATAACAATGACACTCTGCGCGATAGAGTCTTTACTCTACTCCTATTTACATCAAAAAAACATGATAAAATTAACAATTATGATTCAAGGAGCAATCAAACTAATTTAATAATGCTAATGTTGGACACTCTTGTTATCGAACAAGTCAGTTGGCATACGATTAATAAAGCAACAAAAAGTAACTCTTACGTTGCGACTTGAACAAGAAGTGAGAGCTTTAATGTATAAAATAAAAGATTGGATTCTCATCAAAGATGCATCACTTTTGCGCCATTTCGAGACCAATGAAGAAAAACGTATCGGCAGCCATGACTTTCTAGTCTTACTGGCTCTCTGTTCTGACGCTGGGATGGTTGTTTCTAAAGAGACAATCCTCGAAAAGGCATGGCCAGGAAAGATAGTCTCTGACAGCTCTATCACTCAAGCTATCAGTAACATACGTACTTTAATTGGTGATAACGGCAAAGAACAAAAGTGGCTGAAAACCATCGCCAAAGTTGGATATAAACTCGAGAGCGAAATAGTCAAAAACATCTCAAAAGAGGAAAATAGCGAAGAAACAAATAACAATATAGCAGCCATTGCTTCTCCTATAAAAACATCCTCATCACAGATAAATATTGAACCACTACATATCGCGAAAAAAAAGTGGCCTTATTTTTCTGGCTCTCTAATTTTTATGCTTTCATTTTACCTATTAGGAGATGCTCCTTACTTACCATATATTAGTGAAATAAAAACAAGTAAATCTATAACACCACAACAAGTATATTCGGACAGCATATTAAAAGTTTACTCAGATAACGATGAGTTCACTAGCATTGTTTCCGATTCAATTAATAAATCACTTATATCAATACCAAATGAAAAAACACCAAAGTCAATTTATTTAATGCTGAAAAAACACTACTTGTCTATTGTGATTATTGATAAGAATGAATCACCACATAATAGAGTCATTCTTCTTGAGAACAATGAATCCGCATCTGAAATAGAAGAACTCACAATTAAAGAGGTCGGTCGTTTTGTATCTTAAAAGTTTTTTCCTTGCAAGCTCAATGGCTGTGTTTAGTATCAGTAGTTGGGATTTTATGAACAAGAAACCAGCAATGGCCTACAGTGGCGCCTATCATTTAAATTCTACAGGTAGCTCATATCACGGGAAGAGAAATATCGAAGTTTTCATTGAAGACCAAAATATCGATATTACGACTATATTCTCAGAGTCAGGCCTCAAAAATGTCGTAGAAGTACATACTAAGGGAACCATCAATAAGGACAACAATGGCCAATACTCGATGAGCATTACCGATGAAAACTACAATAAAGGGTTGATTGTCTCTGCTAGCGACATCCGCATGTACAATGATTTACTCAGCGCAGCAAGGAAGCTTCCAGGCCACAGTAAGTGGAAGGTAGTGGAGTCAACAGAAAACTACATTGTGATTGCGACCAACCAAGGTGACGGCTATTTGATGGCACTGAATCGGTATCAGGTCAATTAAGTGAATACAACTCGATTAGTCGAATACCATGCCTAAAAAGCAAGACACCTCGTTAGAGGTGTCTTGGCCGTGTGACAACGTCACAAATTACCGTTCCGCACGACATTGAAGATTAAGCTCTGACAATACTCTTCATCGACTCCTGCTGGCTTCGCATAACTTCTTCCAGCTTTTGGCGAGCGTCCCGAATCACATCAAGATAAAACTGCATTTGCTGGCCTTCATCTTCCATTGCCGTCTCATGCACCTTCTGATCGGCCTCCAGCACCTTGCCGTCAGCCTGCTTCTGCTTGGCATGATAGTCAATCTGCGTGGTCAGTAACTGGCCGACTCCGGTCAGGATTTGGGTTTTAGCCTGCTGAATGCTATTCACAGTCTGCAGCTTGGCATCAGAGATGTTCATCTTCAGCGCCTTCACGCCACCGCTCACCTGCATCGCACCAGAAGCAATCGAAATACCGGCTGAGATCCAGCCAGATAGACGTTCTAGCTCGGCCTGTTCGCGCATTTTATCAGCCTGCCCCAAAATACTACCGACTGCCGCCTCTCGTTCAGTCATCCTGCTTTCACGTGCTTGTTGGCGCTGCGTCGTCGCAAGCTGATGCATCATAGTCAAAATATCGCTAATTTGGACCATCGTATCTTCATGATCCAGTTTGCTTATGTCCTTGAAGGCCATTGAATAGTCTGCACCGGTTCTCGGTAGTGGCGACTCTAGCATCTGAGATCCTGCAGGGCGGTTCGCCGCTGCTGCGCTCGTATGCTGCAATAGGACTGGTGGTGTATTAGCCTTTTTAGCCGCGTTACTGCCAGTTAAGGAGGCTGTCTCGTCAAGCATAAGATCTTGCTTATTGAGACTTGGGCTCTGCGTATTTACTGGTGTTATCATTCTTTCCCCCTTAAGCGTTAATATAACGCGCCATCTGTGAACGTGAATCCTGACCACTGGATAGAATAGACATCACGTCAGAAACGTTATCTTGCATTTTCTGAAGGAGTTCCTGCACCCGGTCCATCTCCTCTTGCATCATAAGCTGCAAACGCTTGAGGAAAGCACTGATCTCTTTGGCATCGGCACTGCTCATGTTGGCTTGGTATTTTGTTTCTGTCGCAACAGCCTGTGCCGTGCCTTGTCCGATAGCCGACACCCCGGCAGCTATCTTGGCCCCCTGACTAACGATTTTGGCGACTTTCATCGCAGTCGTTGTGGCTGCAGCAGCCGCTGTCGTGGCCCCCGCACCAAGACTCAAGGCAATACCTGCAACCATAATCGCAACATTGGCCGCAATTTGTGCCGACTTCTCATCCATACCAAATGCCTGAAATACCTCTGCCACAGCATCGTTCATCCAATTTCCTGTCTCTGAGGAAATTTGCTGGGTCAGCATCAGTGCCGCGCCTGCCAGCATCATCGCTGCTGCAGGGGCACCCACTCCCGTTGCTATCAGGGCAACCGAAGCAATGACTGTTGCAATTGTTGCAATCCAGCCGAAAATCTTGGCGAAAAGACCGCCTTTCTTCGCTTCAGCCATTTTATCAATGGACTCTTGAAGCTTTTCAATACGTTGCTCGTGCATGGCCTTATTCTTGGCCTGCATACCTTTGATGTCGTTGGTACTAAGTTTGAGTTGTTGATCTTGCAGTTTCATCTGCACTTCCATCAGCGCACGGCTGACGTCTTCCTGATCGGCGAGCGGCATATCAAGTATGGGCGGCCGGGTCGCAGATGGTGCCTGCGCCTTGTCCGTCCCCCTACTCACCTCAACGGCCTGGGGTACAGATGCTTGAGTCACCGCTTGCTTAAGGTTTTCAACCAATGCTTGTTGATTGGTTTGCAAACCCGGAGCCGCAAACTTGTCACTCAGCGGATTCATAGGATTCATTCTTTGTCTCCTGAAGTGATGCATTCAGCTGCTGATATATCGTGGCAGCCTTATTGCACAATTCATCAAATTTCGAGTGTTTTTCTGATAACTGACTAGCCGCATAGAAACCACTGCTTGCTTTCTCACGCTGTCCAAGAGCCAAATAACATTCGGCAGCGTGATACGGTGATCTTGGATCTTTACCATCCAACAACCCGGCATAACTGTAAGATTCAATAGCCAACTGGTATTCTTTCTGCATCTGAAGACACGAACCCAGTGCTATAAAGTGGCGCAATCCGTAATGGTCAAATAGACACAGGAAACGAAAGACTTTTTCAGCATCAGCATAGCTTCCTCCTTGATACAAGCCATAGCCCACCTGGTAAAAGGTTTCGATGGTTTCAGAGCTCAAGTCGTATATCTCTCCGAAGGTTCCGCCACCACTCAGGTACTTTTCGATCTCGCCTAACAAAGCCTGATTTGTTTCAGCTGCTGTCGTCATCACACTCACCTCGAATTAACGCAAGTTACCGACAATAGAATCGATAGAAGAACCATACTTAGACACGAAGTTTGATAGCATCTCGAAGCTATTGTTGTATTTGCCCATCGTCGATTGCAGCTGAGCCATATCAAGTTGAGACGATGATGTCAGACTCTCGGCCTTATCTTTCAGATTCGAAAGCTGCAGCTCCATGTCCTTACGGGTATAACTATCCTTTTTTTCAAATTTGGCGAAGTTATTTTCCAGATATGACTCAACCTCAGGGCTCATTGACCCAGTGTCATCGTCCTTGGTGCCAACCTTACTCATATCGTTACGCAGTTTGGTCATGATGCCGTTTAGACCCTGGAGATCTTTGTTTTTCGAGTTAATATTCTCGATTTTTTCACGTACCTGTGCATCGAGCAGGTTCGAGCGATCCATCATTACCATCATCATCAAGGAATCCAATGAAGCTTCAGACGGGTTGAATGTATTGCCGGTAACGCCCGACGCAGGTGTAATCGCAGACATAATGTTTCCTTCTTTAGATTGAAATACCACGCATACGACGCGGTAGGTGGTTATTAGATTGAGAACTCGAAATGACCGTTGTCGTTTCAAGCTGCTGTAAGAACTGACGTTGCTCTGTCTCTCGCTGCTTTTTCTGCTTAGCCGTCAACTGCCCGTCAAGAATGACCTGCAGGCGATCCAGCTTGTGCCGTTCGACCAGAGCCTGGTGTTGTTGCAAGGTATCTGCTATCTCGGCTAATTGGGTATCTTGTTCGGCGAGAAAAGCGTCGATTGAACGTGTTTCTTCCATCATGCTGTGACCTTAACGAAGATTACCAACCAGTGAATCAATGCTTGAGGCATACTTGCTGGTGAAGTTAGAGAGCATGTCGTAGGACTGGTTATACTTATTCATGGAGGATTGCAGCTTAGCCATATCCAGCTGTGATACAGAAGTCAGGCTGTCACCGAAAGACTGCATCGAACTCAGGACATTTTTCCAGTCGTCTTTGCTCAGGTAACCATCTTCATTGGTCGGGATCTCAATGTTGTTCGCCTCAAGGAAGTTTTTCATTTCTTCACTCATTTTTGGCGATGCCCCAAGTGCATTGTCCTCATTCGTAACAGTGCGCCCGGCCATGGCTTGGTCCGACGTAATTTCCGTTCCGGCTTTGGTCTTCCAGTCACTGGCGTTACCCGACTCATAGAAGACGGTTCCGTCATTGGTATTTTTATCGACAGTCAGTCCATCCAAACTAGGGCCAGATATTTTGGGGGCATTATCCGCAATTCCTGTCACCTGGATATGTTGGTTGCCCTTGGTGATTGTCAGCGAATCCGAATAGGTCATACCGTTATTGTCACCCGTAGTCCCAACGGTAATTTTGGTGCCATCACCCAGAGCAAACGTCACACCATCCTTAAAGTCCCAGTTACCGCCATCTTTTTCAGCCACATGCGGGTCACCCCATATCCGAGTAGAGTTACCCGCAGAATCTTTTATCGTCCATTCCTGGCTGGATCCGCTGAGGGAAATCTCATAGCCGTTATCCAGCTTGATGGTTTTATCGTCGACCGACCATGTCGGGTTTTCAACAATATTGGTACCTTGTTGAGCCTGACGTGCTTCAGACATATGTAGCTGTAGATCACGCATTTTCTGGTTCTGATCATTGATATTGCTGATCCCGTCACGGATTTGACCGTCCAAAATATTGGTCCGGTCAATCATCACCGCCATCATCAAATCATTCAGTTCCGGTTTTTGATCATTCGCATACATGCTGACGGACTGCGCCCCAGCAAGGGCATTTACAGTTGCCATTTCGTGCTCCTTTTTATGGATGGAAAAATTAGATAAACACTCGCCCGCAGCGTTGACGAGCCGGCTTTTGTTGACTTAGCTTTTGCTGACCTGCTTTTTGCAGAGCTGTCGGCTGCATTGAACCGACAGGTTCAGTGCCAGTCATCGCATCAACCTGTGCTGTCGCCTGCTGCAAGTCATTCGACGCGGAGTGAGTATTTATTAGTTGGGTGGCAAGCGAAGTCGTCACCGGACAACCCGCCATAACCCGCTCTCCTTGTTTCAGCTGCTGGACAGCCTCTGCAAGCAAGTTTTCGTTACTGGTTAACGTGGAAGCCAGCGGTTCAGGTTCAAAATTAGCCCCATCAATTGGCATTCTCGGCCTCCCTAGAATCGATTGAATTCGCTTATCAATTAAGCAAAAGGTGTTTAGTCATGAGAACAGTGCAACTTTGAGAAATGAAAAACATGAAAAAAAGCAAATTTGAGGAATTAATCAGCTCACAATCCTATTCGGTTCAATGCCTGTACGTTGACACTATCGCTTAGCTCCTGAAATGACAGAACAGGCAGCTCATAGGCCTTCGGTTCAATCAGCTTTTTCACATAGCGGCGAATATCCATCGCAGTGATCATCACAGGCATATGAGGACGAGATTGCAGATCGCCAACAATTGTAACGAGGTTATTGGTAAGAGTTTCTGACTGCGCAGGATCCATCGCAAGATAACTCCCAGCTGATGTTTGGCGGATCGCCGCACGAATTGTTTCCTCAGCTTCTGGGGTCAGCATAAAGGCGGGTAACATATTTTGTTCATTGCTGTATTTATGGCTGATATAGCGTTTAAGCGAAATACGCACGTACTCGGTAAGCTGAATCACCGACTTTTCTTTTTGGCTCCATTCGACCACAGCTTCCAGTATGGCCCGCAGGTTACGGATCGAAATTTGCTCTGACACCAGCCGCTGCAGGATCTCGGTCAGCTTGAATATCGGTAACTGTCGTTGTACCTCTCGGACCAACTCCTCAAATTCACCTTCCATGTGTTCAAGCAACAGGCGCGTTTCCTGCACACCAATAAAGTCCTGCGCATGCTTGATCAGAATTTGGTGAATATCGGCTAGCACAGCATCAAAAACAGACACACTGACCAAACCCATACCAGCTACTTCTTGGTCTGTTTTGCCTTTTATCCAGAATAACTTTCGACGGTTGAACAGCGCCTGCTCATACTTCAAGCCGAGTATCTGCAACTGCTGCTCTTCGGCATGTACCAACACCGCATCACCCAATAATTCTCCAGAGAGAACGGGGATCTCATGTACCTGCAGTTGAAATTCGCCTTTTGGCCTCACCCTTTCACCAGGGGCATTATCAGCAGCAATGCCGGGCTGACAATACAAGTGAATGGTCGGATAAGGGACGCCGAGTTCCCGGGTTAGATTTTGACGTAGCTCAGCTAAAGAGGCTGACAAAGCGTCAGCCTCAAACCCGTGGCTCGCAAGTTCAACGATAGATAGCGAAAGTGGCACGGTCAGGGAGAAGCCTTCTTGGCCATTCTCATTATCTGGTGAATCAGGTGCTGAAGACGACCGGCTGTTTGCGCCCTTTTGAGTGTTTTTTGTTTGTTTTTTTAGCCATTGCGAGGCCACTCCCAAGCCGACAGCCAACACCAGAAATGTCACTGTCGGAAAACCGGGCACCAACGCAAACAACAGCAGTATGACACTGGCAATCATCAAGGCATTAGGTTGATTGGTGATCTGGTTACCAATGTCTTTACCCAGATCAGCCGATACCTCAGCCGATACCCGGGTAACAATCATGCCGGAGGTAATCGCAATAAACAGAGCCGGTATCTGTGAAATTAATCCATCGCCAATAGTCAAGATTGCATAGATGGACAGGGCTTCACCTGCCGGCAAACCGCGCTGTACGACACCAATAGTGATCCCGCCCAGCAAGTTCACCACAATAATAATCAAGCCGGCGATCGCATCCCCTTTAACAAATTTCATGGCACCGTCCATGGCACCATATAGCTGCGATTCTTTCTCCACTCGATTGCGCCGGAGCTGGGCCTCTTCCATATCGATGACCCCTGCACGCATATCACCATCGATACTCATCTGTTTACCCGGCATGGCATCCAGACTAAAACGCGCCGATACCTCGGCGACTCGTTCCGCCCCTTTGGTGATCACCAGAAACTGCACAATCGTGATGATTAAAAAGATCACCGCCCCCACAACCAAGTTGCCGCCAACCACAAAATTACCAAAGGTATAAACAATCTGCCCGGCATCCGCCTGTAATAGGATCAAACGTGTCGTAGTAATTGAAAGCGACAGGCGAAACAAGGTGGTCAGCAATAGCAGTGAGGGAAAGACGGTAAATTCCAACGGAGTATGAATGTAGATCGCCATCATCATCAAGATCACTGCAATCCCAAGGTTGATAGCAATGAGTATGTCCACCAGCTCGGTTGGCATTGGCAGGATCATCATAAAGACCACTGCGATCAACAACAGTGCCAATAACAGATCATTTCGTCCGGAGAGACGGCTAAGCAGGGCTTTCACAATAACTCCTCAGTGGCACTACTGAGCAATACATCTCTGGCCAATTGGTGATACCCCAGTGCATATAACGCAGAAGCTTCAGCCCTGCGAACCACGAGGCGGCGCCGCAAGGCAATGGGTACAGCAGACAAAGCCTCCAGCGACAATTCATACTCATCAAGATAGTTATGGAGCTGCGGACACAAGGCACAAGCCAAATCATCACCATTGGCTGCTAACCAATGTGCTACAGGCATCGCCAAAGCCCACTGCTGTTGTTCGAGCAAATTTGCCAGCAGGGTTTGCATAACAGATCTCGCTTGCTCAGAGTCCATTTGACTTGTTACCACGTTAACTCCCATTCGCTAAGGGCTCATCAAGCCTGATTTGATCAAGTGGATTTCTCGTTGCACAAGCCATAATGCTTGAACAACCTCTAACGCAGGCTTGGCCTCTGGCATGGTCTGTGCAATCAGATACTGGCCGAGCTGCTGACAATGCAGGGCACTGATCATGGCTGGGGTTGCGTCTTGCTCTGATCGATACCATTGACCCAAAGCGATACTGGACAACGGAGAGAGAGCTTGGTTTTGAGCTTGAGCTTTGGCGTTTACACTGGCAGCTCTGCCCGATGTCAACTCAGCTCGTCTTACTCCATGTTCTGCAGGCGGCGTTCGGGGAACAGGTATCGGCTTTATTCGATCGTGTCCGCCAGATCCACCTTGCACAGGCGCTTCTGAGCGAAAAAAACGGAATCGGAGTGGCAAACTAACCATGAGCCGTGTGTGACCTGTTCTGTAAAATAGCGACCTTCTCCGTCAGCCACTGAAAATGCCGACAAAGGGAGCTGGTGCGCAAACTTTCCAAGGGAAGTTGGCTTACCAGCCAAAGTCGGTCCTGTCTATCCATCACAACCTGAGCAGGTAATGGTGAAACTGAAAGCAAGGCCAATAAATCTGCCGCTTTTCTTGTCAGCCCGTTGTCACTGACGGGAACGACCAACGACAACCAAAACTGCTCCCAACGCAGTTCAATGTGGTGATTCGCCACAAAGCAAGTCGAGTAGGTATCGGGGAGTGTGATACTAAGAACGCCAGACGGCTGATCGAATATTGAAGACTGGTGATCTGGAATGACATTTTCCAATACTGCCAAAAACTCCTTTACTGCAAGCTGAGCGTTACTGTCCATCCAACCACATCTCTTCTTTGTCTATGGTTTCATCAATGCACTGCTGCAAACTGTCCATAACCCTACTCCGCTGTTCTTGCGAAGGGTACAGAGCATCCGGTAAATCAGCAGCAAGGGTTTTGATACCTTGTTGCATCACGACCTGCGCAGGCAAAGTGGTTACATTCAGGCGCTGCATCGTCTGATCCATCTGTCGCGTTGTCACAAATTGGCTATCAGGAATAGAAAGCACCTGCTCCATCAGCGACTCGGCTTCTATAGGGGAAAAAAACTGGCTTTGTACCTGGCGAGCCAAATCACTCACCTGCTCAAAAATACCTTTCAGCTGCTTGAGTTGATTAAGATTCTTCATCACCATTGCCAGCACCCCTCGCTCCTGGCTGGGTTCCAGCGCATGGTAGTCAGCCGACAGGGCGCGTTGTTGAATATCAACAGCATTGTCAAACGTGTCGTACTGCTTCACCATGCCCATGAGCTGACGCCACACCTTGCCGTGACTTTGATAATCAGTAAGATCCCGATACGATTGTCTCGCTGATGACAGCTGATTCACCGGTAGGGCATCAGAAAAAACATGGGACGTATTCAGACCAGCCAATATTGTTTTGGCATTTCTGGCCTTGAAAGCACTTAGGGCATTTTCATAATGCTCTTTATCCTGAGGATCACTTGCCTCGACCAGCACCTGACCGGCCAAATACTGTAGCGATTCATCTTGGCTGAATGACTTAAGGCTTTGAATAAAAGATTCTGTCGTTTGCGAACGGCCCAGATTGGCAGAAACAAAATCCACCAACTTGTGTTGTTTCTGCAAGTCGGGGGCTTGTTCAAGATACTGCTGAATTTTCTGTATCCAAGCCAAGCGTGCCTGATCGCTTTTGTCCGACTTCCGTTCCGCCATCGACTTGGGACGTTTTTCCGCCAGAGCAAAACTCAACTCTTCAGCCGAGTCTGCCAAGCTAGTGTTAGCCAACACCGCGGTATTGCCTGCGGGTGCCTGACTAGCGGACACTGATCTCGGCTGCCCGGCCTGTACGCTACCCGTCGCGGAAAAATTACCCGGCATGTGTCCTGAAATATCTGCCACACCAACCTCTTGCTAGCTATACACACTTCCCACTGTTGTATGAGATCAGCAGATAAAAAGCCTAAAAAAAACCTCAAAAATCACTGTTATTCCGCTTCAGATGTGATTCACAGTTTTATTAAGACTCTGCTTTTTAACTAGGACACAATCGCGATCAAGAACCAAGTTTTGTTGATGGGATCACCGATTGCCAAACCGCCAAAACCCCACAGACTCATTACCGAGTGCTCTGCCAAATGCAGACAAACTCCCCAAGACTCTTGCTGAACAACTCGTCTCTCTTCGCCAAATTGTTACGCGTCCCTACTCATGTCAAAGCGCAGGTAAGGTGATAGGGGTCACCGGTAATATTATCCGCTCAGTGCTGCCCGGTGCTGCTATCGGTCATATGTGTCGGCTTGAGACACCGCACCAACCCGTTTTGTATGCCGAGGTTGTCGGGATCCAGTCTCCCTATGCCCTGCTGACGCCACTGGGTGAATCAAGAGGAATATCGAATCAAACTCTTGTCATCAATGAAAAACGCCAGCATGAAATTTGGGTCAGTGATGCCGTATTGGGAAAAATGCTCAATGGGCTGGGAACGCCGATGGACGGCACTTCACTTCATAATGCACCGTCACACCTGAATGCCAACGGCCAATGGCGTCCGGTCTTTAATGCCGCTCCCAACCCAATGACAAGGCCTCCTATCAAAGCACCGTTAGCATTAGGCGTCAGGGCTATTGATACTATGCTCACCATGGGCGAAGGGCAGCGAATGGGGCTTTTTGCCGCTGCCGGTGGGGGTAAAAGTACGTTGCTATCGATGATTCTGGCCAACACCGAGGCCGACATAATCGTACTGGCCCTGATTGGCGAACGCGGCCGTGAGGTCCGAGAGTTCGTCGAGTTACACATGAGCGAAGAGGTAAGAAAAAAAGCGGTATTGGTGATCGCAACCTCTGATCGTCCCTCCATGGAACGAGCGCGGGCTGCGCTCGTTGCTACAACAATTGCCGAGCACTACCGCGAGCAAGGACGAAAAGTTCTGTTGATGATGGATTCACTCACTCGATTTGCCCGAGCAATGCGTGAAATGGGGTTGGCGGCAGGCGAGCCCCCTACACGACGTGGTTTTCCGCCTTCTGTCTTTGAGCAATTACCACTGCTCCTGGAGCGTCCCGGCAGTACAGAGCAAGGCTCAATCAGCGCACTTTATACGGTGCTGGTCGAAGGTGACGACATGACTGAACCCGTTGCCGATGAAACTCGTTCCATTCTCGACGGGCATATTATCCTGTCTCGCGAACTCGCAGCAGCAGCCCATTACCCGGCAATCGATGTACTACGAAGTGCCAGCCGAGTGATCAACCAAATCACCACGCCTGAGCACCGCCGGGCAACCGAGAAAATTCGAAACTGGATGGCGACTTATGAGAAGAGCGAGCTACTGATTCGACTGGGGGAATATCAACGCGGCACCGATCCAGCTACCGATATGGCGATAAGCAAACAACCGGCCATTCGTGACTTGTTGTGCCAAGCCACCCAAGATCACAGCCCATTCACAGATAGCCTACAACAACTGCTCAGCGTGAGCCGCTAACCATGTGGCAAACCCTTGTAGATATCAAAGACCGACGGAAGCAAGCTGCAAAATTACTGGTTAGCCAAGCAACCTCGCAACTTGCGGATGCCCAGGCAAAGCTCTCAGCACTTGAGCTGCAAAAAAAACAAATACAGCAAAGCTATCAGGTGTTGGCCATTGCCCCGTTTAACGAACAGGCCTTGATGTCGCAGCATGCCCTCGATAACTGGCGACAACAGTTAGCGATTGAGCAACAGCATATTAATGCGGTCACACAACAGATAAGTGAACAACATCAGCAGATTTCCCAACTACAAACACAATTAGACCAGCGCCGGACTGATTACCAGCAAGCACAATTTAAGCTAGAGAAATCAAAAGAGATCAAGCAGCTATATGAAAATGCCGATATTGCCCAACAACGCCAGCAGGAAGACAACGCCCTCGACGAACTCCCCTTTCGCCGACGCTCGGCAGGCTTCGACCTCTAGCCAGAAAACAACCTTCAGGCCACCGGGAAAGCTGTGTGATAGAAAACAGTTAGATAAAAGCCAGTACGATAAAAAGCAGGGCGATGGAAAGACGGAGATAACGGAAGATCACCATGCCGATATCAGCCTCTTCTCCCAACTGCTCAATGGATCGGAAGCTATGACAAAGCCACAACCTATCACACCCGTAGTTAACGCTACGAGTGAAGCAGAACCAGCGATTACCGCTAATCAAGCGGAAAGAGAAAATCAGGGAATTCAACAGATCAGGCAATGGGCTGATCGCCTATGGTTAAATGCCCAACGGGATAATTTGATACTGACAACATCGATTGGCTCGGCACCGGTCACTGTCAAGTCAGCGGTAGAACAAGGCCTCGTCAATATTACAATTTACTGTGCAGATCCGGCATTCACCGACAAGATGCGGGCAGAAAAACGTCATCTGGATCGCAAAACCGGCCTCCAACATGTCAAGACCAGTATCAAATACCAAGCTCAAGACCAAGCGCTATATCAAACCGAACACCAAGAACAACCGGCACTTGAATCCTCGTTGTTGTCAGGTTCTTCTGTTGAGGAGTTACCGGTATGAAATGGCTCAAACAGTGGATCCGGCAATATGCCCAAAAACATCACAGCGAAATCACAACGGATGGCGCCCAGTGGCATTTGCAGCTCTCGATAGCACAACGGTCACCATGCTGGTTGGTCAGCGGTACAGCCAATAACGCAGTCTTTGAAATTCATTGCGATCAACAAGCGTTGCTCAGCTTTATCAAGCCAGCCGTTACTCCTGATGTATTCACTGCCTTGCCGACAGCATTTCGGATGTTACTGGTTCAGCAAGCCTGCGAGATCTGGTTTAGTGCTACTGCCACGACCTCAGCCCAAACTGATCCAAGCTCTGTTATCGTCGAAACATGCCTGCCACTAAGCGACAACACAACAGGTCTTTTTGAAGACCATACTGAAACTGATTCGGATACAGATTCACTTCTTTGCCTGTCTGCAACCCTGCTGAATACGGACACTTCGCTTAATAACCAAACAAACCAAGCTAACCAAACAAGCACCGCGCAGTTTTTCTTTTTACCTGACGAGGTAAATACAAACCCGCTGTTGTCGGCACTTTTTTCAAGCTGGCCACCTCGACCAATCGTAAATCATCCTCAACCTCCGGTTCGGGCCAACTTGCTGGCCGGATATCAACCGCTAACATGTCATGAGTGCGAACAGCTGCACGCCGGTGCGATATTACGCCAAGGTCGTTATTACTACCCGCAGCCTATGATCTGCATCGATGGCAATAATGAGAGCAAGAATACGGATTACAGCAA
>Ga0209379_10000872_pt1 | contig 21751 bp, 20 predicted proteins | sample tdDd001_FD_187124 | JGI IMG/M metagenome (GOLD analysis project Ga0209379, IMG submission 187124) | Marine sediment microbial communities from the Atlantic coast under amendment with organic carbon and nitrate - tdDd00.1 (SPAdes)... | ecosystem: Environmental > Aquatic > Marine > Coastal >...
CGGTACTGCCTGCATACGAACAGGACAGTTTGGATCTTCTTTATCCATAAGCATTGCATAGTAAGGCGTTATGCCCATACGCAAGATTTCTAGGGATTTTTTAACCCCTTCTTCTTCTTTATCTGTAAGCGTGATGATTTTCTTTAGGTCTTCAAGAGAATCTATACGATTTCTTACTTGCCAAGCCCAATCATCCCACTGCTCTTGAGTTACATCTTTCCACATTGCTATCTCAGTGAAGTGTCGCATTCGTCGTATCCTCCTATGTTGGGGTTAGTACAGGGTTGACGCCAGACGCTTGGGTTCAGCGACAGGTAACAATTTGGTCGGTAAGGTCGGTTTTTATAAACATTTCGGCGATATTGCCGAAGTGTCGCTTTGCCTTTGCCGGTGTCATACCCTTTACCCTCCCTCTATACAAATCCGCCTGTCCATGAAGCGATGGTCTCGATCTGACTTAGCGGTTTGTCTCAATGAAAAAGTGCTTACAACTGTACTTCTTGATTACGCGTAAAGATCTGTGTAAATGTCTCTAATTTCTTTACTTTCACGAACGATGTCTAAAGAAATTTCAGCATGACGTTTAGTGTAGCCATTGCCGATGATCATTGTTGTATCCATACCAACACCTTCTGCGCCAAGTGCAGCAGCAGTAAAGCTTGTTGCCATAGAGAAGAAGTAGATTACGCCGTCATCCTTTGTTGATAGGATAGAAGCCATTTCAGTGTTAGGAATGTTAACGCAGTTGATTGTTACGTCAGCCATTTCTCCACCTGTTGCAGCGCGCATTTTGTCTAGAACTTCAACAGAGTTTGTTGCGTCAGCCACGATGAATTCGTCAGCAAGACCAGCGTTCATAACTAGGTCTTTCATTCTGTCGCTGTGGTTCAGGCAGATAACTTTACCATTTGGACCAGCAATTCTCTTAGCTTCGTAAAGACAAAGCATACCAGATTTACCAGCGCCGCCGATAACCAGTACTGTATCGCCTTCTTTAACAAGCTTACGTGTTTGTGCAGGTGCACCAGCAACGTCAAGAACTGAAAGTGCAAGGTTTTGTGGAAGATCTTCTGGAAGCTTCGCATAAATACCTGATTCAAATAGAATCGCTTGACCTTCGATGTCTACTTGGTCGATGTCTTTACGGATTTCATTGATTGTATCTATCTTAAGTGGTGTTAATGATAGAGAAACCAAAGTTGCAAGCTTATCGCCTACTTTAAGATCCGTTTTACCTTCTAGAGCAGGACCAATTTCTTTTACTGTACCGATCAACATGCCACCAGAACCAGTTACTGGGTTATGGTGCTTGCCGCGTGTTGCAACGATGTCTGTCATAATCTCGCGGATTTTTTCAACATTGTTTTCAGCTTGACCTTTGATTTGAGTGAAGCTCGCAGAGTCAATGTTTAGTGTTTGAACATCAATTAGAATCTCGTTGTCGTAGATTTCCATTGAGTTGTCAATCTTTTGCGCTGGTTGTGGAAGCGCGCCTTTTGGCTCGATTACGCGGTGCGTACCGAATTTACATCCTTTTTTCATAATATAACCCTCCATATTTTCCGTATTTTCACGCCAATACATATTGCAAGGCGCGTGCCAACTTTTACAATTTCATAACCAAGTGTTCAAGTCGGATTTCAACCCTTTCATCTAATAGCAATGTTTTGAATAAATTCAGGAAAACATTTTCCTGCGTAAATGCACATCAATTCATTATTTCCATCTGTCATTTTTCGTCTTTTTTCATCAAATTAATCCAAAAACAATAAAAAACCGCCGAAAATTCGGCGGTTCGGCATTTTATTTTCATTATTTAACAGTGCTTTACTGAATAAATACGATTACGATATACCATACTTCTTTAATTTATACTGCAGTGTTTGACGAGGTACCTTTAATTGTTTAGCTGCTTTCGTGATATTTCCATCAACGCTCTCAAAAACCTGCTCAATAGCGAACTTTTCAGCTCTTTCCATCGATTCTTTTAATGATATTGACTCACTTACAGGCATCGCAACCATTTGTGGTTGCTGTTGATCATTGTAGATTTCACGCAGTTTGATGGGCAAATCAGAAACCTCAATGCACTCTGTATCCATAACACTTAAAGCACCTTCAATCACATGCTCCAGTTCACGGACATTGCCCGGCCATTCATATTGTTTAATCAAAGTCATAACATCATCAGACACGCCTGAAACCCGCTTATACAAACGATTGTTATACTTTTTTATAAAATGCTTCACCAACATCGGCAGATCTGAATATCTTTCTCTGAGTGGTGGCAAATTTAAGGTGATTGTATTAAGCCTATAGAATAAATCCTGGCGCAAGAGCCCTGCAAGAACTGCATCTTCAGGTTTTACATTCACCGCCGTAATAACGCGTACATTGGCATATCTCGGTTTCATATCACCAATCCGCCTAAATACACCTTCTTGAAGAACTCGGAGCAGTTTGGCTTGAAGTTCCATCGGCATTGAGTTGATCTCATCAAGGAACAGTGTCCCTCCATCTGCAAGTTCAAACAAACCCGGCCGATCAACTGATCCAGTAAAACTACCTTTCATCGTCCCAAACAAAATCCCCTCTAAAAGGCTGGTTGGAAGTGCTGCACAGTTTTGAGCAATAAAGGGTGCTGTATTTCGTCTGCTGCTATTATGGATGGCTTGAACAAAAAGTTCCTTCCCAGTTCCCGTTTCACCACAGACCAAAATTGGTGCGTCTGTTTGAGCCCCTTTTGTCGCCAAAGACTTTAGTTCAAGTAGTTTGATGTCATCGGTCACTATATCTGCAAAGGTGAAGCGCGCTTCATCTTGTTGATTCGATTTACGGTCACCATACACTTTACTTTGAAGGTCAACGACCTTTTCACTAAGAGCTTTCATTTCGGTGATATTGTTAGAAAACTCAATAGCACCAACGATTTGACCCGACTCACGAATAGGAATAGTCGAATTAAGCGTTGTCACTTTTTTGCCTTTATAGGTCGTATATGTTTGCTGCAAATCAAAAATAGGCATACCCATCCGAAGCACTTTAAGCAGTGTGCTTGTCTCTTTCGTAAGAGATGGATAAATCTCTAAAATGCTCTTTCCCACTGCAGTTTCAATGTTTATATCATCCAGCATAGCAGCCTTGCGGTTGCAATAAACAAGATGTCCTTTTGCATCAAAGACCTGCAAACCATCACTGATATGATCAAGAATGGTTCTAAAATTTTTTACTGTAAATAAACTATCCATCTAAACCTCCAAATCATAAATCAGATCAAATTCCAGTCATATATGCACATGCTGAATTTTCGGCACAACTGCCGATTATTCAGCACTTTTACATTATATCAGCTGAAATTACCATTGTCGATTCTAAAAATGACTTATAAATGGGATTTGTTTGAATGGTTTTTGCATCACCGACAACAATACGAAGTTTTTTAGCCCTTGTTAGTGCCACATTGAGCCTTCGGATATCTTTTAAAAAACCCATTTGAGCATCTGAGTTTGACCTCACCAACGAAATTATGATCACTTCTTTTTCTCGACCTTGGAATCCATCCACGGTGTCCACTTGAACACCCGCACTTCCAAGTTTATCTCTAATAAGCTTTGTTTGTGCTTTATAAGGAGAGATCACACCAATTTGATCTGCCGTCAATTTGACTTCAAGTAAGTCTTGAACGAGCTGCACCACAATATCAGATTCTTCCATATTAAAGATAGACGGTCCATCCCCAAGTCTTTTCTCGCGACCTTTAACATCAATAAATATCTCGCGACTAAGTCCAAGTGTTTCAAATACCACCCTCGACTTAAGATCCTTAAATGAATCTGGCATGAAAGTCACTTCCCAGTTTTGATTTGAGTCTGCAGATTTAAGCAGACCATCATAAAATGCTGAGTTGGGAAACTTTAAAATATCATCATTCATTCTATATTGTATGGTCAACATTGAAACAACGGCATTACTGTATCTGTCAACAAGTCGCTCCAGCAGGCTTATCGAAAACCCTTTTTCTACAGCCTCTTCACTGATCACGGTTGGAGGCAGTTGTTTATGGTCTCCGAGTAATACAAGCCGTTTGCCCTTTACAGCAGGAATAAACGTAGAACTCTCCGTGGCCTGAGTTGCTTCATCTATAAGCACAAAATCAAATTCTACACCCTCAAGCAGCGCTTGGCCTGCACCCGAATTTGTAGACAACACAACATCAGAGCACTTTAAAATCGACTGAATCAATTCACCTTCAAGGGCGTCTGCTTTTTCAAAGTACTTATCAATGTCTTCTCGAATAACAAGCCATTTGGACATTTGCTTCATGTCTGTTGAAGATACGCCGCGACTTCCCTTGCCTCTTTTTGCAAGTTTGTGGATTTCGTTATTCCTAAGTCCTCTTGTCCAGCGCTGACTCGGATGTTTTAGCCCTTCTTGATCCTTCATCCGTGTAAATGCTTGTTGTCTTAAGTTTTCTATTTCAACATACGCAGGGTCAGCCATAACTTGCTCATCCAAAGTATGTCCCTTTAAATGCGCACTCACTTTAAATACTTGGCCCAACCTAACAACTTTTACGCCCGCATTCACAAGTCCTTCAAGGAGATTGTCCACAGCGCCATTTGAATCTGCCGTTGCTAATATTTGATTGTATTTTTTAGCGGCTTGATACAACACCTCAACGCCCGTTACCGTTTTACCCGTCCCAGGCGGTCCATGAATAATATGAAAATCTTTCGCTTCCATGGCACGCGTGACTGCTTCTTTCTGAGAATCGTTCAGTTTTTCATTATTCCACTCCACAATTTTAGATGAATGTACTCTCTCGTATTTCCCTTCATGAGAACCACTGAGCGGTTTAATGTATTTGTCTTTTTCAGCAATCAACCAATCTATGAGTCTTGGAGAGGTTTCACGTCCATACATGACCGTATCAAGCGCTTCTTGCATTCGTCTATATGTCACGTCATTAATGTACAAATCAATACGTGTACCACGTTTTATCAGCCATTTTTCTGGCATGCCTTCAAACATCACGGTCACCGAGTACCGGCTTTTGTCGACTATCGTTCCCAGTGGATTTCCTTTTTTAAGAGGTTCTCCAAGACTAAGGACAACAACATCACCAATACTCATATCTAATTCCGGTAAGCTGGTACTCACCTCTGACTTCATGAATTTAACGAGCTGTTGATTGCCGTAAAAATGCCCCGCGCGGCGACCTCTCATATTTAAAAGGGCGCGACCTTTCTTCTCTCTTTGCGTGGCACTCAAATTCTGAATTTCAGCTTCATGTCTTTCAATATCAGCGTCTCTTTCAAGATTGATAAAACGTCTATAATGATTGATATAATGTGTTCGACTCTTGAACATGTATGACTCCTTTAATCTTGATTATTCACTATTGACATCCACCTATTGGAACGATACAATTCAAGTAACATAAAAATAATTTTAACGATATAACAATGTATATCCATCTGTTTGAAATATATATTTTATTATATAACAATAATGTTTTATCAATATTCATAGACGATTTCAACGCATTTTTTATACATGTTACTTCACAACTATATATCAAAATATAAATTTGGAGGTTTCTATGAAACACGATATTCCCGAAAATGACAATTCAATCCGACTTAAAACCTTAAACGATATTAAAACTTTCTCAGATCCTTACCGCATGCTTATTTACAAGACATTCAGCAATTCCGATGAGCCCGTGACGATAAAACGTGTGGCTGATCTTATGGGCGAGGTGCCTGCAAAAGTATATTACCACGCTAAGAAACTGATCAAAATAGGTGTCTTAGAACTTGATCATGAAGAAAATATCAATGGCATTATTGCAAAATACTACAAATCAACCAAACGCAAGATTATAATGTGTCACGACTCCTTAGATGAAAAACAATTGCCATTTATGCTTTCAGAAACAGAAAAAATGGTTTCGAATGTAATCGACGACACAAAGGCTGAGTTCATAAGTGCAATGCAAGCCAAAGCACAAACCGATCACGATACTGATGAAGGTGAAGGCGGTCTGATTGTATCTCGAATCCACCTAACCAAAGCAGAGGCTGATGAGCTGTATAATTATCTTTTAGAGCTCTCCGAGCGCAAAAAGAATGATAAAAGAGAAGACTCTTCAAAATATCTTTTCTTCAATGGACTCATTGAGGTTCCTCAATCGCCAGATCAAGCTTAGCCCAAATTAGTTTATAAAATCATTATATACGAAAAACAAAACCGCTTCCTATAATAGGAGGCGGTTTCTTAATATAAAAAACTTGCATAATATCCTTTTAACGTCCTACGTATACCATATAAAGAATTCTTGAATCTTGAATATCTATATATGGCATACGTAGGACCTAAGACTGTAATTATGCAAGTTTCTCAATATGCATTATGCTGTTTTTCGCACACGAATTTTTAAAACATTTCTCGAGTCAGACATACCTTTTATAACAAGTCGGTAGTTTATTTCCACGATACCTGCTTCAAGATTGAATTCAACCTTGCTTGCCAGAGTTATCATTTCAAAATTACCATAAGGTGTGTGATATACAGATTCAATCTTTACACCTTTTTCAAAGGCAAGTTCAGATTTATGTACACCAAACCTATGCATGGTACACCTTCCATCTTTAAATTTCAAAATGGTTTTGTCACCCTTCATGCCCGACAGTTCAGATTCTAAATAAGAAATGTAATCTGCACCATCTTTATGATAAATCTTACCTTCAGTCTCGAATTCATACTCCTGAACAGGTTCTCCCGGTGAGTGAATCTCTGACGCAATCGATAACCAAATTTCACCATCCATAATTAAATGTTGATCTCCTTATCATTGATTTGTGCTTCTTTCCATGCCACAACACTTTTCTGAATTTCACGAATGTGTGCTTCTGCATATTCACGAGCTGCCTCTTCATCACTCGTTTTAATTGCATCAAATATTTTTTGATGCCAATCTCTCAAATCATAAAAATTATCAAACTCATTAAAATAAATCAATCTGAATCTTTGGAATTGATCATGCAAATCCTGAACAATCTCAATTAATTTGTTATTACGTGTTGCATCAAATATTTTATCGTGGAATTCATTGTCTTTTTCGATCATACCAGGACGATCTAAATCTTCCAAGAATTCATTAAAATCAATAAGTGTTTGTTCCAAATCATCAATTTCTTCTTTTGTCATACGTTTCGCTGCTAGGCTTGACGCAAAACCTTCCATGATCATTCTAATTTCAAGGACATCTAGAATATCTTTAGCAGTCAAATCAGCTACGTACGCCCCTTTACGAGGAATCATTTCAACAAATTTCTCTTTTTCAAGCTTACGAATCGCTTCACGAACCGGCGTACGACTCACGCCCAATTGTTCAGCAAGTTGAATCTCCATAAGTCTCTCGCCTGGTTTAAGATCTCCATTTAAAATAGATGTTCTAAGATATTCAAAAACCACTTCACCCAATGGTTTATAATTTCTTATTTCCAAATGGTCCATTTTTTTATCCATGTCCATGTCCCCCAATGATTGTGTTTGTGACATAAGTTTGTTTGTAAATCCGCTTTAATCGTTTTGCTGCCGCACATGCTTTATCATAGTTCTTAAATAATCCGAAAACACTCGGTCCACTGCCACTCATAAGAGTTCCACAAGCACCAAATTCTTTCATTTTGGACTTAAGTACACCCACCGATGGGTACAGGGACAGCGTCACCGGCTCTAAAACATTTCCCAACAGTTCGCTGATCTCACCAATGTCCCCACATTTTACGGCATCAATCATAGCATCTGTCATTGGGTGGTTTTCTATGGTTTTGTAATCAAGCGCTTCATAGACTTTCTTTGTAGACACTCCAAGACTTGGTTTCGCTAAAACCAACCAAATCGAATTGCCCGCATTGATCTCAGAGAGTTCCTCTCCGATTCCTTCAGCTAAAGCAGTGCCCCCCATTATGCAAAATGGAACATCTGCGCCAATTGTAACGCCTATATCCATCATTTCTTGTTGTGACAATCCCAGTTCATATAATGCATTCATACCCCGTATTACCGCTGCAGCATCAGTACTGCCTCCTGCAAGGCCAGCTGAAACAGGGATTCGTTTCTCTATTTTTATGTGAACGCCTAGATCTTTGCCCACTTTTGAAGAAACTGCCTTTGCAGCTTTCCAGGCAATATTTGACTGATTATTAGGTAAAAAGGCATTATCCGACTCTAATGAAATACCATTAACCTGTTTTTTTATAACAACAGTGTCATGAAGGTCTATTTGCTGCATTACCATCCTGACATCATGATAGCCATTTTCCCTTTTGTTAACCACATCAAGTGTTAAATTGATCTTTGCATATGCCTTCATCGATATTTTATCCACCTGATCACCTCTAATCTATATTCACTAAATTTCTTCCTATGTAATAGTAAGATGAAGAATGATTTATACATACATTATACAAAATACATTCAATATACAGTATAGATGATTTTAATAAAAATAGCCAGTTGCGCACATACTTATTTGATGGTCTTTCTTATGTTTTGAATTAAAAAGCACTTTTCTTTTCACAATTATTAACTTTTGGCCCTATGAAACTTGGACCAACGACCTAGGTTTGTTTTGTTAAATCCAAACCACTTATTATAAGCTAAAGAATATTGTCGAACTTTGGCGAAAATCGATTGCAATTTTTACCCAATACTGATACTCTTAATCAAGAATCTCAAATAATTTTCAAATAACTTTTTCACTGATACGGCAAACTTGCTGAAAAGCAAGGACGCAAAGCTATAGGGCCTTTAAACTGGCAGCCAGCTACCAAAGGAGAAGTTTTTTTATGCACAGTGTTTCCAACTTACTGAATTCTTATACTAAATCCAACATTTAATCTCACCATAAAATATGATATTCATGTCCGTAAGATACAACTCTTACATACTATAAGCGAGGTCATTATCATGCCAGGCATTAATAATTATGTTCAACTTATATCTTCCGACTTTCTGTATTTATCTGTCTTTTTATGCCTAAGCTATACTTTGGGGAATTTTACAAATCTCAATGGCCTAAAAAGTCCAAATTTCACGTCTCCAACGGTTTCTCTCCCTTGGTTTGTGACAATTTTTGCATTCATATCACCTACACTGACACTTATCACACGGTTACACACTCTAACTTTTATAGTATTTCCAATTTGTATATTGATTGGTTTCGCGGTGATATTTGCGATCAGCCACAGAAAGCATACAGATGGTAAATTTAGTATTGAGTCTAAGAAACTTCATATTCTCAATCCAATCCTTAGTCTGATTACTATGTTCATTCTTCGAGATATTCTAACGCTTCCTTTTAAGAGTCTAATTATACTCGCCATCATCTCGTACTTTATGATGTTAGTTAGTGAACTTATCAGAGAAGGAAAAACAATTTCATCTTCAGGCGTCATTTATAATTCAACCTCACTTCTACTTTTTGGCACAGGGATGATTTTAATTGAATCAAACTCAGATGTTTCAAATATGCTGGTTATCAGTGCTGCTGCACTCGGACTATTTGCCACACTCTTATATAGTGCCAATAAACCAGCTAATCAGAGTACTGCTTCGGAAGATGATCATGACCTTTTCTCTCGATTCGAAGAACTCGTCTCTGATGGTCAATTCCAGACAGCCGTTGATATGTCCGAAGATGGATTATGGGAGTTCAAATTAGAATCTGACTTAATGATCGTTTCACGTCCACTACAACTATGGTTAGGACTTGAAGTCAACAGTATTGAACAAGCTGCCGACTTCTGGATTGATCGTGTTCACCCTCAAGACTGGAGTAAATTCCCCGAAAGTTGGATACCAGAAGATTTTTCTTCACTGCGAAAAAAAATACGTGCACTCAATGCAAAATCACTAGAATTTGAAATTCGACTTAAATCTGATGATCAGTCTTACAAGTGGGTTAGAGTACGTTTCCAAGTTGCTAACGAAGGCTCGCATACCGCTCTACACGGTTCATTCAAAGATGTTGACAAAGAGAAGCACGCGCACGCACAAATTACACAATTATCCCTTTATGATATGACAACAGGACTTCCTAATTTTTCTTCGCTTTTAAACCATTTGAACGAGGCGCTAAGCACCAATACACGCCACGCCCTATTATTTATCAACATTGATAATTTCAAGCTTATAAATGATCTAATGGGCTTCTTCACTGGCGATGAAATTCTTGGTGAAATCAGCCGACGACTATCGAAGATTCTTCCTGATCATGCACATATATACCGTTTCGGTGGAGATGAATTTGTAATACTGACGAATCAACCAGACTCTGCAGAGTCAATTGCACGACTCATAACAAAAGAATTTGATGGTAAACTTCATTGGAAAGAGACTCACCTACGCATTACATGCAGTTTGGGGATTAGCACGTTCCCAGAGACTCATGCACATGATGTCGAATCAATTCTAAAGTGTTCCGATATTGCTCTTGGATATGCCAAATTGAACGGAAAAAACCAATACGCAATATTTAATACAAGAATGATGGAAAAACTCGAACAACGATACAATGTTATAAACGCTCTTGAACATTCGCATATGAGTGAGAATTTCGAAATACATTATCAACCTCTCAAACACAGAAATAAATCCGATGTAGTTCATGTTGAAGCACTATTACGATGGACATGGAATGACAAGGCTATACCACCATCTGAGTTTATTCCCATCGCAGAGGAAACTGGTTTGATTATACCCATTGGAAAAATGGTCCTTGACCAAGTTTGTCGAGATATCGCTTACATGCAAGCCATCGATCTCGACCTTAGAACCTCAGTGAATGTATCAGCGGTTCAACTTTTACATCCAGCATTCATAAAATCTGTGATGCAGGCTATTGAAGCACACTGCATCAATCCAAACCAACTCACAATTGAGATCACAGAGACTTCATTGTTACACAACATAGATTCTGTTGTAGAAACACTTGAAGAACTCAGACGTCTTGGACTACGAATAAGTTTGGATGATTTCGGAACTGGATTCTCATCCCTAAGCCATATTATTGACTTGCCTATTGATGAGCTCAAACTGGATCGAAGCTTTATCCAAAACTTCCATACAGATGTTAAACGTCAGAATGTTATACGCAACGTCATACAACTTGCGCACAGCATCGGACTTTCCGTTGTTGCAGAAGGTGTTGAGATCGAACCTGAATTTAAGCTCCTTAAGAACTACGGATGTGATATATATCAGGGGTACTACTTCGCACACCCAACTCCACTTTCAATTCTAATTCAAGAACAAGAACAAACTGCATAATAAATAATCAAATAAAAAACGGGAATGCTTACGCATTCCCGTTTTATCTATTCAGCTTCAAAATGCTAACATCATTATTTTGAAATAATCAGAGTACCCGTCTTGCCCATGATACCTTCTTTTGCTTTTTCAAGAGACGTGATAAGAGACTTGCGACCAGGCTTTGAATCCGCAAATTGCATTGCAGCTCTTACCTTAGGCAGCATTGAACCTGGAGCAAAGTGACCTTCACCAACAAGCTTCTCAGCCATAGGAATATCCATTTCACTTAACCATTCTTCATTCTCCTTACCGAAGTTGATTGCTACTTTTTCAACAGCTGTAAGAATGATCAGGTAATCTGCATCAAGAATTTCTGCAATCTTTGCAGATGCAAAATCTTTATCGATAACCGCAGGTACACCAACAAGTTTATGGCCTTCTTGAACCACAGGAATACCGCCGCCACCAACAGTGATAACAACATGACCTGCATCAACAAGCGTGCTTACAGTAGCTTTTTCAGCAACATCTACAGGAATTGGACTTGGAACAACACGTCTCCAACCACGACCTGCATCTTCAACCATGCTGAATCCTTTATCTGTTGCTAACTTGTCAGATTCTTCTTTTGAGTAAAATGCACCGATTGGCTTAGTAGGATTTTCAAAAGCAGGGTCATTTTTATCAACAATAACTTGTGTAACAACCGTTGCAACAGGTGTTTTCATATCACGTGAAAGAAGTTCTTCACGAATCGCGTTCTGTAGGTGGAATCCAATGTAGCCTTGGCTCATTGCTCCACACTCAGGGAATGGCATTTCCGGTGTGCCAGCAGTTTCATGCGTGCTTGCAGTTTCCATTGCAAGGTTGATCATGCCAACCTGAGGTCCATTACCATGTGCCAGTACAACTTCATGACCATCTTGAATCAGATCTACGATTGGCTTAGCTGTATCTCTTACAAGACCAAGTTGCTCTTTAGGTGTTTTACCAAGTGCGTTTCCGCCGAGTGCTACAACGATTTTTTGCTTCATATTCATTACCTCCACGAATTATAAAGTGTATCGGACACCTAGGAAAACCCAGATGTCCGAAAGTAATTTATTATTTGTTTGTAGGGTTATTCCTGAAATTTGCTATGTTCAAAACCTCATTCATCATTTAATGAAGTCTCTCTTTATGGATCGAAATTTTATTCAATCTAAAAGGTGTTCTAAATTCTAAGTAATATGAGATGTGCTTTTCAAAAGAAGTGCTGAAATTTTCTCAGATTGAGGCGCAGCCGATTCTGAACACCGGAGCGTGCTAAAAGCACGTGAGGATTTCATAATCGGATGCAACGAAGAGCTGAGGAAACTTTCAGTGCTTCTACAGTTTACCGGCAGTTGCGCACATTATTGCTTTGATAGTATGCATTCTGTTCTCAGCTTCGTCAAACACCACTGAGTGCTTGCTGCGGAATACTTCATCTGTCACTTCCATGCTGCTTAGGCCAAACTTCTCTTTGATCTCTTTTCCTACGATTGTGTTCTCATCGTGGAATGCTGGTAGACAGTGCATGAAGATCATGTCGGGATTTTCTGTTTTCTTTACCATTTCCATGTTCACTTGGTATGGTGTCAGTTGCTTAATACGCTCTGCGAACTGATCTTCTTCACCCATTGATACCCATACGTCTGTGTAGATGACGTCTGCGCCTTTTACATCGTCAACACGTTCGGTCAACTCTATAACACCGCCAGTTGCTTTTGCAACTTCGTTCATTTCTGCAACAAGCTCTTCTGATGGCCATAACTCTTTTGGCGCTAGGGCTACGAAGTGCATACCCATTTTTGCTGCTCCGATCATCAGTGAGTTACCCATATTGTTTCGTGCATCACCTGCATATACAAACTTCACTTTGTTAAGTGGCTTAGCTACATGCTCCATAACTGTAAGGAAATCTGCTAGGATTTGTGTTGGATGGTACATATCTGTAAGACCATTCCATACCGGAACGCCAGCGTGAGCTGCCAGGTCTTCTACTGTTTCTTGCTTAAAACCTCTAAACTCAATGCCGTCATAGAAACGACCTAGAACCTTGGCTGTATCTTCGATTGACTCTTTTTTGCCCATTTGGCTATTTGACAAGAATGTGACTTGAGCGCCTTCGTCGAATGCTGCAACTTCGAATGCACAACGAGTTCTTGTTGACGCTTTTTCAAATAAAAGCACAACGTTTTTGCCTTGTAGTAAATCGCCTTTAATACCAGCACGTTTTTTAGCTTTAAGGTCTGCTGACAAATTTAGTAGATACTTGATTTCCTCTGGTGTGTAATCTTTCAGTGTAATTAAGTGTCTGCCTCTCATATTTACTGGCATTGTAGTTCCTCCTTAAAATTATCGGTTATAATGTTTAGTCCGTCTGCTAATTGGCTTATAGCATTTATTCATATCTGTATTATTATACAAATTGATTTATATTTTTTCAATGGTTCTCGTAAATAAATTCAAAATATTACAAAAGTTCACGATATAAAGGCATCGACATACATCTTGGACCACCACGACCTCTTGACAGTTCTGAGGATGGCATGACATGTAGTTTCACGCCTGCATCTTCAAGAAGACGGTTCGTCACATGATTTCTTGAGTATACAATAACCTCACCCGGCGCAATTGCCAACGTGTTAGATCCATCGTTCCACTGCTCTCGACCTGCATCAACACCGCGCTTTCCACCACAACGGATCAACTTCACATCATCGAGTTCCAGATATTTTTTGAGGAGCTCTCGAAGAACCATAGACTCTTCTTCAATTATGATTTCACCAAGCTTATCACTTTTACGGATGGAATACACCGTAAGTGGACCTTCAATTTCAGGATGTATTGTAAACTTATCTCTATCAACCATAGTAAAAACAGTATCAAGATGCATAAAAGCACGTCTTTTTGGAATATCAAGTGCTAAAATCACTTCGAAGTTTTGACCATCTGCAAATACATTTCTAGCAAGTTCGTCTATCGCTGACGCTTCTGTTCGTTCAGATACGCCAATTGCTAAAACCTTTTCTGAAAGAACGAGAACGTCGCCACCTTCAATTGCATAATCTTCATTTCGATCATACCAAAACTTCGTATTGAATTTTCCAAGATCCGGATGGTGCTCAAAGATATACTTCGCAAATAATGTTTCACGGCATCTTGTCACCGTACGCATTTTATTCAATGAAATACCTGTACCGATTGTCGAGAATGGATCTCTTGTAAAATACAGGTTTGGCATCGGATCAATTAGGAATGGGTAATATGAGTCTACTAAATCTGCTAAGGAACTCTTTCCAGTAATAGATACCTCACCTTTACGAATACCAGCCATCATCTTATCCACCATATCGCGATTCGAGTCAAATGAATTAAAGTATTCTGTCAGAGCTGCTGTTTTCTTCTCGCCCTGCACACCTGCTTCAGTGATGAATTGACTGATAAATTTACCTTTAATGTCGGTATCAGTGAGTGTTTCCGCAATCAAATTTTCTAAGTAAGACACTTCAACACCATTGTCTCTAAAGATTTGAGCGAAAGCATCATGCTCTTCACGTGCAACTTTTAAATATGGAATATCGTCAAATAACAGCCGATCCATCAAATCAGGTGTCAGATTTTCAATTTCTTCTCCAGGTCTATGAAGCAACACGCGTTTCAGCTTTCCTATTTCTGAGTACACCTGCAATTGTTTATCTTGACTCATAAAAACTCCTCTCACCCAATTGAAACTGTTAAATGTTATTATATACCATTTTATTCATAATCGTCATCTTATAAACAATAGTATATATAACGATTGTATGCATTGCAACACAACGGATTACGGACACTTGCACAAATGAGCAACGTTTTCCCAATACACCGAGTATTCATCCAATGAATAGTTTTCCATTTAATGTAATGTTCTTTTATAAAAACGCCTATCTACGCAGTTCAAGGCCTTTTTTGTTTTATCCATTTTTTGTCATTGTCGAATACTTATTACACCACATGAATAATAATTTTTTTAGAATTTTCTAATTTTTTTGAAAAATCTATCCATTCAGACAATTGATGCACACAAAGATGAATACTGTAACATAAAAAAATAAGGACAACTCACGTTTGAGTTGCCCTTACCTTTCAATTACTTAAATTTAACATCCGCTCCACCGCTGATATTTTGTTGTTGTACACTTGGATGACCCGTAATTGTAACACTCGCTGCTCCAGATGCATCAATCTCTACCTGGTCTGATACAGCAAGTGCAACATCAGAAGCACCACTCACATCTATTTGTGCAGTTTTTGAATCAAGCCTAGACAATCTTGCGTCGCTAGCACCACTAAGCTCTATTTTTACATGGTCAGCTTGACCCGAACCACTAACGTCTGACGCTCCTGATAAATCTATTTCAAGATTACTTGTATCCATTTCAGCATTAGCTGATGACGCTCCTGACAGAGACATTACAACCGACTCAGCCTCTAATTTACCATTGAAAGAACTCGCTCCTGATAATCGGAGTTCAAATTGATCCGATATTACAACGCCGTCTGATACGCCAATCGATGTTGCACCTGAACCATCCACAACACCAAGTTCAGCTAAAGTTACAACAGCTTTCAGAGTGGCTTTTTTATACCTATTATTAGGTTTCAGGCCAATACTTAGTCGATCTCCTTGTGTAAAGACCTCCAAATATTCTACCAAGTTGTCGTCTATCTCAATCACAACTGAGTGCGCATCTCCTTGAACCACTTCAACATCAAACGCTTGGTGAACCTCCACCTCAGTAAATGTATCAACAGCCTCTTCAACTTCAACGACAACGCCACTTCCAGCAATCACCTTCAATCCACCATTTATATTTATGGTACACCCTGTCACAATTAAAAGTACACTTGCTATCAACACACCAAAAAGTCTCATATAATCCCCTCCTAACGCCATTATACCCCCATCATCCATTTTATTCCTTAAAATTGGATTAAAGTTCAATGAGTCAAAGGACCCTCCGCAAAAACACAGAATGACGAGATTCCGTCTAAACAAGGCGCAAGCCAGAATCAAACACCGGAGCGTGCGAAGGCACGTGAGGATTTTGATGAATAACATTAACATAATTGATCTCAGAAACTCATCCAAAAACCCAGAATGACGAGATTTCGTCTAAACAAGGCGCAGCCGTATATCAAACACCGGAGCGTGCGAAGGCACGTGAGGATTTTGATGAATAACATTAGCATAATTGATCTCAGAAACTCATCCCAAAACCAGAATGACGAGATTCCGTCTAAACAAGGCGCAGCCGTATATCAAATACCGGAGCGTGCGAAGGCACGTGAGGATTTTGATGAATAACATTAGCATAATTGATCTCAGAAACTCATCCAAAAACCCAGAATAACGAGATTCCGTCTAAACAAGGCGCAGCCGTATATCAAATACCGGAGCGTGCGAAGGCACGTGAGGATTTTGATGAATAACATTAGCATAATTGATCTCAGAAACTCATCCCAAAACCAGAATGACGAGATTCCGTCTAAACAAGGCGCAGCCGTATATCAAACACCGGAGCGTGCGAAGGCACGTGAGGATTTTGATATACGGCTGCAACGCAGGATAGGCGGAATCTCGTCATTCTGGGCAGAAAAAAGCGCCTTTGAGGGTAACCTCAAGGCGCATTTCATTTAATACATTACTGCTACTTTAAAAATACGAACTGAACAGTGCAAGTGTATTTACGACTAGTTGTTAAGAAGCTTCGATTCGTTGCTCTGTTGAGCACACCATAATTTCTACGGTTTCGGTCAGTATGTCGGAATAACTGTAAGATACACGTCGTTGGCTGTCTAAGCCTTCGTTCACTGTTACGATAAAAATACTTGGATAAACTTCTTCAACAACACCTTCGTTTTCCTTGGCGTTTCGTTTACCCATGTTTGTTCGAAGAACAACACGTTCTCCAATACAATTCTCAACGCATTGCTTGATTTCTGTAAGCGTCTGGTTCGTTGCCAAATGCATCACCATCCTAATCAGTCACTTCCATCAGTATATCATTCCATTTATAGAAAGTCAACCATTATACACTAAACTAAATTAGATTGTCAACAGAGACCTGCAATATTTTCATATCATTTTTTTAAAATTTGGGTGATTTTTCTTGCAAAAGCTTTCTAAGCGTTCGAGATTTGCCATTTTCTAAAATTTCTTGACTGATTTGAATACGTAAATCACCCGCATCATCTTGATCATATTTAAGAAATGCAAACCAGTGTATAAGAGTCATATTAATCTCTTCAGGATCAAGAATACCACTCATTAAGAATCTAGAGTCTAAGGTAAATAGATCATCAGAAAAATCTAGACGCTCTTCACTTTCAATAACACGCTCTGGTTCAAAATCTGTACAGAAAGGCACCTTATACTCAACCACAGAATCTGGCAGATTGATTCCAAATGCATTTCTATAATACTTTTTCACCTCACGATTGCTCTTCTCAACCGCTTTAAGATTACTCACATACTCGTCATAAGATGAGAATCCAAACAATCGACAAGGCAGAGGACGCACACTATAAATGCTACAGCGATCATTTTCATCCAGGAATGGACACCCTTTTTTCTCAGTTAACTCTGTAAAATAGAAATCCATAAGTTTAGGCCATAGTTTTTCAAATAAACTTTGGTCTTGTTTTAAGTATTTCATAATATTGATATATTCAATAAAAAAAGTTGGTACTGACTCACGACAACAGGCTGTGCATCCACCACATCGTCCTTCAGGCAGACTTTCGTATAAACTATTTAATTGATCAAAGAGTGATGATTTTTCTGCCATAGATATAGCACGTTCCACATCTTTTATGTGCATGATACGCCTCCAAGCTTTTAACCCAAATAATTCACATAAATAGTCTGGGTTTAGTTAACATAATCCCACAACGTTGATTATATATAAGTTTCCTCACTCCATCAAGGCACAGCATGTTAAGTCTCAGTAATTTCCATGATTACTTCAAAAATTTCACGGGTATATAGTCAGTGACCGTGAAAAGGTTTTCCTATTTACTACTTTTATTTGAATGGAGGCTGCCACAATGAAAAAAATTGTACTTTTTACGACGACAGCCTGTCCTCACTGCGCCAATGCTCGAACATATCTTAAATCATTTGGTCTTGATTTCGAGGAGAAAAATGTTCGAGAGGATATGGATGCACGACAAGAACTTATAGAAAAACGCATCCTGGGTGTTCCGACATTTTTTATTGATGAGGACATTATTGTAGGATTTAATCGAAGAAAGCTTGAAAATGCTTTGAAGAATTAATTTTAAATCACCGTCTAATGAGCCCTTCATAAGAGCTCGACGGTGATTTTTATTGTATTCACACATTATAAAAAGCGTCGTAGGTTAGAATGTTTATTCTACTCTTCGACGCTTTCTTTAAATGCATATGCTTCTGTCATATTTTTGGGTTGATCCAGCAGCTTATAGAGTGCTATCAACCCGAGAATTCCTAGGACTTCCATGAAGCCACCGTCCTTTCTTCTAAAGTATTTTAGTTGATTTTGAAACCGTTTTGATACTTTTTATGTTAGCTTTATTATAAGCCCATGCCCTATATATACAAAGAAGACAAGTCTCATTGTCATGGACTTGTCTCATTCTGTAATCATTCATTAATATTTGTAATTAACGAGTAACATTTCCCTCGAGGAATGAAATAATAAATGAAACCCCTTCATAGAAATAATCCCGCCCTTTATAAACAGTAGAAGCTTCAATGATCATCGGTCTGTTCTCACGTGCAATCCTCTCGAGAACTGCTTCTGTATCAAATGCCCACCCCTCTGAACTTAGTTGTTCGACATGAGGGATGATGTGATGAAACTTCTGGTAATACTCCGAGTCACCATAGGTTTCATATCCTTTTGTTGTCCATAAATGAAAGGCTTCCGCTACTGATGATAACTTATCTAATGCCTCCATATAGTCAAAATTATGAATTAGACTTGCAAAGTAGAGGTGCCCTGTATCAACAAGCAATCCGACATGACTCAAGGACTTCGTTCCACTAATCCAATCTTTATAATCTGAAAATCTTATATTTGATCCCATATATTCCAATAGAATATGAACATCGTATTGCTTACCCATGTTATTAATTCTCTGAAATGCTTCTTTTAATACGTCTTTAAAGTCATCAAATGTTCCACAAACGTTTCCATAAACGCCTGCAAAGTGAAGAACACAATAATCAGGCTTTAACAAAGAAACTCTTTTTAGATTCTCCTCTAAGAGTTTATAAGATAGTTCTCGCTTATCCAGATCAGAGTCTAAAAAGAACACATCCAAATAATCTCCATCAAACCAATCAAAAATATACATTGGCAGATGAATACTAAAAGGTATATTCAACATTTGCGCTCTCTGAATGTCACCTTCCATCTTGGCCAATCTTTCATTATGTGTGCCATGTCTACCCAAGCACATTTCAACGCGACCAAGACCCAGAGTTTTCAATTGATCCACGGTCACATGTATCGTGTTGATCCCTAAATTCTCCACCATAAACTTCGGTAACCCCTTTATCCAAATCTAAAATAAATTATGTTTACAACAATGAACATCATTGATGAGAAAAACATATAAAACCACGCAAGTGATGCATTTTTTCCAACCAAATGCGTTTTTAATCCCATTAAAAATACATAAATTGCCACGGTGTTGCTAACTGCAAAGTCTATATCAACCACTTCTGGTTTTAAGTAAGATAAAACAACCACAGCCAATCCCACACTCGCAATCAGTAAACGGCTGATATCTATTCGTTTTATCCATTTGTCTTTATTGCGAAAATACTGTTGCATGTGTTCACCACCAGATTTTTCATCGTGCATACTTACCCATAAAGAATACCTTTGGGTCATCGTTACATCTATAAAGGGCTATGAGAACATATAAACATGAAGCGAAACTCCCAAACACCATAACAAAAATCAGCCAAACTATGCGCCAAGTCCATTCTCGCTCTCTAAACCAGATCCACCCCACTACAATCATTAATGAAATATAAAGATCTATCAAGGTGACTTGACCCAAAATCGATCCAAGTATAATGCCACCTTCTGTCATAAACTCTCCATAAAGAAATCCATAAACAATGGATGCTGACATTACTGTAAGTCCAAGCCAAGCTAAGCCTTTTGTCATTTTCATTTCAGGGTTCACCTCTCCTCTTGACCTATTCATTATTCTACCCCATTTGTATCATGTTCACCAGTTGCCATATGCCACATTAATAAAAAAGAGAAGATTCTCAGTGAGAATCTTCTCTTCATATATCAATTTATGTCATCGTGCTTATATCAAATTCAACCTGAGTCTGAGCCCTGACTATCTGTTTAGAACAGCATTCAGTGTTACACCCACAATAGCCGCGAAGCTAAGTCCAGAAATGCTTACTGATGAAGTTACAGGAATCGCCAGTGTAATACCTGTCCATGACTGAATGTATGATGAACCAAATCCTAAGACTAGGATCGTGCCCATAATCAGTGTGTTCTTCCAGTTGAACTCTACTTTGTTGTCTTTTACTGTTCTTACACCGATCAGTGCGATCATCGAGAAGAGCATTAGACTGATACCACCCATAACTGGTACTGGGATCGTCTTTAGAACTGCGCCTAATTTAGCAACCATTCCAAGGATTATCGCAAATCCAGCTGCAATTCTTAAGATCTTAGGATCGTAATTTTTTGTTATTGCCAGAACACCTGTATTCTCGCCATATGTTGTATTTGCAGGGGCACCGATGAATCCAGCAAACATTGTTGCAAGTCCATCACCTAAAAGAGTTCTATTTAAACCTGGATCTTTAATAAAGTCTTCTCCAACAACCATACCGTTGGTCTTAACATCGCCGATGTGCTCCATGAACACTGCAATCACGACTGGTGCAATTGTCATTACCGCCGCTAAGCTAAACTTTGGAAGTGTGAAGTTTGGTACAGCTACATACGCTGCTTGTTGTACCACTGTTGTATCGACCATACCCATAACCGCTGCTGCTGCGTAACCCGTTAGAACACCGATTAGGATAGAAAGTTGCTTTGTAAAACCTTTTGCAAAGAATGTCACGCCCAGTGCAGCTGCTAGTGTAATACCTGCAACTATGTATTGTCCAGAAGCCATACCCAGTGCTACAGGTACAAGATTTAGACCGATAACCATAATCATTGGACCAACAACTTGTGGCGGAAGGAACTTATTAATACGTTCAACGCCTATTTTGCTAATACATAGTGAAAGTAGAACATATAACAGACCAGCGACCATGATGCCGCCCTGTGCATATGCTAAATCGCCACCGTGCATTTCTTTTACAGCTAGAATAAGTGGAATAAAT